>Ga0209500_10003558_pt1 | contig 10582 bp, 5 predicted proteins | sample S_140212_EF_Meta_FD_187323 | JGI IMG/M metagenome (GOLD analysis project Ga0209500, IMG submission 187323) | Freshwater microbial communities from Lake Simoncouche, Canada to study carbon cycling - S_140212_EF_MetaG (SPAdes) (version 2) | ecosystem: Environmental > Aquatic > Freshwater > Lake ...
TAGAGCAAGGAACAGTAAACGCTGACTCAGGATTTACATTAACAAATAATGGAACAGTTACAGTTGGTACTACAGCACTTGTCTTCACACAGTTTACTGGTCTTGGACAAATTATTGCGGGTACAGGATTAGACAAGACTGGAAATACTCTTGATATTGATGCAACTGTAACAACAAATGATGGAACTCAGACTCTTACAAATAAGACACTGACATCACCAACATTAACAACTCCTGCTCTTGGAACTCCAGCATCAGGTGTTATGACAAATGTAACTGGTCTTCCAGTGTCAACTGGTATTTCAGGACTTGGAACTGGCGTAGCAACATTCCTTGCTACACCATCTTCTGCAAACCTTGCATCAGCATTAACTGATGAGTCAGGTTCTTCAACAGTAGCATTTACTAATAGCCCAACATTTGTTACACCAACACTTGGTGCAGCAGCAGCAACAAGCATTGCTTTTGCAGATGCTCTTGTTGGTTCTGCTCTAGCAACTGCTGGAACATCAGCAACTACAATTGATACATTCTCAGCAACAACATACACTGCTGCTAAGTACATTATTCAAATGAAAAAGGGTAATGACATTGAAGTAATTGAAATGCTTGTTGCAGTTAATGGAACTAACGATGTTTATGTAACAGAGTACGCTGATGTACAAAGCAATGGCGAACTAGGAACAACAAATGCAGTTTATTCTGCAGGAAATGTTCTTCTTCAGGTAACTGGAGCAGCATCAGGAACTGATGTTAAAGTTCACAAGACCTACATCGAAGCATAATTGGTGACGGGAGTCAACTATGACAGCAGGATCAGTAACAGTAAATAAAGACTTTAAAGTAAAGCATGGGCTAAACGTAGCCGAAGGCGGTACTTTTGGATCAACTGTCATAGTTGCCACCCCAACCGAAAATACACACGCAGCAACAAAACTTTATGTAGATACAGCAGCCGCTGGATCAGCAGTAACGGTTTCAGCATCTGCGCCAGTATCTCCATCTAATGGAAATTTATGGTTTGATACCGTAACTAGTAGAATTTATGTTTATTATAGTTCTGTGTGGATTGCTCTTGCTACCCTTGCAGATGCAGAGGTTTTACAAGAGCATATTCACGATACGGCTATTGGGGGAACAGGTCAAATTGCAACTACTTTTGTAGGAGCAGGATATTATTACGACGCAGGAAATCTTATTAGTGCTGGATTTTATAATACTGATACTTTTGATGCTACATATGATGGTGGTACATCAACAGAAGTTTATAATTAAAATCTGATATAATATGACTATACACCGACAGAGGAGTAAATAAATGGCAACAAGAATGCAACAGCGTAGAGGTACTGCAGCGCAGTGGATCTCTACAAACAGTGGTAATGGTCCAATCCTCAATGCTGGTGAAATTGGCTGGGAGTCAGACACTAATAAATTTAAAATTGGTGATGGAACAAATACTTGGGTAACACTTGATTATTTTGCAGATATTGACTCTACAGTTAACCCTGCTTTTGGTTCAAGTATTACATTTGAAGGCGCAACAGCAAATAATTTTGAAACTACCCTTGCAGTAACAGATCCAACTGCTGATCGTACTATCACTCTTCCAGATGCGACAGGCACAGTAGTATTAGCCGACGGTAGCGGAAACCTTACAGTTTCAGGAAACTTAACAGTAAGCGGTACAACTACTACTATTAATAGCACAACAATTAATGCTACAACGGGCATTGTTTTTGAAGGTGCAACAGCAGATGCTTTTGAAACTACATTAACTGTAACAGATCCAACAGTCGATAGAACAATAACATTTCAAGATGCAACAGGAACAGTAGTTCTTAGAGATTCAACAGATACTCTAACAAACAAGTCAATTTCACTTGGTTCAAACACAGTTACATCAACACTTGCTCAGTTAAATACTGCAGTATCTGATGCTGACGTAGCCTCTCTTGCAGGCACTGAAACACTTACAAATAAAACAATTAATTTAACTTCAAATACGCTTACTGGAACAAAAGCAGAATTCAATACTGCAATGTCAGATGCAGATTTTGCTACACTTGCAGGAACAGAAACTTTAACAAATAAGACACTTACAAGCCCAACAGTTTCAGGTCTTACACTTTCAGATTCTTCAATTGTTATTGAGGGTTCTTCAGCAGATAATTTTGAAACAACTTTAAGTGTCACAAACCCAACGGATGACCGTACGATTACTTTTCCTGATGCAACTGGAACAGTTGCTCTTGTAGAAAATCTTACAACATCTCTTAGCGGTACATATCTCTTAGTAGGAGATCTTTCAGCAGCAGATGGTGTTGCAGAACTTGATTTAAATAAAAATCTTTTGGTCCCTGGAGCGTCTATTATTGTAGAAGGTGCAACAGACAACACAAATGAAACAACCTTAACCGTTACAAACCCAACGGATGACCGTACAATTACTTTCCCTGATGCAAGTGGAACGGTTCAACTTAGAGTTGCAGATGTTGATGATACAGAAATTGGCTACCTAAATGGAGTTACTTCTGCTATTCAGACTCAGTTAGATGCAAAACTTGCTTCTTCAACTGCTGCTACAACATATGCTCCACTTGCAGCACCAGCACTAACTGGAAACGCTACGGCAGTCAACCTAACAATTTCTGGTGACTTAACTGTAAACGGAACAACAACAAATATTAACTCAACTAGCCTTGTAGTAGAAGACAAGAACGTTGTTCTTGGTGACGTTGCTACTCCATCAGATACAACTGCTGATGGTGGCGGTATCACATTAAAGGGCGCAACAGATAAGACATTTAACTGGGTAGACGCTACAGACGCTTGGACTTCATCAGAGCATATTAACCTTGCTTCTGGTAAGGCGATATACCTAAACGGTACATTAGAAACCGCTACAGCACAAACCCTTACAAATAAGACAATTGCTCTTGGCTCAAATACAGTATCAGGAACAATCGCACAATTTAATACAGCGGTTACTGATGCAGATTTTGCTACACTTGCAGGAACAGAAACATTAACTAACAAAACTCTTACTAGCCCAACAATGACAACACCAGCACTAGGAACACCAGCATCTGGTACTATGACAAATGTAACTGGACTTCCATTATCAACAGGCGTAACTGGAACTCTTCCAGTGGCAAATGGTGGTACAGGAATTACAGCACTTGGAACTGGTATTGCTACAGCACTAGGAATTAATACAGGATCTGCTGGAGCACCAGTATTATTCAATGGAGCACTTGGAACACCTACAAGCGGTACTCTTACAAATGCTACAGGTCTTCCAGTAGGGTCTGGTATATCAGGTCTAGGTACAGGAGTGGCAACATTCCTTGCAACTCCATCATCTGCTAACTTTGCTTCAATGATTTCAGATGAAATTGGAACTGGTAACGTTCTTCTTTCTGAGGCAGCAACCAGCGCACAAACAGCATCATATACACTAGTACTTGCAGATAAGGCAAAGGTTGTTGAAATGAACGTTGCAACAGCAAATAACCTAACAATTCCAACAGAAGCAAATGTTGCCTTCCCAGTAGGAACACAAATTCATATTGTTCAAACTGGAGCAGGACAAACAACAGTAGTTGCTCCTGCAGGTGGAACAGCAAACTCAGCATCAACTTTAAAGTTGAGAGCACAGTGGTCTGCAGCAACTCTAATTAAGAGAGCAACAAATACATGGGTTGTTGTAGGAGATCTTGCAACATCATAACAGAACTTTATAATTAATAAAGTACTCAACCTAAACTTAAGGTTGATAAGTTAAAAACTCCGCATAAAACGGAGTTTTTTTCTTTGTAAATTTATGATATACTTAAGACCACTTTGGAAAACTCAAAGTACTCATCTAAATTTGCTTAGAAAGGTAAATAAATGTCAGAAGTTTTTTCGTTTCGTCTATCAGAAGATTTTGTAAATAAATATAATAATGTTCCAGCCCCGTTTGGATTTTCAGATGCTGGATCTAACTCATTAGGAGAGATTACATTTATTCGTACATATTCTCGCATGAAAGAAGACGGAACAAAAGAACGTTGGCATGAGGTTTGTCGTCGTGTAATTGAGGGTATGTATTCAGTACAAAAAAATCATGCTAAAGACAATCGCTTGCCATGGAATGATAACAAGGCTCAGAAGTCTGCACAAGAAGCATTCCAAAGAATGTTTGAATTAAAGTGGACACCACCAGGTCGTGGGCTGTGGGCATTTGGAACTCCTATGACTATGGAGAAGCGTAACTCTTCATCCCTTCAAAATTGTGCAATGGTTTCAACAAGAGACCTTGACCGTAATGATCCAGGTGCATTATTTGCATGGGTCATGGATGCATTAATGCTGGGTATTGGAGTTGGTTTTGATACCCTTGGACAAGATAAAAAAATGTCAATCTATGCACCAACAGAGCCAGCATCTATCTATGAAATTCCTGATACTCGTGAAGGTTGGGTTGAATCAGTTCGTCTTTTAATTAACTCATTTCTTCGTCAAAATCAACCTATTCAAGAGTTTACCTATGACCTTATCCGTCCTCTAGGTGCCCCGATTAAGGGCTTTGGAGGGGTTGCCAGCGGTCCAGCACCACTTATTGAACTACATACACGCATTCGCAATGTAATTGGCTCTAGAGCAGGAGAATTCTTGGATAGCCGTGCTATTGTAGACATTGTAAATCTTATTGGTACTTGTGTTGTTTCTGGAAATGTTCGTCGTTCTGCAACTCTTGCACTTGGAATACCAGAAGATGAAGGTTTTATTAATCTTAAAAATCCAGAAGTATTTCCAGACCGTAACTCCTATGATCCAGAAAAACCAGGATGGGCTTGGATGTCAAACAATTCTATTTCAGCAACTGTTGGAACAAAATATGAAGACTATGTAGATTTAATTGCAGACAATGGAGAACCAGGTTTTATCTGGCTAGATGTTGCTAGAGAGTACGGTAGATTAAAAGATGCACCAGACTATAAAGATTCCAGAATCATGGGATTCAATCCTTGTGCGGAGCAGCCATTAGAATCATACGAACTTTGTACACTTGTAGAAGTGCACTTAAATCGCCATGAGTCTAAGGAGGACTTCCTCAAGACATTGAAGTTTGCATATCTTTATGGAAAAACTGTAACACTGATGCCAACACATTGGCAACAAACAAATGGCATTATGCAAAGAAACCGTCGTATTGGAACATCACTTACTGGTATTGCTTCTTTTGCTGACAACAGTGGACTTCCAGCATTGCGTGAGTGGATGGATGAGGGGTATCAAAAGATTCGTCACTATGATCATAAATATTCTGAGTGGCTATGTGTTCGTGAATCAGTTCGTGTAACTACAGTCAAACCTTCAGGGTCTGTATCACTTCTTTCTGGAGCAACTCCTGGAGTTCACTGGGGTCCTGGAGGAGAATTTTATCTTCGTGCTATTCGTTTTGGCAATACTGATCCAATGATGCATTTATTTAAAGCAGCGGGATATAAAATTGAAGACGATGTTGTATCAGCAAACACATCAGTTGTATATTTCCCAGTAGCATCTGGACATAAACGTGCAGAAAAGCAGGTAAGCCTATTTGAAAAAATTGGCCTTGCAGCAACTGCTCAAAAGTATTGGTCTGATAATGGTGTCTCTGTAACTCTATCATTTGATAAAGAAGAAGAGACAAAGTTTATTGCTCCAGCACTCAACATGTATGAAGGACAATTAAAGGCTGTTTCATTCTTGCCAATGGGTAACAAGACTTATCCTCAGCAACCATATACTGAGATTTCAAGAGAGGCCTATAATGCCTATGTTGGAACAATTGGAAAGATTGATTGGTCTGCAATTTATGACGGTAAAGATAATTTAGATGCCGAGTCTGAAAAATACTGTTCAACTGATGCTTGCGAGATTAAATTATATTAAGACGTATCCTGCTATAATAAGGGTATAGGAGAGTAATGTCCAGCCCATCAAATTTATACGCAGAAAAAGTTTTTAGTGAACACCCAATGGCTCTTTGGGCACTAGACGATAAACTTGACTACGTTAGCCTTATTTCAGAAGCGCAAAGAAATATTCTTACACTTTGGGATGAAACAGGCTGTACTCTTTCTGCAGGTACTGGATTAACTAGTGAGCCATTTCCAGATAGTTACACTACAAAAGTTAGTTGCAGCATACCAGTCGGTGCTACGAATGAGGCTATTTTAAAAAGCCCAGAAATAATGAATTTTCAAGATCTAGATTTAGACCTTGGAACATTTTGTATTGGAACACATTTTTATTCTGGAAGCGTTTATCTAGAGTCAGTTTCTATAGGCTATGAGTATACAGACACAACAACTTCACAGGTTGTGGAAAACCTAAAAACATTTAATACATCAATATCAAATCAGTGGGGCTTTATATCAGAGACATTTGAAATACCAAATGAAAATACAAACTTTAAAGTAGTTATAAAGATAGTTACAAATACTGGTGGAGACAATATAAATGACTATGAGTTTTATTTTAATGGAATATCTTTAGGTCAGTGGTCTGAAGAATTTAACGTAGTATCTTTAGGTGTATACCCAGAAAATTTTCCAGCAGAAATTGAACTAACTACAAGTAGCAGCGTAATTCCAGCACCAGCATATGGAATATCTTCTGACACTGGGTATTATCTTGTAAATGATAATTCCTTGGTGGCAAAAAATACTGGAGTTCCTTTAGTTTTTGGTGCATCAAATGTTACAAAACTATCGCCTAATATAGATGGAGACCCTTCGTTTATATTTCCTGGTAAAGGATTTTTACATGAAAATGGAAGACATAGTGATTACACTGTAGAGTTTTGGGCAAGAATAAACTCAGACTCTAATGATCCTAAAAGAATTTTTGGACCAATAGCAAGTGAAGATGGACTCTATGTAGAAGGTGGATTCCTAACTCTTTTAATTGGTGGCAAGTTTAGTTCTCATTTTGTTGGGGAATGGTTTAGACCAATGCTAATCCACATCAGGTTAATTACTGATAATGCTACAGTATTAATTAATGGAGAACAAGTAATATCATTAGACTTTGTTACATCAAGCATATCTTTGCCAGAAATAACTGGAGAAGATTGGCTTGGATTTTATGCTTATACCAATGTAAATCCAATAGAGATTGACTGTGTAGCCATCTACTCCTATCAAGTTGCAAATGTTGTAGCAAAAAGAAGATATGTTTACGGTCAGGGTGTGGGATCATCAGAAAATATTGATTCTGCATTTAGTGGAACTTCTGCATTTATAGATTATTCTTTTGCAGATTACACAGCAAATTATAACTACCCAGATTTTGCACAGTGGCAACAAGGATCGTTTGACAATCTATCAACAACTGCAACTGCGTTAACAACACCTCAATATTCCTTGCCAACAGTATTTACTGGAACAAAAACATTGCAAGAACTCTATGATGACTCAGATGATATATATCAAAACCTTACCAGTGGATACCTGGGCACAGATAGTCACTTTATATCCTTAAACCCAAACTCAACTTGGAATAATGATGGTGCATACATTAACTTTGGAAACTTTAATATTTTAAATTCACAAGTTGCATGTTTGTATGGAGTCTTTCAAGCAAATAACCATGGCAGTGGAACAGACGAAGACGAAGAAGTATTATTTAAAATATATAACCAAAGCACAGGAAACTACTTTTCTATTAATGTAGATGGGCTAGATGTTGTATATTCTTTGTATTACTCAGGTACATCTCAAGAAATATATCGTACAGATGAATTTGAAGTTGGAGAACTTTTTGCTGCTGGAATTAATATTCAAACACTTATAAACGCTTTTGGTGGAAATCTTGCAACATTCTTTGGTAATCAAAACTCCCTAAGCCTTTATGTTGGTGGAGATAATTCTGGATCTAAAACCTTTAGAGGCTACATCTTTTCTATTGGATTTTCAACAGAGTTAAACTCAAACTCAATATCTAGTTATTTTGATGATAGTGGAATTGCTACTATTGATACCTATGTCGGTAGTGGAGTTGAGTCATCTGAAAATGCACTAGCACTATTATCACATACAGCAAGTTATACTCTTTTGCCAACATACGCTTATGGAAGTTTATTCTTAGATATTGGAGTTTCTGGATACTGGGAAGACTATATGCCACTATCCTATTTTGGACAATATGTTCAAAACGATGTTGGAAATTCTTTTTATGATTTAGATTTTTTACAGTTTAATATTGGATACCCATCACCATCAAGCCTACTTGAATCAGAAACAACAGGGTCTTGGACATATGAAGAACTATCTAGTTCATATTCACTTCCAACTCAAAGAACATATCAACAGTTAGACAACTCCCTACTTACTGGGTGGAATAATTACCAAGATCTTAAAGAAAAAGCATTAAAGTATTATGAGTATAACACTGAGAGTTCAGCAATTAGAAGTTATGTTACTTTCCAATATATTACTGATGGAGCAAATCTGTCGCAAGATAATTTTACAACAACCATTCCTGCAAAAGAAAATGCAGTAGTTGATGTTTCTGACTACTCTTCTTGGTCAACTACAAAATTTGAAGTTGTTGATAATACAATAATTTATCCAAGAAAAGACATTGACTTTAATAGTTTAGCAGTTGTTTATCATCTTGATTTTAATGTTCGTGGAATATTAACAAAGCCAATACTATTAAGAAAACTTGAACTTGCATCACAAGCATTAAACGATAATTCATTTAATCCAGTAGGAACAAGGTTTGGAACAGACCTATTCCCATACAAGCGCTCTGGCCTATACTATGATTATAAATCAAGTAACCCATTTAGTATTTATAAGGGAAGTACTCCCTATCTATATATGAACAGAACATCTGGGATACAAGTTCGTGGAGATTTTGACTCAAACTTTGACCGTGGAATTTCAATGCCAATTAACCAATCTCTTGCAGAAAATTATAGAGTAAGCGCAATGCAGTCTTGGATAAGATATGATCAAGAATCATTTACAGTAACCCCAATTCCTTTATTTGAAATAAGACATAAAGCAGATACTATTGTTTTCTTTGTTGTAGCAAATGACGAAACTGGTCAGCGTGGTAGGGTTTATGCTAAAAATAAATCAGATAACTCAGATTTTCAAGGAATATCTTATTATCTTAATGGAACACTTGTAAGAGAACCAGTATTAACAATTAAGGAATGGGCAGCCCTTGGACTTAATTTTGCAGAATCCGTAAACTTTGACCTATTCATAGGATCAATTAACCTAAATAGTCCAGCGTTATTTAATAATGTTGCATACTACCAAGCCAACAACCTTCAGCAATTACAGTCTAAAATTAATAGGCCATGGCTCAAGGTTAAGCAAGATGGCGCTACAAATATAAATTGGTCTTACTGGCTAAATAACTACACTTGGGAAGGCGTTCTAGTTATCTCTGCCTCAGCCCTATATGGAGTTAACGCTCAAGATGTATATAAAACCTACATTGGAACTAATAAGATTATCATTGATGATGAAGAAGGAATGATTTTTGACGCAGATAAGATGAAAATCTACAATGACACAACATGGTCAATATCTGTTGGCTCACCAGTGTAATCTGGTATACTTGTGGTTATGGATTCTTTATTTAGCCCAAAAACTGGCAAACCAATTGTTGAAAATGTAAGACGCAAGGTCATTGATAAGCATTATGACTGGGGTCTATACGTATATAAGAAGTCAAACGGGAAGTGGTTTACTGACGGAACTGGGTCAGTATTAAACATTCCTTCTCAAAAAGGCGACATCTCTCAAATTGCAAAACTTAAACAGGCTGCAATCTTTAATGGCGATGAAGGAGATGGAACATGCGTATTTGTTCCAGGATTAACTAGAATATCTGAAGAAGAATATTCAGAACAAAAAGATAGAATGAGACAAGGTTTAATTCCAAATGTTAATGACTTAGGCGCAATAGCCGATGCACAGAAAACATTAAAAACACATGGAAGGGATGCGTACGAAAGTGACTGATGATGATAACTTCCAGTATGTTAGGGCAAGCCTAAATACTCAAGAACAAGAAGAAAATCAATTTAAAACAAACGACCCATTTAATAAAAATTGGGAAGAACTAAAAGAATACACAGGATTAGATCAAAACTTTCGTCGCCGTGTAGCAAGACAAGTTAGTAAGGCAATAACTCCAAATGAAGCATATCTAGACTCTGCAAATGCAACTCCATCTGGAGTAGATGCTGGATCAAAGGCTCTTAATCCTGGAACGGTATATAGAAATGGATACGGTCTATTTGACGTAATCACACCACCATACAATATGTATGAACTTGCAAACTTTTATGATACATGTTTTTCAAACCACGCTGCCATTGACGCAAAGGTAGAAAACATTGTAGGTCTTGGTTATAGATTTGATGTTACAGATAGAACCTCCCTAAAACTAGAAACTTCAGAAGATGAAGGTGCAACTGGAAGAGCAAGAAGCAGAATTGAAAGAGCCAAGATTGAACTTCGTGATTGGCTAGAAAACCTTAATGATGATGATAGTTTTACAAAAATTATGGAAAAGGTTT
>Ga0209500_10003559_pt1 | contig 10582 bp, 15 predicted proteins | sample S_140212_EF_Meta_FD_187323 | JGI IMG/M metagenome (GOLD analysis project Ga0209500, IMG submission 187323) | Freshwater microbial communities from Lake Simoncouche, Canada to study carbon cycling - S_140212_EF_MetaG (SPAdes) (version 2) | ecosystem: Environmental > Aquatic > Freshwater > Lake ...
GATAGTCAATGAATAATCTCGACCACACCTTAAAAGAAGCTCAAAAAGACTTTGATCAATGCCAGTCTTTGACGGATCTCGATCAAGCGAAAGCTAAATATTTAGGAAAAAATGGCGTCTTAACAGAAGCTCTTAAATCATTAGGCAAATTATCTGCAGAAGAAAGACCTAAGATAGGTGCTGAGATTAATGTCGTTAAGCAAGGTGTTGAAGAAGCGCTAGAAAAAAAACGTCAAGCTATTTTAAATGAGTCGCAAGCAAAACAACTTGCAGAAGAATCTTTGGACGTCACGCTGCCTTCAAGAAAAGAAGAGCATGGCAGTTTACATCCAGTCACACAAACGCTTCATCGTATTGAATCACTCTTTCACTCGATTGGTTTTTCAGTAGCACATGGACCCCAAATTGAATCCGATTTTTATAATTTTACTGCGCTTAATATCCCTGATTCGCATCCTGCACGCGCGATGCATGATACATTTTATATCGACGAATCCTTTGTGCTCAGAACACATACATCACCTGTACAAATTCGTCATTTAGAAAAAAATAAACCACCATTGAAAATTATTTCACCTGGTCGCGTCTATCGTGTCGATTCAGATGCAACGCATTCACCTATGTTTCATCAAGTAGAAGGTTTATGGGTAGATCAACAAGTAAGCTTCGCTGATCTTAAAGGTGTGATTGAAGATTTTTTACAAAACTTTTTTGAGAATAAAGATTTAAAAGTACGTTTTAGACCTTCTTACTTTCCATTTACCGAGCCCTCAGCTGAAATGGATATGACTTGGAAAGGTGGTTGGTTAGAAATTGGTGGCTGTGGCATGGTGCACCCAGAAGTGTTTAAACATGTTGGTATTGATTCAAATCAGTATCAAGGATTTGCTTTTGGATTAGGCGTTGAACGATTAACGATGTTGCGTTATGGCGTTCAAGATTTACGTCACTTTTTTAATAATGATTTACGTTTTCTTCAGCAATTTATTTAAAGATACTTAATACATGCAATTTTCTGAAAACTGGTTAAGGTCATATGTAAATACATCACTCGATAGTGATGCGCTTAATCACGTCATGATTATGGCAGGTCTTGATGTCGATGATTCCCATCCTCTTGGCGCATCCTTTAGTGATGTAGTCGTAGGTGAAATTGTTGGCATTAAAAAACATCCTGATGCAGATCGACTCCAAGTCTGTGATGTGAATATCGGCAATAAAACATTACAGATTGTTTGTGGTGCTTCTAATGCAAGACAGGGCATTAAGGTGGCATGTGCTTTAGTAGGGGCTAAATTGCCTGCAATTGATATCAAGGAAGCTAAAGTTCGCGGCGTTGAATCATTCGGTATGCTTTGTTCTTTGAAGGAATTAGGATTGAGCGAAGAGGCAGAGGGTATTTTAGAAATGAGCCATGATTTAAAAAATGGCACCGATGTAAGAATTGCGCTTGACCTCAATGATCGAATTACGACTTTAAAATTAACACCTAATCGAAGTGATTGCTTAAGTGTATGGGGCGTTGCAAGAGAAGTAGCTGCAATCACTCAGTCATCAGTGACCCCCGTTGTTTATAATGTTAATCCAATACAACATAGCGATAAGAAAATAGTCGCTGTTGAAGAAAAAACTGCATGCCCGCGTTATTGTGGGCGCATTATTAAAAATATTGATAACACAAAAAAATTACCTGATTGGATGGCTTCACGACTCGAGCGATCTAATATCAAGTCGATTAGCCCAGTTGTTGATATTACCAATTATGTATTACTTGAAATTGGCCAACCACTTCATGCATTTGATCACGATAAGTTACAAGGTGATATTTTAGTGCGCTACGCCAAAAATGAAGAACCTATTCATTTATTAAATGATACAAAAGTTAAATTATCTAAAAAAGATTTAGTGATTGCAGATAATAATGGCGCGATTGCATTTGCAGGAGTGATGGGCGGCATGCCATCTTCAGTCACAGAACATACAAAAACAATTTTTCTAGAGAGCGCTTTTTTTAATCCCATTGTCATTGCAGGAAAAGCTAGAGCATATAATTTATCCACAGATTCTTCTTACCGTTTTGAGCGTGGTGTGGATTTTGCAAATACACGTCAAGCTTTAGAGCGTGCGACTTCTCTTATTGTGGAATATTGTGGTGGCGAGGCTGGAGAAATTACTGAACTTGTTACTACACTTCCTCTTCGCAATCAAATTCACTTAAGACTTAAAAAGCTGAATGCTATTTTAGGGATCGAAGTCCCAGATCAAGATGTTGAACGTATATTTCATCAATTAGGCTTTCAAGTTAATAAAACCATTGAGGGATTTAAAGTTACACCCCCATCTTATCGATTTGATATTGCAATCGAAGAAGACCTTATTGAAGAAGTTGTTCGTTTATATGGCTATGACAAAATACCTTCACATCATCCTGTGAGTCATCAGGCAATGCTGCCAGCAAGCAGCAAAAATCAAAATCATCTAAAAAATTCCTTAACATCGCGTGGTTTTTATGAAGTAGTGACTTATAGCTTTATTGAAGATGAGATAGAAAAATTATTACATAACAATCTTCATCCTATTCAATTACAAAATCCTATTGCAAGCCAAATGTCGACGATGCGTTCATCTTTATGGGGTAGTCACTTAGAGGTATTAAGCTATAACTTGAATCGTCAAATTTCACGCTTAAATATTTTTGAAGTAGCCCAAACATTTCATGGCGCGCAAAAAGAGTTTATTGAAACTGAAGTGATTGCAGGCTTAAGCTACGGAAGTTTTATGCCTGAACAATGGGCGGACAAAATCAGAGATGTCGACTTCTATGACATGAAAGCGCATGTTGAGGCATTAACATCGAAAACATTAGATTTTAAACGCGGCGATAAAATACCTTTGGCACTTCATCCAGGGCAGGCCGCAGAAATTTTTCTAGATGGTCAATCAATAGGATGGATTGGAAAATTACACCCTAAATGGCAGCAACACTTTTCTCTTCCTAATGCCCCTTATCTTTTTGAGTTAAAAACAAGCAAGCTTTTAGAAGCTAAAGCATTCCAGTATGAAGAAATCTCTAAATTCTTGCCTGTAAGGCGAGATATTGCCATCGTGATTGATGAGTCAGTGGAAGTCGACGCCATTTTAAATGCTGTATATAAGGCTAAAATCCCCTTCTTAAACAAGATGGCATTATTTGATGTTTACCAAGGGAAAGGCATCCCAGAAAACAAAAAAAGTGTTGCATTTCTGATACTTATGCAGGATACTTCAAAGACATTAGTTGATAGCGAAGCTGATTCTTCTGTATCAAAAATCGTTGAATTACTTGAAAAACAATTTGGCGCATCGCTCCGCAACTAATCCCTTATTTAATACCGATTTAAAAGTAGGCCGTTATGACATTAACAAAAGCAGATTTATCCGAAATTCTATTTGACCGCGTAGGTTTAAATAAACGTGAAGCTAAAGATATGGTGGAAGCCTTCTTTGAAGAAATTCGCAATGCGCTTGAAAATGGCGACAGTATCAAATTATCTGGTTTTGGTAATTTTGAATTAAGAAAAAAATCAGAGAGACCTGGCCGTAATCCAAAAACAGGTGAAGAAATACCAATCAAAGCAAGACGCGTTGTTACCTTTCATGCAAGTCAAAAACTAAAAAGCAACGTAGAAGAGAACTACTCTGGAAAGAAAGCTTAAATCCCCCGTCTTACCTGAAATACCTTCAAAGAGATATTTTGCAATCGGAGAGGTAAGTGAGCTTTGTCTCGTCAAGGCACATGTGCTTCGCTATTGGGAGCAAGAGTTTGATCAGCTTAAAGATGTGAAGCGACGTGGTAATCGACGCTATTATCAATTACCTGAAGTTTTACTTATTCGCAAAATTCGAGAACTCCTTCATGACGAAGGGTTTACGATTCAAGGTGCTAAACAACGACTTAAAGATAAAAATTTTGTTAAAGAAATAAAGCAAGCTGAGCCACCTAAAGAATTTCAAGTGACTAAGCAAGGTCAAGTTGAATTGCCATTAGAAAATCTTAATCAAAATAACTCTCTTGCTGGCCTTAATATCAAATCGATCAAAAACGAATTGCTCAGCATCATTGAAATTCTTAAAAAGTAATTAATCATTGTTTTAATTTTCGGGGCGTAGCGCAGCCTGGTAGCGTACTTGCATGGGGTGCAAGGGGTCGTGAGTTCGAATCTCACCGTTCCGACCAATTAAATCGCTTTAATAATCTTGTATACTTAATATTCAACTAAAGGAAAATGCTATGAATAAATTATTAATTTCGACAATTGTTAGCTCCCTCTTATTTGCTATGAATGCTTTTGCTGAAAACAATCCTAAGGGAGGTGACGCTAATAATCAGGCAGATTTCCCAAAACATAAAGCAATGCATATTGAAGGTATCCAAAATAGGATAGCAGTTTTACAAACTGCCTTAAGTTGTGTAAGCGCTGCAACAGCTCGCGAACAAATGCAGGCCTGTAAAGAAAAAGAGAAGAGTGCGATGGAAGCAATTCACGCGAAGCATGAAGCACAAAAAGCTGCCGACGAAGCCTCAAGACCTAAATAAAATATCTCATACTTAGAAGGTTCATATGAAAAGATACATGGTGTATGCATTTGAAACAGTATCTTATGCTGAAGAAATTGAAGCGCATTCTGAAGATGAAGCGATTGATACATTTAAAGATTTAATTTCACAAAGAACCATTACTCCCGATAGTTCAGAAGGCATAGAAATCGAGTCTGTCGACATCATAGAGGATTGAGAATGAATTGGTCCAAAAGCAAGGGCTTATCAAATAGTAACGGGTCTGTATTAAATTCATTATGGGTATGTTTTTTCTTTATTGCTACTTTCAGCGCGATATGGCGATGGTTTGGAAAAGGAGATTCTGCAGTTTTCACAACGATAGTAGATAGCCTTTTTTCTATGGCTAAATTATCCGTCGAAGTCATGGTGCTACTTTTCGGCACGCTCACCCTTTGGTTGGGTTTTTTAAAGATCGCGGAACATGCAGGGCTAGTTAAAAAAATAGCAGAATGGCTCTCACCATTATTTAAAAAGTTAATGCCAGAAGTACCTAAAAATCATCCTGCAGTCGGTCTTATGACTATGAATTTTATTGCGAATGCATTAGGACTCGACAATGCAGCAACGCCTATAGGACTTAAAGCGATGCGATCACTGCAATCACTCAATCCAAAGCCTTCAGTTGCGAGTAATGCACAGATTTTATTTTTAGTCATGAATGCTTCATCGCTAACTTTGCTTCCAGTATCAATTTTTATGTATCGTGCGCAGCAGGGTGCTCCAGATCCGACATTAGTTTTTTTACCTATACTTTTAGCAACCAGCGCTTCAACCTTGGCAGGTTTTTTATCCGTAGCATTTATCCAGCGGATTAAGTTACGCGACCCAATTGTGCTTGCTTGGTTACTGGGTATTGCAGCTTTCTTAAGTACACTTATTTTTTTCTTAAGCAGTCTCTCTGCATTAGCTTTAGCATCATTCTCATCTTTATTGGGTAATACAACGCTCTTTGGATTAATTATTATTTTTTTACTTGCTGGTATTTTGCGTAGAGTGCCAGTCTATGAGTCTTTTATTGAAGGTGCTAAAGAAGGATTTGATGTAGCAAAAAATTTACTACCTTATTTGGTGGCTATGTTATGTGCTGTAGGAGTACTTCGCGCATCAGGTGCCCTTGATATGGCTCTAGATATAATTCGATATGGTGCTGAAAGTTTTAATTGGGATACGCGTTTTGTAGATGCATTACCTACAGCGCTTGTGAAGCCTTTTTCTGGAAGTGCAGCAAGAGCTATGCTCATTGATACTATGACAACACATGGTGTAGATAGCTTTCCATCACTTTTAGCAGCAACTGTGCAAGGTAGTACTGAAACTACTTTTTATGTTTTAGCAGTTTATTTTGGTGCGGTCGGTATTCAGCGTGCACGACATGCAGTCGCTTGTGCATTATTTGCAGACCTTGTCGGCGTCTTAGCATCTATTGCTGTTTGTTATTGGTTCTTCGGATAAAATTATTTAATAAGGATAAATGATGAATGCATTCATGATGATTATGTATGGCGGTATCCTGTTTTTAATAGCTGCTTTTTTTTTCGCATTCCTTTCATGGAAAATTTATCAAAAGAATAAAAAAAGTAAGCAATTAAAAAATTTATATTGGGCGCGCGTTATTTCTGCAATGCTTTTAACTCCCTATATATTTTTCCAATATATATTTTCTGATCTGACCTATCTTCCAATCAGAATTGCTTTTGTAGTTTTTTCTTTTTTCATTCTTTATCTTCTTGTAAAAAAATGGGGCAAAGACGCGACACCAAGACGTAAATGATTACTGTTAAATTAATTAAGGGATCCGATTTTGAAGTGCTAGTTGAATCAAAGTCAACTACTCAACATAAGGTTCATGTCTCAAATGGTTTCTATAAATTACTAACTGACGGTAAGTTTTCTTACGAAAATTTAATTAAAGTGTCGTTTGAATTTTTGTTAGAGCGAGAATCGAATAACTCCATACTTTCTCAGTTTGATTTAAAGGTCATTTCTCACTATTTCCCCGAGTATGAAAAAGAGATTAAGAAGCGGCTGAAGGCTTAAGCTTTCGTATACAATAATCATTTAATTAACCTATTAAAGAGGCGATATATGGGCAGCAAAGATAAAAGAAAAGAATCTAAAGGTAAAAAACCACAACCTAAACCAGCTAAGGTGTAATTTTATAAGTTATTGATTTATATAGTATTTTAATAACTACCCTGGTTAATTGTTATATCTCTCATGATTTTCATGAGACCTCAATCATGATCCTCAAGGTGTTTACTTTTTAAGTCCGAGTAAGATTACATTTAAGTAATTTCTTATTAACTTAATAAAAGGATCAACATCATGTGGACAACTCCAGCTGCTACTGAAATGCGTTTCGGTTTCGAAGTTACAATGTATGTAATGAATAAGTAATTATTCAGATTTAATAAAAAAGCCCGCTTAATGCGGGCTTTTTTGTTTTTAAGTCATTTAAAGATTGATCCAGGTTTTTGTTTTAATAGATGCCTGAATCGCTTCTAATGTTTTTGTGTTCCAAAGTGCGTCATCTAGAGAAAGTTTTGGTGAAGTGTTATTGATTATGCATTGGTTAAAATGATCAATCTCAAGTGTAAAGTGATTAGCTTTTTCAATAATCTCATTCTTTAAGCCATCTGTATCTGTGGTAATGGTTAATTGTGCCTCATCATTTTCATGCTGCCACACCGTATGGCACATTAACTTTCCTTTTGATCCAAAGATTTCAAATTGAGAACGTCTTATACATTCAAAGCTAATATCAAATTGAGCACGTCGATTCAGATCAAAATTAATCATGCCTGAAGTTGTGAGATCTGCCCCGTGATCGTTGAGATGGCTTGTTGCAACCACTGATATAGGGTTCTCATCAAAGCATTGTCGAATCGTATGAATAGCATAAGGCCCAATGTCCCAGAGAGCACCACCACCATTTTCAATCGATCGATCGATACGATAAAAGCGTGCGGGTTGGATCGGAAAAGAAAACATAGAATGCACATACTGAACATCACCTAACAATCCTGAACTAATGATTTCTTTTATCCGATTAAACTGTGGATGAAAGACATACATAAAACCTTCCATCACTTTGACGTGATTTTTATCAGCCGCCTCTTGAATTAATTCAACTTCTTTTGAATGAAGTGTGATGGGTTTTTCTATGAGCACATGTTTTTTATTATGAATTGCTTGAAGCGCTGGCTTAGTATGTTCTTCGTTTGAAAGTGGGATGTAAATAGCGTCTATATTAGGATGATTAATCACTTCATCTAAGGAATTGAAGGTTTGAACTTTTCCTGCAAGGGTGGGCTGGTATTTTTCCAAGCATTCTGCCGCTGCATTTTGCCTTCTACTTCCAATAGCAACGAGTTCACCAAAAGGACTATTCGCAATAGCCGGAAGAAGGCGCTCATTGACACGTGCTGCTCCTAGAATGCCCCAGCGTACTTTTTTCATTTTATTATCTTAAATTAAACGTTGTTTTATTATGATCAGCCTTCAGCCAATAAACAAGTCATCATTTCTTGAAAGTTTCAGGTTGAGAAAAGGGTTATTAAATGAGATCATTTGACCCATGAAATTTTTACTTCTCCTCTCGCTTATCTTCCCCATCCAATCCTTTGCTGACTGGTCTTTAGTTCATCAAGACGATGCTGATCATTATATTGATTATGCTCTCATGACTAAGGCCGGACATAAAACAAGAGCCTGGTATTTACAAAATTATGCTGAACCACAGACCATCAAAAATATTCAATATCGATCTATTAAAAATAGATCTGAATTTGATTGCAAGGCTCGGAAAATGAGAATTTTAGCTTATGCGTTATATGCAGAGCCTATGGCCCAAGGACGTGCTTTATTTAATAAAGGTGAAGCTTTAGACTGGCAAGCCATTAAACCTAAAACGCTTAATGATTTATATTTGAAGCGCGTCTGCAGTAAAAAGAAATAGAACTTTATTTACGTCCACGCTTAGACAAAACAACACCAAGTCTTTGAGCGGCCATTTCGTTATTTCCTTCAGAATCGCCTAAAACCCATCCAGCCAAAAACATACGCGTCATATATTGTCTGTTATATAAGAAAGCTACAATAATCTGCCATAGCCCTAATGTGATAATTGAAAAAAGCATATGTAGGGCCGCGACACCTAATTCACCTCTAAATAGCGGTACAAACCAACCAAAGAAGAGATATGTCCAACTAAAGCCGTAGTAACCAATTTTAATCATGCCTGAATTCGGGTGTTTGATGATGACAGCAGTAGCCATGGATATCCTCTAATTAATTAAGTAAATCGTTATAACCCATTGTAATATATTCGCATGCAAAATTATTACGAAGTTCTGAAAGTCAAAAATACTGCATCTTCAGATGAAATTAAAAAGGCATACCACAGGCTTGCTTCAAAATATCATCCAGATAAACATCCCGACAATCAAAAATACGCAGAAGACATGATGAAAGATATTAATGTTGCGCATGAGATTTTATTGGATCCAGAATCAAGACGAAAATATGATGAATCTTTGCAACCTAACTTCACAAATCAAAATGTTTATGAGTCTCAAACGTTTTATTCGAATGAAGAAAATAATAGCGAGCCCCCGCCTATATTTGAATCATTAAAGGAACATAGAATTCTGATTCTTGCAGCTATCGTAATTATTGGAGTTATATTGTTTGGCGAGAAGAGACATCCTACTGAGGCTATTCCTCATAATATCGTCCCAATCGAAAAGATCCCACAAGAGAAGATGATTTAATTGGTGGGGGATGCGAGGGTCGAACTCGCGACAAACGGATTAAGAGTCCGCTGCTCTACCAGCTGAGCTAATCCCCCAGAAAGTGATATTTTACAGTAATTGTGGGCGTTGTAGAGGGCTTAGGTCTGGGCTTTTTGGCAGGGGTGGAATAGGGGTGTGTTGGAAAACATCCGGAATCCGGAGATTTTACTTACCGAGAAGCCCCACAAAACTTTCAGTCACAATTCTGCGATGTTCTTTAGATCCTGCAATAGGGTCCTCTTCCACAAAAGGCCTTTCTAAAATCATAATGAGTGACCTTACTATTAATTTAGCTTCTTTTTCTGTAACCTTTCTAAAAGTATTTGAAGTGTTTGTTTTTTGAGATTTAACTAAAGCATGAGCAATAGGGTCTGCGTAATGAAAATATTTAGATGAGAACTGATTTTTTTTATAAAGCGGCTCTCAATGAATTGAATAACTTTTGGATTAACTTTAGTAATTAATTCACGCGCTTGGTCAAATATCAATTCAGCAAGCTCTTCGATAGACTTCTTCTCATTAAAATCCTCAATGCTTTTGACCAGTGATTGAATATTTTTATCTCTTTGTTTTTCAATGACATATAAAAAAACATTCTCCACAGATTGTAATCGAGTGGTGAGCGTTCCTAATGCATAGCCTGACTTATCTGCGAGCGATCTCGTAGTAAATTTTTTTGGATCAGCACTATTGACTAATTCATCAGCCGCCTCTAGTAAATCATCCAGAGTCTTTTGAGATCGAGATTGTTTAGCTTTTGAAAATTGTGTTTTGTTATTAGCTGTCATAGTAATTAATAAATACGGCCCATATAATTTGAACAAAATAACCTTTAAGTTTATAAGGCTTAGACTCTCAATCACAGCAAGGACATCAAAGAGTCTATCCAAAATGAATTTGAACAAATAAGCTAACAAATGATTGTAGGATGAGCGTTCTAAATTTTTAACTATCTTACATGAAAGTAACATTTATGAAATCTAAGCTTCCAAAACTTGTTTTAACTTCAATTTTTTTATTATCAACTTCAACATTTGCAGCAGACAAAATTAATTGGACTGGACCTTATATTGGTGGAAGTGCAGGTTATGGTTGGGGCGAGCAGTCACTTAATAGTGCTATCTTAACTGATTATTTTGTAGGTGGTTCTGGAGATCAATTCGTTTCAAATCCGAAGCCGAAAATGAAT
>Ga0209500_10003563_pt1 | contig 10578 bp, 28 predicted proteins | sample S_140212_EF_Meta_FD_187323 | JGI IMG/M metagenome (GOLD analysis project Ga0209500, IMG submission 187323) | Freshwater microbial communities from Lake Simoncouche, Canada to study carbon cycling - S_140212_EF_MetaG (SPAdes) (version 2) | ecosystem: Environmental > Aquatic > Freshwater > Lake ...
GGTTAGCTTTATATAAAGTCAATGGCATACTCGTCTCCTACTTGGTTAATGTCAACATTCATCATACCATAGGTACCTGCAAGGTAAGCATATACTTTTTGCATGTCGGTCTCACTGGTCTTTAGGAACAGCGTATAGTTCGTCCAGGTGGCTGTGGCCTCTGGTACAATCTCTAATATTTTGGTGGTCACTAGGGCTTCGAAAGCCTTATCACCAAGGGCGAGCGCCTTCTTATACTGAAAGTTAGGCTGTGGCATCTTGGTTATCCTTCATCATTTTAAACATAATGTATTTAGCACGGTTCATGAGCTGGCGAGCAGATTCCGTGTCAGGTCGTCCATATTCTTCAGAGATAAGTTCTTGAGCGTCTGATAGCATACTCGCAGCAAGCATGAGTGGATCTCGATAATCTTGGAGAGCGTTATCTATCGCAACTGCACGGCATCCGTATGCCTGCATGTCCCACTGGTTCTTTTCTTCAACTGTTCTTGTCATTTTTTCGTTTCCTTTTAAATTCTATATAACCAGGATAACACACTATTGCCTATTTGTCAAGCACTTTCGCTATCTTTTTTAGGATGGTCGTAAGCTCTTGATTTACATCAGCATATTGGGGACTGTCAACCTTCAGGCTGGCTAAGTATTTGATTATATTGAGCTCTTTTTTGTTTAAAATAATTGGCACTATGCACTTATCTTGGATACTTTTAAGCTCTTCTTCCGTCACAATCCAGTCTTCGGTCATGCTATCACCCATCCATTCGATTCAAGAGCTGCACGACCTTGAGCTGTCTTGGTCATATTCTCAAAAGCATTCTCGAGCTTTTGGATCTCTGCAAGTAAAAAGGCACGATTTGCTGCCTGTTCGGGAGTATAAAAGCTTGGGCGGACACCATAGAAGTCTTTATAAAAATCTCTAAAGTAGCCCAATAATTGGTCGGTTGTCATCTTTTCAAAGTTCATTTTGTCTCGCTTTCTCAATTCTATAACACCATTATATCATAGGTTTGCCTAAATGTCAAGCACTTTCGCTAAAAATACTTGCCCTTATTAATCAAGAGCTTAGCGCTAAGCCCTTGTTTTCGTTCGCTTTATAATGCTTGACATTGTTGCCGTCTTATGATACAATGGTTACATAGAATTGAAAAGGATAAAGAATATGTTAATTTGTGATGGTAAATTATTTAAAACATTAAACGAAGCTACTGCCTACGCTAAGGCGGTTTACAATCAAACAGGTGTGATACTTGCTATCGACCTCTATAAGGGAGAATAATTATGAATAACATTAAAGACCTAACCAACCAACTATGCGCCATACTCAAGGCTAACTACTATAAGAATGGGTCAACCCTTGACTATGATTTCGTAACGGAAGAAGGTAACCGCTACATTAAGATTATCATGGTGAATAACCAGCGTGGTGTCCATGCCTTCGTTGATAAGAATAATGGTGACTTATACAAGGCTAAATCATGGAAGAGCCCTGCTAAAGGTGTTCGTTTCAACCTTGTGACTGACATTGAAAAACTAAAAGTCATGGCCGATTGGGCTGGCGGTTACCTCTACAGATAGGCAAAGCGTCCATGAAAGTAAGTAAAATAGCTAAAATAGGAACCAGATGGATTGAATGGGACGAAGAATGGACAGCCTATTTCAATTCACCAATCAATATAAGGAATGATGTGATGAGAAAATACATTGATATCGGTGGTCCAACGGACGCTGAATTAAAGAAAATTGAAAAGGAACAAAAGGACATCTATACCATGCCACTTAAAGAGCTATTCAAAGTGGATGAGGATATAGAGGTTCAAGACAGCGCTGACTTTTACTAGGTCACCAGCTCTCACCTCTCTCATACCCTTCAGGTAGGTCGTCATAGTCCCTTATAGTAGGGACATCAACAGCAAACTCGTCAACGGTCATAGAGGCCAGTGGCGTGCCTAATTGCTTTTGCTTAGCAATGGCTTCGGGGGTTTTGTTATACTCGATGGCCACTCTACGCATGCCTTCACGCATAGCCTCAGTCGGTTCACGGTCTCTCGATGCACACCCTTGGGAGCAGTAGGGGCCTCGTCTGCGGTGTTCTATACTGCAAAACTTACACTTCTTTAGTTTATATTGTCCAGGCATTCGCTAACGGATCCAATGGTTTTATAACAGGTTGGTTACTACCTCATGGAGAATACCACTATCAATAGTAATACTCTCCCATAAGGCAACTACCTACTTATACCACATCATCCATTTTAATTAACCTTTTGAGGTTCTCGTGTTCTTTATCTTGAGGTAGAAACCCCATTATCTCTATTGGCCATGTATGTAACCCACAAACTTCGAATGAGGCCTTTATACTCTCAAATTCTTGTATAAATTGTTTTCTCTTATAAGCAAGTGTTTTTACCTTGGTTGGCGCTGCAAAATGGCCTATAACATAGGTAATTTGGCCTGTTTTAGCAAATCTTTCAATAGCTGCAATTACAACACGGTATTGATAACCTTCTTTAATATGGACACCAACTCTATTTCTTTTAACATCATACTCACCTTCAATAGAATATTGTTCACTTGAATGGTTATCTAACCATTGTTGGATTCTAGGGGTTGAGGTGTATAGAATATATGGTTGAGGTGTATTTAATTCTTCCATGACTTGTTGCACTACTCGGTTCATTACAGTTTTATCACGGTTGGTATAAATCTTTTTAAACTTCTCTTTGATATCTTTCTCATCATTTTTCAATTTACCTTGTTTGACTTTATTTGAGAGGAACTTTCTCATGTCAACTTCTTTATTAATACGCTTTGGTAATTGTTCGTTTTCCATCGCTTGGACATCTTCTAAAGAATCATCATCACCTTCTAAAAGGGTAAAATACCATGATTTTTGTTTATTCAATAGAATAGCCTCACATCGGCCATACCCATAGATTAACTCATAGGGTTTATCATATAATGGTCCACGATAGCGAACAGCAGGAGGAAATTCTTTGAGGTCAACACCGCCAGCAAAAGAATTTTTAAGATTTTCAATTTCTTCGGCGGTGTGGGTTTCTTCTTTGGTTTTGTTGCCTTCGATATCATCAATATAAATCTGACTAAAATCTAATATAATGGTATCTTTAGAGATTACATTGGCTTGTGTCCAATCGGGCACGGGGATTACGGAAAGTTTTTTGGAAACATACGGGATACAGCTATCTAAATCGATTTTCATGGGTATTACTCCTATTCAATTAAAAAGGGGAAGAACGAAGCCTTTGGCAATCGTTAAACCATATACTACTTATAAAAGGATAACACTAAAAATCAATTAAAAGAGGCAATTATATCATTCTTATGGTTCATACCATGATTCACTATCTGGTACATAGTCTTTCTTCTTATACTCACTTAACCTATCGGCTATCTCTCTTATAGAATACCCTACTCCATATAGATTACCATTATCCTCTACCCTACGAGCAATATTGTGTAGGTCTATGACTATTTGGTCTATACTGTCTTTATTTTCTATAGGAAATAGTTCTTCTTGGACTATTCTTTGGTTCATCTTTACTTACTCCATAGTGAATGAAATGGGCACTTACTTTCTTTTTCTTGCATGAGTTTCTTTACTCTATTATAGTTACCATTAAATTTAAGTTTTGCAAAGATTTTATCATACTCTTTGTCATCTATTAGGTGGTTATGTATGGTGACCTCTCGGTTGTCTATTGGTATCATATGAGCTAAAGGATCACCATGTTTAAGTTCAATATGAGCATCCAATGTTGCATTAATAAACATATTAAAATTGGTGGCATGATTATATTTGAAATTAATAATACCCGTAGGAACGGATATTGAGCTAAATGGCTGATAGTTCCAATAGGGTCGCATATACATGAATGGCACATCTTCTTTACACTTAAACATCCAAGGAGTGAGCATTTTTAAATGTATATGGGTGCCTGGGTCAGTATAGGTATCCCATTGTGGATGTGAATGTGATTCTATCCTAGATTCCATATCAGCATATTGCCAGCGGTATGATTTATCCGCCCCGTTGACTGAAATAATTAAGTCTGTCCATAGAGGTAGCATAATACCATATTGGTAGTTTTCAATAAGGCCGGTGCATGTTTTAATGCTGCTTACTTGGCCCATTTGGCCTTTATCATGTTCTCTTGGTGTATTTTTCCACCAATCTGGATAAAATTTAGAAGCCCGTTCTATCTTACCATATTCATAGGCATTTGAATTGTAAGTGAAACAATCTAGGATAATTTTTTTCTTTTTAAATAGGAACATCACGATTACACCTCAATATACTTTAGTTTAAAAGACCAATTGGAAGTCTCACGGGGATATCCTCTGGGATTACATAATACTCTGGTACTACTTATTTCATAGTCAAATGGGTCATGGGTGTGCCCATGGATCCAGACCTTAATTTGTGGTCGATAAGCAATAAAGTCATCTAGGTTGTTATGAAAGGCGCCATTCATCACCGTATCATGGGCATACTTCTCATGGCATGATTTAATTGATGGTGAGTGGTGTGTGATGACCACATAATTTTTATCTTTCGCCTGGGTGACAATGTTAATGTATCCACTGGTTCTATTATACTCACGGATTGATTGAGCTGTGGTATATTTCATGTAATTAACCCCATCAAAGTATTTGACTATTTTAAAGTCTGGCATCATCATACCCGCCGCCGACATTGTGGTCGGGTCTTCTTCATTCATATCAGTCCATAGAGTCCCACCCACAAAGGTGATATCTTCAATAACGACTGTCTCATTATCAAGGATATGAATGTCAGGCAGGTTCTCTTTGAGCACCTTAACTGTATCATTGAATAGATGACCATAATGCTCATGGTTACCAATAACATAGATTACCTTTGGAAATTCTTCTTGGACTTTTTGGAAAAATTCTTGAAATTTATGGAGGTGTTTAGCTACGCATATATCGCCTGCGAGGACTAATACATCAGCATTTTCTTCATTTTTAAGAGTAAGGTCTTCAAACTCTAAATGAAGGTCGGAACAATAGGCTATTTTCATAAAAGGTTAATCCCATAGTGAGCGATAATACTTACCAAATAGGCGGAGACCGTTATCGATACGAGCATGATGTTTCGCCAACCCTTTGTGGTCTACTTTGATATCCCGTATAGATTTGTTGATATCTTTATCCCAATCAATGGTTTTGGTCATATGTGTGTAAAATGGCGCTTCATTGTCATCCATAGATAGTTGCTCAAATGTCCAAATCATCTCATCCAGAATATAATCAAACCTCTCAAAAAAGGTGTTATCACCATCTTCAAATAGCTTATGGACATCTGGATCACCAGTTCCTTTGGCACCAATTCTTAATCGTTTAGGCACATCTTCATCATCTACAAACGGTGCGCCATGCTTGGTCGCCTTTAATTGCTTCAGCATAGGTAAAATAATAGGTGATAGTGTAGAATCCATTGACCAGGTATCCCAGCGGTCAATCTTAATATAGTTCACTTTAGGGTGAATGACATCAAGTAAATTCATCCATAAAGTGCATACTGGTTCTAATACTTTATTGGTTCTTCTCACCCAAGGCTCATCATAGTCAATTTCACGCCAGAAACAAACCTTCTCGCAAATTCTATATGGTGATACCCAATGGTCTCTAGGTTTATTGGTGTATATCTTCACACTAACCACTCTTTCAGGAACCCTTCGGTTTGCATACCTACGATTCGTTTAGTCTCTACATCATCCTGAAGCATAACAAGCGTTGGAACACCACGGACGCCATATTGGATGGCTAGGTCTTGCTTCTCGTCAATGTCTATCACTTCAATTGGATAGTCTGTAGGGATATCTTCAAGTGTTCTAGCAAGCATCTTACATGGTTGGCACCAGGATGCGGTAAACCTTAATACTTTTCTATTCATAAACATTCTCGCTCTACTTTTATGTTGACAACAGATGTCATTCTTAAATCTTCGGTGTTTTTACCAGGCTTTACAAAATGTTCCAGGTAAGATGGGAATATAATAAAATCATCTTCTTGTATTTTTAATGTAAATTTACCAAAGTAAGTAGAATTTTCATGCGACTTAACTAATTTTTTACTATAATCGCCATATATAAAACCAAAGGCTGGACTTGATATTGGGTTTACAAAGACAGTTTCAGCCTGTCCTGGTATATACCGAATATAATGAATACACGAAAACATAACAACATGTTTATTGACTATTCCAACATGAGAGTGTGTGTCCATATGTTGATTGCCTTTCATAGCCGTAAAGTTTTCTATTTCATATCTCCACTTAATTGGTTGACTGTAATGATGTCCTTCAAAAAAGTCTTCAATAACCTTTTGATAACACGGAACAATCGAAGATGGATCAACTTCTTTAAAATCTCCATTATCCCAATCATTGTAGGTATGATGTAAATCTGAAATTTCATCAAACTTATTGCGATATGGTGATTGAATATAATTCTCTGTTAAAGTATCAATGATACCTTGTTTGTCATATGAATTTGGATCAATTTTATACCTAACAATATCTGAAGAGAATAACGGAAAAATATCTTTATTCATAATCGTTATAAGCCTCTTTAACTTTACGATATGAGTGAATCAATGCCGATACAACTAACACCGATATCACCGATGTTAATACGATAACCCCTAGGATAACCTGTGATATTGGGTATAATATAAACCTTATTGGTTTAGGAATATGCTTCACATATAATACTTCAATGGGTTCGGTCTTTTCAGATAAAAACTGGATAACTTCATTAATAATTTCAAACATCATTTTACTCCCATGACATAATCTTCGGCTAACTCTTCAGCATTAGCTTCAGATGTAGCTAGTATTGTTTCGATATAATTATCATTCTCATAGACCATGACCACCCATTCATGTTGTTGTTTACATACATTGGCCGTCTTGTTACCTTCTTGATAGGTTGATAATATCATTTTTTTGTAGGGTCTTCCAATATAATCGGCACAGGCGGTTTAGCCATAGCATCTTTAATCGCCTCTTCGAGTGATTGACTACCACGACCTCGCATAGCTGCACGAGCCTTCTGCTTCATGTGGTCTAATTCACCAGGCATTAAGAATGGTTCATCGTCATCAGGTGGAAACCAATTGTTAATCATCTATTTTATCCTTAAATAATAATTCTACGCAATCGACTAATGGGAGTGTTATTTACAAACAATTTATTCACAAAAAACACTAAAGTTAACCTAGATTCTTCACCTTCACCAAAAAAATCTTGAGCTCCATGTATAAGTTGAGAATCAAAGCAAATTAAACGGTTATAAACATTTGATACTCGAATTGTTTCTTCAAATTGTGCATTATGTTCTTCCATATATTTTTTCGCTTCTTGCATTGTTATCTTATTCAAATAACTATCTACTTTAAATTTGTCATTATCTCTATTTGGTTGAATAATATTAGATTTATTACGATAAATTGATGTTCCTCCATTCAAGTTGGCGTTTGGTGAAAGATATAGTATTCCTGTTACTTGAGAACCCGCTTCATCCGAATGAATCCATCCAGAATCATAGTTCTTAGGTATTATTTGAAATTTCATGGAAATTTCCCAAGATAATTCTTCCATATTTTGCACATCATAAAACTGGGAAAAAAACTTTCGACAAATTAAATGAAAAAATGGAGTATTTAATTCGGAAATGGATTTAGACCTTAATCCTGGCCAGCTGCCGTTTTTTGATGGAAAATATTCTTGTTGTAGAGCCCATTCTCGAATTTTATCTGGATCGTCAAGAAAATTGTCTAACACCGTTACTGGAATTGTGTGTATCATTGTCATAACTATTTCCTTCGTTTTTTTACACTATCGACCACGGCCAGCAGACTTCTTAGCGGGTTTGTGTGAAGTGACTTGGTCTTTTACTGCACCTTTACCAGTATCAAGGTCGTTTTTCTTTTTACCTTGATTATTCTTTTCGTTTTTCTTGGCTAATAATTCTTTGAGCATATCTGCGTATGACATAATTAATCCTTATTTAATTTCATCTTCTAAACTATAAATCTTATTCTCTAACCTAACAATATGGTTACCAAATATACCAGATATGGTTGCTCGAATATTATCATCCGAAATGGTGTTAATTGCGCCATTCATATCAGCTTTAAAGTCTCGAATCGCTTGTAACATTTCTTTAGAATGATTTGGACTACCAAACTGTCCTGTGTGTGGTTTGCTATGTATTAGGTTACCTAGCATTTCATTTTTAGGCATAATAATTCCATGAAGTTCGTTGTTTCTTTTTCTTTGAGTAGTTACTAGCTGCTGATGAACCATATACAATTGATGATAGGATTGTGGCAGCTGCCCAAGTTTCCCATGTATATGCAATTTCAGTATAGAATAAGGTATTTAATGACCAAATAATACCAAATGGAATAATAATAATTAATGTAAAAAATAATGCCGTTGCTAAAATAATCTTTAATGCTTTCATTCACTTTCCCCTTTTAATAATATAATTTAGGTGTATAGGCTATCACTTTTTTCTTTTAATAAGAGGTAAGATTGTGATATAATACAAAACAATACCATATATTACCCACCACCAATAAGGGGCGTTATTATGCCACATAAGAAAGGCTGCCAACACATTAATCATTTTTTTCTTTTACATTCAGCTGAAAGTCGGTTATAACCTTGCTGATTATATTCAATCATTTTAGTATGAGATGCTCTCACACAATCTTCAAACGAATGAAACTCTTGTGTATATATCACTTGATGATAATTTAAAAACACCGTTAATATACACGGCCACATAATTAAACTGTTGTTTTGGTGACGGTTTCGTATAACTCTTCAAATTCTTCATGTGAAGCTACTTCTTCGGAAAAGTTTTGTTTGTGATATACGTTGATTAATTTCTTAACAGTCTTTTTTGGAATCTGAAAGGTATTGCTTGTATCATTAATAATATTTTTTACAAGGTCTCTTTCAGCATCAATTCGTGTGAGTGAATTACTTGCTTCTTGTAAAGCGCCTTTAATCTTCTTCTTATCTTCATCTAAAATTTGCATCACTATCTCCTATAATAAATTATTCAACAAAATTAAACCAACCAGTAGCAATATACTTGTCTTTTGAGTAGACCGGGTTACCACGATGTGTGTGAGTGAATGCTGCTGGGAAAATACTCATTGTACCAGCTTTGGGTCGAATTCGGAGGCCTTGCATGATGAATTCGGTTTCACCTTCGCCTTCGGGAATGTCGTTCAAATATAATGTCCAAACTAATACCCGTGAACACATTTGTCTATTTGCTTGTTCACAATGCCATACATGATATCCACCTTGTGGTGGTGTTTTTTGTAATTTAATTTCGTCAGACCTAAATTTACCTAGGTCATTGATTGGAAAATATACAGTAGAATATTGCTCTAAACATTTCTGTAACGTTTCATTAATTAATTGATTAACCCATTGTGGTCCCACATGGTTTGCAAAATAAGAATAGTCTTTACGGCCAGCACCTTTATTGTGAAATTGTTGGTCTCCCGAGCGAATGTCGTTTCCTGGATTATTTGAATTTAGTTGGTGTTCTATGGCGCCAATCATATTATCACAATCTTCTATGGACACCGCCTCATCATATACGCCTATAAAATCTTTATGAGTTACCTGCATTATCTATTCCTTTTTTATTATGTTTAGGTTTTCTTTTAAACTTTGTTTTATCTCGCATCACCTTATGACCAAATGGCAAATCGCCACGAAATAAGGCGTAAGCTGTTTGACATCGAATCTTTGTTTTCTTTATATTATTCATTAATAGGAACAATCGAGGATTTAAAAGTGTTATCCCATTCGGTAGATATGGTCTCTTCTACGACTAGTTTTTTCTTTTCTAATGAATGATTGGTTTGTTGAGAGTAAATTGTAGCCAGAGCGGCTTGTATCGCTAATAGGAATAAAACAAATACTAATAATATAATCAATTTACTTTTCATAATATAAAATTTATTTAGGCGCAATCAGATAATGATTCTATCCATCTACGATTGCAGATTGTATCTTTATTCTCACAAGGAGTTTCTACCTTTTCTTCAGGTATTAAACTTAATATGGCAGCTTCGTGAGCTAAATCTTCTGTTTTTTTATCTTTAGTATTCATTCTATTTACCTTTTGGGTTGTTTTGTTTACCGACTTTTGGTCGATGACACTTATTTAGTTTTTAGATATTTGTATAGTTTTAAATAAAACAAGGATCTTTTAGGTTCTCTTTCTGGATGAGGTAATATGCCAAACATGGCTTCCATTTCCTCAAGTATTTGGTCATACTTATCCATTAGGGAACTCTTTATTCATGTAATATTTAATCAACTCCTCACGAGCATAACCAGCTAAACTTAATGAAGAATTGCCAGACCTTAACTGAAAAGGGCAATTGCCCCATGAGTTGGTTGCCATATATTGTGAATAGTATTGACGGTGTTTTTTATTAGAAGCCTCAAAGGTTTCTACTGGTCTTACATGTTTATTTAATATTGTCATCATAATATAA
>Ga0209500_10003564_pt1 | contig 10574 bp, 3 predicted proteins | sample S_140212_EF_Meta_FD_187323 | JGI IMG/M metagenome (GOLD analysis project Ga0209500, IMG submission 187323) | Freshwater microbial communities from Lake Simoncouche, Canada to study carbon cycling - S_140212_EF_MetaG (SPAdes) (version 2) | ecosystem: Environmental > Aquatic > Freshwater > Lake ...
CGCCTACAATTCTATCATCAGCAAATACTTCCAACACAGGCAAACCAGCGCTGTTATTTACACTCATCAAACTATCGCTTAAATCATCAACCACACTAAATAATGTACCACTAGTACCATCTGTTCTTAATAATGTTGCACCTGCAGTTGTTGAGTTTACATGTAATCTAGCAGCAGTAGTGGTTGTACCTATTCCTACATTACCATCAGTAGCAATACGCATTCTTTCTTGTTGCCCTGCAAACATTCTCATCAATTGAGTTCCGGCATCTAAAAATGCTCCTGTTGCGTCAGTACCAACATAAAAACCATAAGCTGATGTACCAAACACACCTGCTCCATAAACGTCAAGAAGTGAATTTGATCTAACACTGGTTGTACCAATACCCACACAACCAGTACTAGTAATACGCATTCTTTCACTTACAAGCGCAGTAGCTTGTTGACCAACGTAAAATGCCATACCATTGGTTCTATCAGAAGCAATTGTACCTACAAAATAATTTAAATCTGTAAATTGTAATTGTGTGCCTTGCGCATTGTTTCCACTATTAGCAACTCTCAGTATTGCTTTACCTGTGCCAGCTGTATTTGTGTTCCATGTACGAACCAATTGATCACCAGCATTACTTGATTGTATATCCAAAATACCACCCGGACTACTTGTGCCTATACCCACATTACCAGTTGATGGACCAACAAAAAATTTTGAATTAATATATAATGATCCGTTCGCACTTCCTCCGTCATCAACTCTCATATAAGCAACACCACTATCCATATATGATGCAAAAAAACCGGTTCCATCAGAATCATAGATAAGTACATCTCCACCACCAGTTAAACTTAGATCTGAATTAACTACTAAAGTGTTATTAAAATAACCATTTCCATTTACATGTAATTTATAACCAGGACTTGTTGTGCCTATACCAACATTACCATCATTGAGTATGCGAACTTTTTCACTACTATTTACTGACAATGCCATTGGATAGTTGTTTACTGTACCAAAGTAAGCTACACCAGAAGCTGGATTTACTTGAGCAATAGTTGTGCCGTCACTTACTGCTAGTTTTGTTGTTGGATTTGATGTACCTATACCTACATTACCACTACCCATGAACCTTACACGTTCGACAGGCGCAGCGCCACCTACATCATTTAACGAAAATGCCAAATCCATGTTGGTACTAGTACGTATTGCATCAATAAATACTTTTCCGCCATTGGCATTATTAAATGGATCTGATGTAGAAGCAGCCAAAAATCTTACAGTCGTTCCTGCCGTAGTATCTGCATTCATTGCTCTGATGGATTCAAATACTCCACCGGCAACAGTCTTCATCAAATGTATAGAACCATCTGCAATTCTAGTTTCTGAAGCGGTATAAGTGGTTGTGTTAACAGTTCCACCATTTACAACAAATTTTGTAGCAGGACTTGTTGTGCCTATACCAACGTTTGTACCATTATCATATACTAAACTATTAGCTATGGTACTATTTCCAGTAAATTTGCTTAAATAATTGGCGGTTGGTTGTACAGATGTTACGAATGCGCCTCCACCGCCTGTGGATATGGAACTGGCACTAAGTGGACCTGTAACAAGCAACGTATTACCTGATAATCTTAAGGTATTTGTTACGTTATCACCTTTGACTGAGAAAAATTCAATTTTACCAACAGCTGGATTTATTACGATGTCTGCCATATGTTATATAAATAGAGGACGGATATATATAATCGAACGACAATTATAAACCAAATCTTCCTTTTGTAGCATTGTAAATTTGCAAACTTTCGCCGCTAGATAAATTTCTATCGTATATCATTATTTGACCAACTGCGCCATTTCCGAAAGTATAACCACTATATTTATTAAATTCAAAACTTGTCCAGCTACTGAAATTTACATTTTTCATTTCCCACATGTGCCAATTTCCATCTAAATATGTAGGATTTGGATTAGCCACTGAAATAGTATCTATCCAATAAGTAGGAGTTCCACAATTTTCATTATAGAATCCTTGACCAACATAATAAGCAGCTAAATAAAAACTTGTAGTATTGCCTTTAAAAATTAACGCTTGCGTATCTGTAGTTCTTATCCATACTACAACAGTGCATGTTGTACTATTTGTAATAGTCGCTGAACGAGTTATTCCTCCGTCAGCTAAAGTAAAATATCCACCAGAATTATATGTTATACCTGAACCATCTATAATAAAATCTTTTGTATTTCCGCTAACATCATACCATGTTGTACCTGCTCCAGCATAACTATATATATTACCAGCATCAAGATTTAATACTAATCCTTGTTGTACAATTGTATTTGCAAATTTTGACTTTTGAGCTTCGTAATTTTGAGCAACTTCCGCGGCGCTTAATGCTTTATTGTATATTTTAGAATTTGACAGCTTGCCTTTAAAAAAAGCTGAACCATAATTTTTACCTAATCTTAAAGCATTTGTTGTTGCGGTTCCCGCCCATGATGGTATATTGGCAACACCATTTATTAATACCCCGTCAACATACATATCTATTGTTGTAGAGCTTGCTTTAGCAACTCCAACTATATGATGCCACACACCATCATTAATATTTACATTAGCATATCTATAAGCTGATGTAGTACCTGTAATTATCAAATATGGCTGGTAACCATATGTTTCATCAACTTTTAAAGCGTATCCAAATCCCGGCGAATCTTCTTTACTTAAAAGTGGAACGTAAGAAGTTGCATTTGGTAAATAATTAACCCAAACTTCTAAAGTAAAATTTTGAGTTGATGTAAATTTTATAACATCACCGAAGTTCACTTCATCGCTGGAACCATTAAATGTTAATGCTCCTTTGTTATAAAAATCATAATCTGGCATATTAGCAACAGTTGCATTGCCAAATAATCCATTATTATTATTGTTACTCAAATCAACTATACTTCTATCAGTATTAGATATACCCCATTTTTGTCCAAGATATGTGTGGACTTGTTTTCTTTCTATGGCTGATAAAACTCTATTAAAAACTATAATTTCTGCGGCTTCACATGTACTAGGTTCTCCAGCCTGAAAATTAATTCCTAAACCCTTTGGTCCAGCAGTAGCTGCTGCGCTTCCATTAGCCAATTCGGTTCCATTGCTATAAAAACTTGCCAAATCTGTTGAAGATCCACTCCAATCTCCCATATACATTCTCCACACCGTATCAGCCGTCACGGTTGTGAGATATACCCATCCTTCCGCATAATACTTATTAACTTGCGTTCCCCAATGGCCTAATAACCAATTATTATAATATGCTGTTAAAGCTCTATTTGTATTAGTAGAACTACTAGTATATCTACTGACAACGAAAACTGTATTCGCAGAAGTTTCCATATTGAATGTAATACTTCCTATAGTTTGTGCAGTTGTAAAAGCTAATACTTTTCTAGAATTTAAAGCTGAACTTCTTGTTGGACCAGCAGAGATTGGCACCATATGATTATTTAAACCGCTTTTATCTCTCCACTGACTCACTGTGGTTCCTGAACTATAACTAAATGTAGTATCATCAGCAGCGTCCATCCACATAACCAATCCATTTTTTACAGGTAAATCGGCGGCTGGATATGATGTATTTTGTGATGCATCTAAACACATCACTAAACTATCTTGCACGATTTTTGGTGAATATTGTAAAGCCATATATTATAATCCAAATCTTGATTTAACTGCGTTGTAATTTTGAGATACTTCGGTTGCACTTAATCCTCTATTATAAATTTCTACTGAAGAAATATTTCCTTTAAAATATCTGTCACCAGAAAATCCATTACCAATTGCAATAGCAGGTAATGTTGTTGCCCAATAAGTGTGAGAACTATTAAATTTTAAATCTCCGTTTAGATAACCAACTACGTTATTTGTAACGATATTCCACACCAAAACAACATTATACCAACTATTAACAGTCAATATAGCGCTTGGAGAATAACTAAATCCTGTATATGTTCCCGCGTCATTTCCGATAACAACACTAAAACCACCATATGGAGATGCACTGGTGTATTGTTCAAATCTTATACCCACATTAACTCCATTATAATTAGTGGAAAATGGATTTCTATAATTTTCCACGGCAGTAGAATACATCCAATATGATATTGTTCCTTGAGAATAAAATGATCCCAGATTTCCACCAGCCACATAATCGTTTACGCCATCAAATACAATACAACCGCCATTCGCTGCGCTAAATATTGGTCCATTAGTAAGAGTTCCATTATTATTATTTCCGCTTAAATCTTTCCATTGAATAGGAGATCTAGTTACTAATTCTGTGATACTTGGTTGTTTTCCATCTACCAAATCTACTCTTGGATTGTAAAATTGTAATCTTGTGGTAGTATCTGCACAATAATAATGATAAGCTCTATGATATCCTAATGTGGAATTATTTGACCATTTTAAATCTCCGGTTCCTATGTTACAACCATTAATGTCTCCTTGCTTAGTTGGATTATTAACAAAATAATATCCAGTGTCAGGATTCCGTCCAGTGTAAGTAGTAGTAGATGGATATACATGACCAACATATAAATACCAAACATTTTGAACCAAACCACTAGTGCCGATACAAACCCAATAAGCATTTCCTTCTACTGCGCCATTATCCATTCTTCTGGATCCATCTCCATTAGCATGCATTCCATAATAAAAAGTACCGCCAGTTGTACTACTAGTTCTTTTAACCCAAACGCTGAATCTATATAATTTTGTATTATCTATATTAAATGGTGTAGTAACCCACCCACCATCTGCGTTACTAGCTCCATCAGGAAAAGTTCCCCAAATTACACCTGTATCACCCCAAGGATTCGTTGCGGAGGATCTTTGGTTTTCAGCAGTGTCTCCATTTTGATCGTAACCAGTTACGCTTCCATTGGAAACTGTCCAATTATTCATATTTATCAATGAATTAGGCAGATAGCTTCCCCTTGCGGAAGAGTCTAAACCTAACACCAATGCATTTCTAACTATTTGCGGCCCATTATTTACTGTACTCATATTTTATAATCCATAAGTTGTACGGGTTGCATTGAAATTTTGCAATACTTCTGCGGCAGTTAATGGTCTGCTATATAATCTTACATTTGGAATAGTTCCATCATAATTTCTGGTCAAAGTATCTGGATTGCCACCATCATAATCTGCGCCAATAGTAATGGGAGTATTTACTGATCTTAATCTTTGATTGCCATTTGTTTCAGTTTGAATAAATACGCCATTTCTATACCATGAAATATTTCCATTATCATATACTATTGTAAAGTTGCTATATGCAGATGTAGACAAATTATGCGGTATTGAATGATTGCTATATCCATCACCATTTGCACTACCTACCAGAAAATAAATATTGCCTTGAGCAAACCAATTCAAAAATAAAAGAAAACAAAAATTGAACTGAGCGCTTGATCCCCATTTTGATACTAATGTTTTTTGTTGTGTTGTACTAGTTGGTTTCGTCCATACATCAATTGTTAATTGAGTATTACTTGGTAATGTTGTTATACCAGTATTTATATAATTACTACCTGCTGTAGTAAAATAATAACCACCAGAATCAAATGCAACATTTGATAAACTTACATTAACATTATTTCCACTCATATCCAACAAACCACCACCACCAGCAACAGTATTAGCAGCGCGAGATGTTGGTGTAAATTCTGTAGGATATGTTTTTTGATCCAATTGCATTTCTGCTATATCAACTGAACTTGGCGAAGAATGATTGATCCAAAAATAAAAAAGTATAGCTCCTGGAGAACCACTTGTTGTAAATGTTTGAGTCCATTTTTGCCAACCAGAAGTTAATGCTGGACAAGAAAACCCACCAGCTCCAGTCGCTGTACCAGTAAAATACAAAGTAAAATAAATACTATTACCTATCGCAGCTTGAGCACTAGCTCTAATATAACAACTAAAAGTATATTGAGTATTCGCTGTATAACTTGGTTGAACTCCATAAGCCATTGCATCGGTTCTATCAGATCTAAACCAATTCAACCTTATACAATCATGAAATCTGTTATCATAAGCAAAACCATTTGTTATTGCTGTTTTAATTAAAGCAACATTAGGAAGGTGAGGCGCTCCCCACCACACTGTTGGAAAACTTGTAGCATTAACACTAATTCTTGTATCAGAATTTATATAAAATAATACTTGATCTGGAGTTTTTGAAGCATCGTCTGTGCCATCGTATTGATGTAAAGTGAAAGTGGTAGATGTTAATCTTTTAAAATAATAATTTACACCCGCAGTAACTCCGCCACCAGTAGATTGAGGTTGAATTACATCGTAAGTCGCAAAACTATTAAAATATGACGTAGGAGACGAAATGGTTATTACGTTTCCAGAAACAGAAGCTATTGTTCCTATAGAAGCAGGAACTCCTGAATTATACAAACTATCTCTATATGTTCCCCAGTTATTTCCTGCGGATGGATAAGCATTTGCGGCTCCTGTTCCATAAGTACCAATTAAATTTGTGGTAGCTTCACCTCTAAAACATTTTGAAAACTCACGGTTATAATATAACTGCAAATCTTTTTTTACTATTCCTCTATTGGCATGTTGTATAGACATAATATTATACTTCAGTAATTAATTCGGGTACATCACTTCTGATTGCTGTAAAATCCCAGAAGAATTCATAAGTTTTATTAAATTCAAGCAGTGATTTATCATAAGCAACAACAAAGTAATTTTCAGGTACATTAATATCATCTATATATAGTATTTTACCGCACTTTATTCCCGTCAATTGTACATTTACACTTTCAACTCTTACTAATTTACAAATATAATCTGGTAGTTGTACTTTACATTTACCATTAACTAGTTTATCTTTACCAGTTAAACGAATACCATGATATGGACTTTCCAAACTACCATATATCAACTTTTTACTTGTTTTAGTAGGATGATCAATTTTGAAACTCTTGGTTGTAGCAGCAAAACTACCATTTACTTCCAACTTATAGGTCGGCGCAGTTGTGCCTATACCTACATTACCTATAAATACTGCGGCAGGTATAGTTGATGATCCTGTAACGTGTAATTTGGCAAAAGTACTTGTCGTACCTATACCTACATTTCCTCCTACATCTGCAATAAAAACTGCACCGACAGTTTTACCCGGTCTTATATATGTGTCTTCATTAGTACCATAATAAAAATGAGATGTTATAGCATTACCTTGAATTACAAGAGCTCCACTACCACCGCCACCAACAACATGTAATTTTCCAGCAGGAGTTGTTGTACCTATACCTACATTACCATCACTGATAATACGCATTCTTTCGGTGTAACTACCATTATACCAAGCAAAATAACCAGTACCTCTTGTATAATAAGCTGTATTGACATTTGCTGACGTATTTGCTCTATCGATTGATTCAATAGTACATGTAGAGCCAGGATTAAATTCAAATCCACCACCAGCACTATATACATGTAATTTTTGAACAGGACTTGTTGTGCCAATACCTACATTGCCGTTTGCATCCAAAATCATTTTATCCGCATTAGCAATTCTGAAATAAATTGGTTTTGTAGTTGATGCGTTTAAATATGTTGAACCATCACTAAATTGTAATAAAGCATAATTAGCTGCTGTTGATACGTGATCTAAACTAGTATGTCCAAAAAATGCATATAGTGTATTTGCAGGTAATGCACCAACAATCGCATTACCTAATCTAGCTGTAGTTGTAATACCCTGTACATCTAATTTATAAGCTGGTGCAGTTGTACCTATTCCTACATTACCTCCATCTGGTACTAAAAATAAATTTCTACTTCCACTAACTGCCAAAAATGTTTGTAATGATGTAGCGGTAGATCCATTTTGGAATCCCATATAAAATGTTTTTCCGCTAACACCCATTCCGAATGATCTGCCTGTACTACCATTGTTACCACCAATACCCAATACTCCCCAACCACTGCCATCTGCTATATTACCCGCAACAACACCTGTATATGAATCTGGATTTATTGTTGTGCTGTTTGATAAAATACTTGAACCAACTACATGTAATTTAGCAGCGGGACTACTTGTACCTATACCAAGATTACCCGATGTTGTTAAATACATCGCATTTGTTACACCGGCTGGATGCCAAGCAAAACCACCATTGCTTGTATAAAAATTGAATGAATCTACACCACCCCAACTTGTGCTGCTTCTATTTTTGAAGAACTGAGCGTTACCTGTACTTGTTGTCCAAAGAAGATTTGTAAATGATGTATTAGCAGTGCTACCTAAAATAAATCCAAATGTAGTTTGATTGTTGTAAAATCTAGCTACATCTTGATTTCCAGAATATACGTCTAATAAATACGATGGAGTGCTTGTGCCTATACCTACATTACCATCATTGATGATACGCATTCTTTCGCCTCCAGTACCACTATTAGAAGTTCTGAATGCCATGAATGTATTTCCACCATTACTTCTTGCTGATATTGTGAATATACCGCCATTACTATCATAATTTATAAATCCCGCATTATCAGCAGGATCGGAATAAGTACCAGCAGATCGTATTCTTAAACTACCACTCAAATCCAATCTTTGTGTAGGAGCATTAGTACCAATACCTACATTACCATCATTTAGTACAACCATTTTATTGGTTCTGCCGGCACCACCAATAGATGTAACTGTGCCTAGATATAGATTTTGACCACTAGCCCAATCAAAATAATTTATACCTGTGGATCTGTATAATCTAATTGCGGCATTATCACCTTGTATTTGTAATTCACCAGCACTTATTCTGGTTGATCCACTCACTTCTAATTTCTGACTTGGACTACTTGTACCTATACCAACATTGCCACCACTAGGATTCAATAATAAATTTCTATAATCACTGGTAGTTTCTGTGGCCTGTATATAAGCGTTATTATTAGTAGTATGATACCCCAAAATTAATCTTTTGGCAGCAGAGGTTGCACCTGTCAAAATCAATTGACCTATATTGTCTAAATATGAAGCTTGATCAGCTGATATTTGCAACTTAGCACCAGGACTTGTGGTACCTATGCCTAGATTACCATTAGTATCAATACGCATTTTTTCAACATCATTTACAACAAATAACAATGGATGATTTGTTATCATTCCAACATAACCAACATTACCGGAAGAAGCATTAATGTTAAATTTTACAGTATCATTATAATTCAATACTGCTATAGCTGAAGCAGTTGTCTTTTTTAATTCCAATAATTGAGTAGGATTTGATGTGCCTATACCCACATTACCTGTATTCATCAATGTAATTTGAGCAGTTTGTCCAGCCGTACTAAATTGTAAATAATTTGTGCTTGTAAAATGACCTATAGCACCAGCAGCTCTTCCGTTATCTCTTAGTTGAATTACAACACCAGAACCAGTACTTGGATTATTTATGTTTAATTGTGGATATGTTCCATTAAGTGATAATAATCCGTTAGTTGTAGTTGTTGTACCAATACCAACATTACCGCCTACTGGGTTTAAAACTAATGGATAAGCTCCAGTGCCGTATTTTTGCGCTTGAATAACACCAATATTGTTTGTAGTATCAACGCCTAACCCTAGACGTTTAGTTGTATCGGTTGCTCCACGAACAACAAGTTGTGCTACAGCATTATCTGCAAACGATACACCCGTTGCATCCGCATCTATTGTTGTTTTATTGGAAGGACTTGTTGTTCCTATACCAACACTACCACGGAAGTATCCGTTACCATCAGTTGTAACTTTGAATGAATTTGTTCCACCGACACCGGTAGATGTATTTACACTATAATTTACGACAATAGCATCACCAGAAGTGCCAGCGTGTTGAATTACCAAAGATCCAAAACCATTTGTTGTATTTTTCTTTGTTAATACTAATTCTGCCGCATTAGCGTTGTTTGTAGAAGAAAAAATACCATCCACAGCTGATGTACCCGTATCAATTACAAGTTGACCGGAAAATAAACTACTATACGGTGTTGTATTTGAAGTACCAATACCTACATAACCAGCAGCGGTTATGCGCATTCTTTCTGATGGTCCACCGACGCTTGCAGGACTTGTACCAAATGTCAATATTGAACTATAATCACTGCCTGGATTTGAATAACTACGAATATAAGATGCCCAACCACTAGCACCTGTATTATCATTATAATTACTCATCAATATTTCACCATAACCAGATGAAAGTGATGCGTAAATTATGTTCAAATTCAATCCACTAGTTGGTTTAACCATTGAACATAAACCATAATAATAACCAGATAAATTACCTACCCCAACATTACCTTGAAATGATGCGGCTAATGTACTTGCACTACTAGTTACTTGTAATTTAGCACCAGGACTACTTGTACCTATACCAACGTTACCGTCTCTATATAATGTTAATGTTCTTCCTCCTGAACCCCCTAACCATAAATCTCCTACTCCAGCGCTTACCATTTGCATACCAATCACACCATTAGCGGCTCCGTTAGCTATAAAGTTTACAG
>Ga0209500_10003568_pt1 | contig 10561 bp, 4 predicted proteins | sample S_140212_EF_Meta_FD_187323 | JGI IMG/M metagenome (GOLD analysis project Ga0209500, IMG submission 187323) | Freshwater microbial communities from Lake Simoncouche, Canada to study carbon cycling - S_140212_EF_MetaG (SPAdes) (version 2) | ecosystem: Environmental > Aquatic > Freshwater > Lake ...
ACCGGTACTCGGCAATTCAACAGTTGGCGTGCGGCCAAACTCGCCTCCCCACAAGACGAGGGTGGTGTCCAAAAGGCCAAGCCCCACAAGGTCGTCGAGCAGGGCGGCAATCGCGCGGTCGCATTCACCAGCCAGTCGCCGATGGTTCTTTTCAATATTTTCGTGGCTGTCCCACGGCTGTCCCTCCCCGTGCCAGACCTGCACATACCGTACGCCGCGTTCAACCAACCGCCGTGCAAAGAGCATCTGACGGCCCTGAACATTGTTGCCGTATCGGGCCAGCACATGGGCCGGTTCGCGGGAAATATCAAACGCATCGGTGGCCTCCGATTGCATCCGCCAGGCCAGTTCCATCGATGCCAGCCTCGCCTCGAGTTGTGGCTCGTGCGGCCGCGCCTCAAGGTGGCGGCGGTCCAGTGCCGCAGTCAGATCGAACTGTCGCTGCTGCACATCGCGGGGTAGGAGCGGATGCCGCACATACTCAACGAGTTCTTCAACCTTCGTTTTTTTTGTGTCGATAGAGGTGCCCTGATAAGCGCCAGGCAAAAACGCGCTCCGCCAATTTTCGGTGCCCTTAATCGGATACCCTCCGGGGCACATTGCCACAAAACCGGGAAGGTTTTGATTTTCGGTGCCCAGACCGTACGTGACCCACGCTCCGACCGATGGCCGCACTAACCGGCCGTCGCCGCAGTTCATAAGCATCAGCGACGGCTCGTGATTCGGCACGTCGGCATGCATCGACCGCACCACGAGCATCCTGTCGGCATGGCGTGCCACCGACGGGAAAAGCTCGCTCACCTCCAAGCCGCTTTCACCGTGCCTGGCAAATGAAAATGGCGATGGCATCGCAGCACCGGTGCGGCGTTCGGTCGGCAGCACGCCGGGCACTGTTTGGCCAGCATATTTTTCAAGTGCCACCTTGCGGTCGAATGTGTCGAGGTGGCTTGGGCCGCCGTTGGCAAAGAGGTGAATGACCGCGCGGGCCCGAGGCGCGAAGTGTGGCCGACGGGTGGCCATTGACGTGTGAACCATCCCAGTGGAGTCGCTGCCATCTGCGTGCGATTGGGTCTGGAGCATGCTCGCAGCACCCAGCCAGCCCAGTCCCATGCCGCTCCTGACGAGCGCTTCGCGACGAGACAGGGGGGTATCAGATGGCAAGCCGTTGATTGCTGGGAAGCGATTGTTTTTCATATCCCTCGTCCCTAATCCACACACTGAAATTCCGCAGTTGCCACGAGCGCCTGTGCCAAGCGTTCCCAGCGACCAAACGCACCAAACTTCACCGACGGTGCCGAATCGACAACTGGATCGATAACCGGGACGAGAGCCTCCTCGGCAGCCAGCCACCGGCCAGCCTCGGCTCGCTCATCGGCAGATGGACTGCGAGAGAGCACGGCCCGCCACAGGCAGTCGATCCGGGCTTGGGAGAGGCTTGGCTCACTGGAATCGTCGCCCACTTCGCGATCGACGCGAGCGGCAATCTGTCGAGCCGCCTCGACGACCAGCGGTGCGTTGAGTATGGCTAGGGATTGCTGCGGCACAGTGGTGCGCGTGCGCACGTGCACGGCCGTGTCGGGGCTGGCGATATCGAACACGCGCAGAATGCCCGGCACATCTTGCCGATCGAGCCGGCCGTAGAGCGATCGGGCGTGCATCGACTCCGTGGCCAGCGGATCCACGCTGCGGCCCCCACGTTTCGACACATCCAGCGAACCAGCGGCGCACAGCAGACTATCTCGCCAGGCTTCCCAGTCGAGCCGCCGCCGGTTGGCACGGGCAAAGAGAAGATTATCAGGATCGCGGATGACCACATCCTCTCGCACGTTGCTCGACTGTCGCCACAGGCAACTCGTGATAATCTCGCGGTGAAGCCATCGGAGGCTCCACTGGCCGTCTTCGACAAAGCGTCGCGTCAAATCGTCAAGCAATTCCGGATGGCTCGGAGCCTCGCCTCGCAGGCCCAGATCTCCCGGCGTGCCGATGAGTCCGCGTCCCACGTGGTGCATCCAGACCCAGTTGACGATCACGCGGGCTGTCAGCGGATTGTCTGGGGCGACAATGGCCAGAGCCAATTCCAGCCGTCCGCTCGACTCGGGGTTTACCGGTTTGCCGCCCAGCACCATCGGCATCCGGCGAGCCACCTGCTCGCCCACCTTGGTTGGATTGCCTCGCAGGAGGATGTGGCTATCCACAGGCGTTTTGGCATCCATGAGTGCCATCGCTCGGGGTGGGCCGCCCACCGACTCGGATTGATGGATCGTGATCGCGCGCAGGCGTTTGCGAAGCTCGGTCTGTTCTTCTCGCTTGGCCACTCGCATCGCGTCGTCTGCAGGCACAACCAGCGGCGTGCCTTCCGCACCCAAGAGAGTTCGCAGCGATACGAGTTCTGTGGAATCATCAGACCGTGTGGCTTCGCCGCCGGCAGCCTCCGGAGCGACTCGCATCACGAGCCTCGCGTAAACTTCTGCCAACGCCCGCAGTGTGGTGGGCATCGACGATCGCAGTTCATGAAGCACCAGCGGATTGATCTCATGCTGGCGCGAAGCACCAGTGGGCGATGCGTCGGCCGAGTCCGGCGTTACCGATGCATCAGGCGAGTCTGACGCAACTGCCACGAGGTCTCGAATGCTGCCGGCCACGGCTGCGTCGGGCTTTGATCGCACGGCGATCCACGGCCCGAGGATCGGATGGCTGGCATCGGGTTTCTGGAGCATCCGGAGCATCCGGTCGAGGAGCAGTTGTTCCAGTTCATAGCCGTCAGCCAACCGTGGCAAACGGTTGTCAGATCCCCGTGGGGTCGGACGGGCGGTTTCTATAAAATAGTCAGCGGCGTGCGACACTGCCTCGCGGATGGCGCGGGTGTGAACGGCGGCTGTATGCTCGCTGGCAGCGGCCTTGAGTGCGGCGAACTTTGTGGCAAACTCAGCCACCCCCGGCCCAGTCGCGTCGGCCACAATCGGCAACTCTTCGGGGATTCGACTGCTGGCAAAGATGCCGTGCACGGCATAGTAATCCGCCGTGCTGACTGGCTCGTATTTGTGGTCGTGGCAGCGGGCACACGCTACGGTAAGGCCCATTAGGCCCCGGGTGACAAGATCGATCCTGTCGTCAATGATGTCGTGTTGGTTGCCCAGAAATGTGCGGCCCACAGTCAGGAATCCCAGAGCCGCTAGATCCTCTTGTGGCACAGCCGGTTGGATGCAATCGGCGGCAATCTGCAGCGTAATGAATTGGTTGTACGGGAGATCCCGCGACAGGGCGGCCACCACCCAGTCGCGATACGTCCACGCAAACGGATAGCGGCTGTCTTGGTTGTCAAAGGCATAGCCCATCGTATCGGCATAGCGTGCCAGATCCAGCCACTTCCTAGCCCAGTGTTCGGCATGTTCGGGGGTGGCCAGAAGCCTGTCGGTCAGCGCGCAAAACGCTTCGTGGCTGGGAGCCTCGCAAAACGCATCGGCTTGGTCGGCCGTCGGCGGCAGGCCCGTCAGGTCAAACCATAAACGGCGAACGAGTTCCCGAGGCGAAGCCTCCGGCGACGGTTCAAGACCAGCAGCAATGATTCGCTCGGCGATGAACCGATCGATCGGTGATGTGTTCCAGTCTGCCCTGCTCCCCGTGGTGGGCGAGGCGTGAAGTGGCGACAGCGGCACTGCGGGAGCAACGTGTCGCAGGGGTGATGTAAAGGCCCAGTGCGTTGCCAGCGATGTTGCGAGCCGCTGCTCCATAGCAGCCGGATGGTCTCGAGTGTGAGTCGCGGGGCCGGCAACCACAGGTGCATCGCCCCCAGGCCCGCTCCACGGCAGACCCGCAGCGATCCACTTTTCCAAGACGGCAATATCGTCGGCTGAAAGTGTATCGTCGGGGGGCATCGCCAGAAGTCCCACATGCCGAACAGCATCCAGCAACTTGCCCTGAGCGGCATCTCCCGGCACGACGACGGCGCCCGATTCACCCCCGATCAGCACCGACCGGCGACTGTCCAGCCGCAGCCCGGCCTCGGCCAGCTTTTCGCCGTGGCAACTTTGACACTTGGCTACGAGCAGCGGCCGCACCTTGGATTCAAACACCACCTCCCCCTCTTTCGAGACGGCCACGGCTGACTCGGCAGCACCCGCAAGCATCGGCACAGCAGAGCAGATCAGGCACAGCCCGAACCGCACGATGCTGGGCTTGGCGCACCACCCAACCCGTTTGCAGGCGGCGGCTTGTGCGGCTGGGAGGCGTATCGTGGCTGGCATGGCTTTCGCTGTCATGATTTGGAGCACAACGAGGCAGTGAACCCCAGTTTATTCTAACCTCGACTTCTGACTTCGACTCATGCAATTGTCCACGCGCCCAGCGACCGTATTTTCGATCAGTTGCGAGATTTCTCGAATCGCGACGACAGGGTTTGATCGCCCAAAGAGGTTGACCATTCCACAAGCCTTGCGCCGCATAAGACCGGCCGGATTCGATTCGGGTTACGCCTTGGGCTTGTATGACGGGGTGGGAGCCATGCGCCGAGGCGGCGGGAGCCTCAAGGGGAGGTTGATGCGACCCGTGCGTTACACTATGGCGCACGGCACGCGTTGCCGGATTCCTTCAGGTGTCATTGCGTTATGCCCTTTTGGAGCCAGAGAGTTTATTCCGTCGTATCCTTTCTCTCGAGAGTCAATTTATTATGAAGCCCCGTGAAGTGCTCGCGATGTGTCGCGAAAAAGAAGTGAAGGCGATCGACTTGCGATTCGTCGATTTTCTGGGCGTCTGGCAGCACTTCACGATTCCAGTCGGCAAGCTCGAGGAAGATGTCTTCGAGGACGGTCTGGGCTTTGATGGGTCGAGCATCCGAGGCTGGCAGGCCATCAACGAGAGCGACATGCTGCTTGTGCCTGTGCCCGACACGGCTGTCGTGGATCCGTTCATGACCATCCCCACGCTCTCGATGATCTGTAACGTGCAGGATCCGATGACTCGCGAGGACTACTCTCGCGACCCTCGCAATGTGGCGCGCAAGGCGGCCACGTACCTCAAGAGCACGGGCATTGCCGACACCTGCTTCATCGGGCCGGAGGCCGAGTTTTTTGTGTTTGACGATGTGCGATTTGATCAGAACGCCCACGAGGGCTACTTCCATATCGACAGCAACGAAGCAGAGTGGAATCGCGGCCGCAAGGAAGGACCAAACCTGGGCAATAAACTGCGCCACAAAGAAGGCTATTTTCCTTGCCCGCCAGCAGACCAACTCATGGATCTGCGGAACGAAATGATGCAGACGATGATTCAGTGCGGGATTGATGTGGAGGCGCAGCACCACGAGGTGGCCACGGCCGGGCAGTGCGAAATCGACATACGATTTCAAGAACTCGTCAAGATGGCCGACCAGATGTGTCTCTATAAATATATTGTGAAAAACGTTGCCCGCCGCCACGGCAAAACCGTCACGTTTATGCCCAAGCCGATCTACGGCGATAACGGATCAGGCATGCACACCCACATCTCGCTCTGGAAAAATAGCCACCCGCTTTTTGCTGGCACGGGCTACGCGGGGCTTTCCGACATGGCGATGCATGCTTTGGGTGGCATTCTCCGCCACGCGCCGGCACTGCTGGCGATCACCAATCCCACCACCAACAGCTACAAGCGGCTCGTGCCCGGCTATGAGGCGCCGGTGAATCTCGCCTACTCGCAGCGTAACCGATCCGCGAGTTGTCGGATTCCGATGTACTCGGCGAGCCCAAAGACCAAGCGGATCGAGTTTCGCTGCCCCGATCCGAGCTGCAATCCCTACCTGGCTTTTTCGGCGATCCTTATGGCGGCTATCGATGGCATCCAAAACAAAATTCATCCCGGCCCGCCGCTGGATCGTGACATCTACGACATGCCACCGGACGAATTGGCCACGGTACCCAAGGCGCCAGGATCACTGGAGGAGTCGCTCGATGCTCTCGAGCACGACCACGATTTTCTCCTGCGTGGGGATGTGTTCACCGACGACGTGATTGCCACGTGGGTGCGTTTCAAGCGGGAAAAAGAGATCGGCCCGATGCGATTGCGACCGCATCCGTACGAGTTCTGCCTCTACTACGACGTCTGACAGAATCGTTCTTCTACCAAGGCACTGCCTACCAGCACGTTTTGCCGCCGTTGATCGCGATGGTCTGCCCCGTCACGAATGCTGCTTCATCGCTGGCCAGATAGGTTGCCGCCCAGCCGACCTCTTCGGGCTTGCCCCATCGGCCCACAGGAATCGTTGCGAAGTAGTTGTCTTTTTCGCTCTGCGGATCGCCATCGTGCCGCTCCACAGGAATCCAACCCGGGGCGATCATGTTCACTGTGATGCCGTCGGGAGCCAGTTCGCGGCTCATGCTGCGCGACCATCCGATCTGTCCTCCTTTGGCGGCAACATAGGCCGAAAAGGGCGACACTCCCAGCATGAAAACTTCGCTTGTGATGTTGATCAGCCGGCCGTGCCGGCGTTGCTTCATGCCGGGCAGACCGCGGCGGGCCAAGAGAAACGGGCTCTTCACGAAAAAGTCGAGCATCTGTTGATAAAAGGCCCAGTCATATTCCTCGATCGGCTTCAGCGGCTGCGAAGGGGTAGCGTTGACCACGATGATGTCGACAGCCCCAAGGGATTTTTCAATCGACGTGAACATCGCGTCTACATCGGATTCGCTCGTGACATCGGCCCTGAACATTTCCGCAGCGATGCCAGCACTGCGGAGTTCGGCGCGAGCCTCTTCGGCGCGGGCCGAGGTGTTGGCATAGTTCATTGCCACTTTCGCGCCGGCGAGGCCGAGGCACTTGGCCGTAGCCCGGCCCAAGCCGGCTGAGGAACCGGTGACGAGGGCCACGCGGCCGTCGAGTGAAAAACAGCGGTGCGGAGGATCAACAGCCATGCGAGAATGTCCTTTTGTAAAAATGGGTCGCTAGAAAGAAGTTCGCTTGTGAGTCAACGGTACTACCGTACAGATGGTGCCCAGGAATTGGTCAGATGAAGATTTGGAGAAAACACAATCTCCTGGAGCCGTTCGTTCACCAATCCCGGCACGCTGACGCAGATCCCGCGGATGGTTCCGGTCGCGCCAGCCATCATGTGGCGGCAGTGTGCCTCGAGGCTATCAAGCAGGGAGGCATACGTATCGGGAGTCTGCAAACGTTCTGTGTTCGCTTCGGTGACGTTGCCGTCGAGGCCGGTGGCAACGACGCAACAGCTGCTTGCGTCAATCACCACTCCTAGAACAACTGCTGAGTCGGATGCCATTCGCACCAAGCGGCCCGGACGCCCCAGAACTTGATCAATCGGCTCCAGTTCTTCAAGCAGACCTCGCTTGAGCAACGAGTCCACCGCCTTGGAAACCGTGGGCGCTGTCATGCCTGAGGCCCGCGTGAGGCCAGCCCGCGACGACGAACCGAGCTGCTGAATCAATTCCAGCAGCCTGCGCTCGTTGATCCGTCGCAGCAGCGAGGATCCGATTCTATTTTCTTTGAAGCTCATGCTGAAAAATGGCGCTCTATTGAAACATCGATCATTTTTAAATGGCTATTAAAATGCATGGTAGCATGCAGGGTATGGTGGCATGATAACGAAGGCACTGGAGTGACTTCAGGAAGGTGTATGCGCTATCCACAGACACGCTCCCAGAGCGACCACAATCGATGGCATCGGTTTCCGTTGGGTAGCCAGCAGCAAGGCTGCCGAGCCTTTGTCGCAGTTGCGATCGTTCTGCTCGGTATGCCAGTGGCCATTGCGATTGAGAATCCCGCGACGGCGGTCGTCGCGGGAGCCGATTTTGCCAAAGAGATTCAGCCGCTCTTGGCCAAGCGATGCTTTGCGTGCCATGGCCCCACGACGCAGGAAGGCGGCTTGCGACTCGATGAGCAGGCAGGAGCCACTGCCGCCCTCGACGGCGGCGGCCACGCCATCGTGCCGGGCAGCATCGACGAGAGTCTGATTCTGGAAAGAATCCTCTCGACGGATCCCGACACCCAAATGCCGCCCGAGGGGGCGAGGCTCACGCCCACACAAGTCAATGCGATCCAACGCTGGATCGCAGCAGGCGCACAATGGAAGGAACACTGGGCGTTTCGGCCGCTGGTGCGGCCGGCATTGCCCGATGGGAACGAGGCCACTGCTGCGGGCATTCAAGTGGTTGCCACCGGCAGTGCCATCACCGGCAATCCAATTGATGCTTTTGTGCGAGCGGGTCTTGTTGCAGCCGGCCTCAAACCGCCTGTGCCCGCTCAGAAAACGATGTTGCTGCGGCGGGCCACGTACAGCGTCACAGGGTTGCCCCCCACGCAGGGCGAACTGCGAGACTTTCTGGCAGACGAATCTCCCGTCGCGTGGGAGAAGGCCGTCGACCGACTGCTGGCATCATCACACTACGGCGAACAGTGGGCCAGGCACTGGCTGGATCTGGTGCGGTATGCCGATACCAACAGCTTTGAACGAGACGGCAACAAGCCGCACGCGTGGCGGTATCGCGATTATTGCATCCGCTCTTTCAACGACGACAAGCCGTACGACCAATTCGTGATCGAACAGATCGCCGGCGATGAGATTCCCAGCCCAACGTCCGATGCCTTGATTGCCACCGGCTATTACCGACTGGGTCTCTGGGACGATGAGCCAGCCGACAAAGCACAGGCACGCTACGACGGGTTGGATGACATCGTGGCGACAACGGGGCAGACATTCCTTGGTATCACCGTCAACTGTGCCCGTTGCCACGACCACAAGATCGACCCAATTCTCCAGAAAGACTACTACAGCCTGCTCTCCTTCTTTCACAACATGACGCCGATGGGCACAGGTGGCGAACATATTGAACGCCCGATTTTCGCGGACGCCAACGCCGAGCAGGCGTATCAGGCCGCCGTGGCCGACCTCACGCTGCGCCGCAACGCCGCACAGAAGGGGGTGACCGATCAGGAAGCTTCATTCCGTCTGGAGTGGGAACGCACTCAGGGGGGAGATCTTGTGGGCAGCGATCTGGACGATCTCCAGTTTCGTTTTTTTCGCGATTCGTGGACGACCTTGCCCGCATTCGACGAGATCAAGCCGGAAGATATGGGGGTCGTGCCGGGCAATCGCTTCGACCTCGCCGTTGCACCGTCTTTGCGGCCGGATGCGTTCGGCTACGTTTTTAACGGCTTCCTGAAGGTGCCCGCCGATGGCGACTACACCTTCGTGTTGGATTCCGATGATGGCTCTCGGCTGACAGTCGACGGGCGAGTGGTCGTTCAATACGACGGCATTCACGGAGAGGGCGATCCCAGAACCGCCGTGGTGTCGCTCAAGGAGGGCCGTCTGCCAATCCAGCTCGAGTATTTTCAAGGCGCGCATGGTCAGGGGCTCTCGCTGGCATGGTCGGGGCCAGGGTTCACCGGCAGATCGCTCTCGGCTGAGCACGACAAAAAGCTAGACAAAAACAAAAAGTGGAATGATGCCGATGCGATTCGGGAGGATGGCCAACGCCTGCTGGGTGTGGAATGGAAGAAAGCATACGACGAGAAGGTGGCCTTGCTCGACAGGCTCAAAAAAGAGCACGTGCCGGTGGAGAAGGCCCTCGTCGTGACTGAAAGTGGCCCGCAGGCCCCCGACACGTTCGTGCTTTTCAGAGGGAATCCGCACGCCGAATTGAAGCCGGAAAACAAAGTCGAGCCTGCGTTCCTGTCGATTCTCAAGGCCAAGGTGCCGGTGATTCCAACACCAGCCCCCAACGCCCAGACGACCGGCCGCCGCACGGTGCTGGCTCGCTGGCTTGTGTCGGCTGACAATCCGCTCACGGCCCGCGTGATCGCCAATCGCATCTGGCAGCACCACTTCGGTCGAGGCATCGTTCGAAGTGCCAGTAACTTTGGGATGATGGGGGATCCACCCACGCATCCACAACTGTTGGATTGGCTGGCCACAGAATTGATGGCCAACAACTGGCGGCTGAAATCCCTTCACAAAATGATCCTCATGTCGCAGACCTACCAGGCCGCCTCGACGGGGAATTCCGAAGCCCTTGCGAAGGATCCCTTGAACGATTCCCTCTGGCGATTTGATATGCGGCGGCTCACGGCCGAAGAGATTCGCGACTCAATCCATGCTGTGAGCGGCGCGTTGGATCCCAAGATGTTTGGGCCTGGCGTTTACCCAGAGATTCCCAAAGCCGTTATGGCCGGGCAGTCGAGGCCGGGCGAAGGCTGGGGCAGTTCGCCGCCAGAGGAGCAGGCTCGCCGCAGCATTTACGCCCACGTGAAGCGATCGCTTATCACGCCAATCCTAGCCGACTTCGACGTGGCCGACACCGACACCAGTTGCCCCGTGCGGTTTGCCACCACGCAGCCAACGCAGGCCTTGGGGATGATGAACGGCATCTTTCTTCAGCAGCAGGCCCGTGTTTTTGCTGCTCGGGTGCGCCGCGAGGTGGGCGGCCCCAACGGAGCCAACATCGCCGCGCAGGTTCGGCGGGCATTGGAGTTGGGCCTGACTCGCACGGCCAGTGACGAGGAGGTGGCCCAGGGCGTTGCGCTTGTTGACAGGCTCGAGGATCAGGACGGAGTAAGCCCAAGCCGGGCGATG
>Ga0209500_10003572_pt1 | contig 10540 bp, 15 predicted proteins | sample S_140212_EF_Meta_FD_187323 | JGI IMG/M metagenome (GOLD analysis project Ga0209500, IMG submission 187323) | Freshwater microbial communities from Lake Simoncouche, Canada to study carbon cycling - S_140212_EF_MetaG (SPAdes) (version 2) | ecosystem: Environmental > Aquatic > Freshwater > Lake ...
TTGGACTCAATCTTTTTTCAAAGTTCTTCATGAGACCACGTGGCAATGATTTTCCAGTACTAAAGCTATCCTGGGCAGCACCGATGACATTACTGCCAAACGGCATCATGCTGGTATATTCTTTTGGAACATTGCCTCCTATTGTGGCGATGTAATTCATAAGGTCAAAAGGTTGACTAAATGCAGTGCTTTTAGAATCCTGGGCCAAGTCAATAAATTTGGCCGCCTCGGGATATTTTTTTCTTATATCATCGGGCAGTTTCATACTACCAAGACTGGGTGCTGCGCCTTTGCCTGCGGCCTTGCTGGATATTTTTACAGCATGACCAGACTCATCATTGACGATACTAAAACTGTCAGCCAGTGGATTGCTCGTGCTTTTGGGAAAGAACATGATCATGTCACTTAGACTACCGCCTACAAATGCTTCAAAATCTTCTCGACTGCCACGCATGAATGGTACTCCACCAGTGACCAATCCCAACGCACCAATGTATTCGCTGGCATACAGTTCAATGGCCTTGACCTGATCCGCGGTTAAATCTTTGGGTATGGTAGGAACCTGTGCTTGATTGGCTTGATAGGCAAGATAAATTACAGCATCACCTAACTTGCCCATGGATGTAATCTTGGGATTGTTAGCAATCTGGGTGTACATTTCGCTTGCAGGAAATCCTCCAGCTGACAAAACTTTGTCCATGCTGTTTCCTAATTCTTGTATGTCAAAGTTTTTTTCAGTATCAAACACATCACTGCCTTTGATCTTGATATTTTCAGCTTCTTTACTACCAAACTCTATGGTTTTTAATAATTCAGTATTTTTTACTATTCCGCCATCCTGGGTGCGTAACGTGATTGACCCTTTTGGGCCTTTTGGGCCACTGGCGATCCACTGTGCTACTGCACGAGCTTCTTTGGGATCTATGACGACTTCCCCGCCTGATATCAAAGTAAATGGACTGCCGGTTTTTACTTTGACCAAAAACAATTCAGGCCGAGTATACGGTTTACCAGTTTTGGGATTTGGTACGGCGCTGAGTTTAGCAGCCGGAATTTCTGGAGAACCTAAATTGGCCTCAACCAATAAGTTATCGAGTAAGTTTAGAATATCACGCATTTGCTTTTTCTTTAAGAGTATAGTATACTTATGCTTTACTCAGGAGAACCCATGCCAAATTTAATACCAATAGTCATAGAACAGACCTCAAAAGGTGAACGTAGTTATGATATTTTTAGTAGACTGTTGCGTGATAGGATCGTTATCCTAGACACAGGCGTGGACAATCATAGTGCTGGCCTTATTGTGGCTCAAATGCTGTTTTTGGAAGCAGAAGATCCTGAACGTGACATCATCTTTTACATCAACAGCCCAGGTGGTGTGGTCACAGCTGGCATGAGCATATACGATACCATGCAGTATATTAGACCCGACATAAGTACTATCGTGATGGGGCAAGCCTGTAGCATGGGTAGTTTGTTAGCCCAAGCAGGTACTGCTGGCAAGCGTTTTATATTGCCCAATGCCAGACACATGATACATCAACCCAGTGGTGGCGCAAGTGGTCAAGCTACAGACATACAGATCCAAGCACAAGAAATACTCAAAATGAAACAGTATCTAACAGAAATCTACGTAACACATAACACAGGTGGCAAGACCTTTGAACAATTGAGTGCTGACATGGAACGTGATTTCTTTATGAGCGCCGCTGAAGCAGTGGCCTATGGCCTAGCCGACAAGGTAATCTCTCGACGTGACGCCTAATCAACAAGTATTCTGTAACTCACCCTGGTACGAGTTGCACATCTATTGGGATGGTAGCCTGGGAATCTGTTGCCAAGAAGATCATAAATTATATCGGGCCGATCAGACACAGTATAACATTGCCAACATGTCGATACAGGACTGGTTCAACAGCGAACCGGTAAGAAAGTTTAGGACTGATATATCTGGCTCAGAACGTTTGTCTGAATGTCGACGCTGTTATATAGAAGAAGATTTTGGTGGTAATAGTCGTCGTTTAAGAAGCAATCAAAAAAGTGTAATTTTTACTCGTACCGCTTTCAAAGACAGCTTGATACAAAGTCCAGGATATCAACATTTTTTACATAGCAATCAAAATCAAGGACATACTCAAAAACAACCAATGGATTTACACATTGATTTGGGAAATTTTTGTAATCTTGCTTGTAAGATGTGTAATCCTCGAGCAAGTAGTACTATTGCAAGTCAGCAGGTCAAATGGGGAATTGAATCTAGTCGACAATACCTAGGAACAGATTGGACTAGAGATCCTGTAGTATGGAGCAATTTCAAACAACAGTTGTTGACCACTCCTGATTTAAATAACATACATTTCATGGGTGGAGAAACTTTATTAACCGCTCGGTTTGAAGACCTTGTTGACACCATGATCGAACATCAAAGATTTGATCTTTGTTTTAGTTTTGTGTCCAATGGCACAGTGTTTCGTCCTGAGTTGTTGGACAAGTTGGTGCAGTTTCAGAGAGTGGGCATTGAAATCAGTATCGAAGCAGTGGATGAGCATAATGCTTATCAACGCCAAGGCACTGACACTGATCTGGTATTGAAAAATATTAAACGATATCATGAATGGTGTAATAGCACTTCAATCACTGTGGCATTAAGGCCTGCTCCGAGTATATTGAGTATTGGATATTATACTGGCTTGTTACAGTATGCATTAGATCACAAATTAATTGTAAAAAGCAATTTGTGTTCTAATCCTAGATTTTTAAGTGCTGAAATATTACCTGCGGATATCAAACAGCAATATTTGCCTCGATATCAAGATTTTTTAATGCAACTACAAGATGTATCTGTTGCCAGCGACTATAATTCCAGCGACCCAAACAATTGGCGATCCGCTGTGAAACACGAAGCTGAAATGTGCATGGCCATATTACAAACACCAACACCAGCAGACAGCGAAAGTCAATTGGCCGACCTAGTACGTCATTGCGAGCGATGGGATCGGGTGTATGGATACAATGCTCGTGAATTGTATTCTGAATTTGATCATATACTAGAACAGCATGGCTATGACATATCTGGTTAAACTGGCTATCTCTCTACGACCAGTCTGGCACCAAGATCCTCCTAGAATCAGCATTGGCATCGACGACAATTTGACAGAAATTGTTTTAACAGAATCAACCACTATCGATTTTGAATTTACAGCGGTTAAAGAATGCCAGTTGATTGTGGAATTACTAAACAAGACCGATGCGGATTGCATACCTGATCAGGATTTAGACAAGGCAGTGATCATAGAATCCGTTGATTTTTTTGGCATCACTGATCCACGATTTGCTTGGGCTGGTATTTATGAACCCATATATCCTGAGCTGTGGGCACAAGAACAACATGATCAAGGTGTTGCATTAACGCAACAGTTGTGTCCGCATACATACTTGAGTTGGAATGGTAAGTGGACACTGACATTTGGTGTGCCGGTGTTTACCTGGATCCATAAATTACAAAACTTGGGCTGGATTTACGGTTGACCAAAAATGGCTGTTATGGTATAATAGTAATACTATGAAAACACAGCAAAAAACCCGTAAAACTCGAGCTCACATTGTGTTGTTTTTAAACAACACACCATTTAAACCCCAGCGTGTGGAACTCAAAACACGTTATCAGCGCCAAGAAAAACACAGAAATCGTGTGGATTTAGGTTGACCAAAAACGCCATTTCGGCTATAATAGTAGTATAGTAACTAATAAGGAGTGTTAAATGAGTACAGTACAATTTGCAGGATTTAGTCGTTTACAAGGTGCGTTAAAATTCCGTACCGCTAACGATACAAAACGTATCGATCAGCTTCGCAAGTTGGGTGATACAGATGTAGTTATTTTGCAATTACCTAGCGATATGAGCAAGAATGAAGCTGCCAAGTATGTACTTGCTAACCTGGCAATTAGTTATCCAGATTTTGATACAGCCGAAGCAAAAACTTTACTTGCCAGCATCATTAAAGATGACATCACACTGGCCTGGTCAAACAAGACTGTGACAGTCAAGAAGGCCAGCAAGATCAAGATCACTAAGCGAGCTGCCGAAGCTGATGATGTCAAACTTACGCCCAAGCAGGCCGCTCGTGTTAGAGATGAGTGGAATGCCCAACACGCTCACTTGTCATATGATGGCGAGTAATCAATGTACACTTACCATCCGGAGAATACACTCGTGCCACTAGATCTCAAAACCGCATCGTTCATAGCTGGGTTCACAGAACTGTATCATACATCAATTGTCAATCCCAATCTCCGGATGGTACCCATTAAGTATGCTGATAGCATTAGAGCTCAGTTGAAGCAGTTGGGTTATCGTGTGCGTATCCGTTATCGTGGCCCACATGCTCAGCACAGAGACACTGTCAAGAGTGACGCTAGAGCCTTTACAGTTTATTTCAAACCTCAGGATTAGTGTATTAAATAATCCATGCGAATAAATTTAATTGGCCAGCGAAACAGCTCGGGCGTGGGTAATCATTTTGGAGCATTTGCCACTGCTCTTGCCAGTCTTGATCATGTAGGATCCAGTGTACATGAACTGGATTTCCAAAAGCCCGATGCCATAGTTTCAGCGGCACAAGCCAGCACCGATGCAGATGTAACCATCAGCTTTGTGGGCATGAATATACACGACTTGTTCCAGGGACTACGAATACAATGGGTGGTGTTCGAAAGCACCCGGATACCTATTGATGTTTTACGTTCGGCCGAAAGTGCTGATGTGGTCTGGGTTCCAAGTCGTTGGGGCCGTGATGTGTTAATTGCCAACGGTATAGATGCCACCAAGATAGATGTAGTGCGTGAAGGTGTTGATCATAATCTGTTCCATCCATATGGTCGTGTGTCTGAAACAAGACCATTTAGATTCCTCATAGTGGGCAAATACGAAATACGCAAGAGCTATCCAGAAATCTTCAAAGCCTTTAAATTAGAGTTTGGTAATGATCCTGCGGTAGAGTTGGTCATGAAAAGTGATTACTTTCGAGATGGTGATATCAAAGCACAGCAGATGATTGCAGATTTAAAGAGCCATGCCTTTGAAAATTGGAGACTGAACTGGGGGTATGCTGACATTAGAAGCATAGCCAATATGTATCGAACCGCGGATGTGTTCCTAAGTGCGCCACGTGGCGAAGCATGGGGCCTGCCAATCATAGAAGCCGCAGCCAGTGGCTTGCCTGTTATAAGCACCATGTATTCAGGACACGCTGAATTTTTAAAGCCCATACAGACCAGTGTGATATCTGTAGACTATGATATGGGCGCAGTAGACTGTCCAGAATACAAAGGCTACTATCCATTTCCAGATGGCAATTGGGGCGAATGGGCTGTGCCCAGGATTGAAAGTATACGAGACAGCATGCGGTTTGCCTATGAAAATCACTTGGACCTTGCTCCTAAAGCCTTGAAGAATAGTGCTATAATCCGCTCTCGATTCAGCTGGAACACCAGTGGAGATCAAGCTGTAACAGCCTTAGAGTCAAGAGGCATTGTTTTTAAATAAAAGGACACAATATGAAATCGTTAGAAAACAATAAAGTAACATTGGGACAATCTGATTTATCAGTAAATCCCGTCGGACTTGGGACCATGACATTTGGACAACAGGTTTCAGAAAGTCTAGCCCACAGTATCATGGATAGAGCATTTGAAAGAGGCATACATTTTTTTGATACTGCTGAAATGTATCCGTTTCCTGTGATTGAACAGAAATTCACCCTGACTGAAACCATTGTTGGAAACTGGATCAAACAAAACCCACACAAACGTTCACAACTCACGTTAGCAACCAAAGTAACTGGTCCTTCGCGTGTACACACCCCATGGATGAGAAATGGTCGTAACGATCTTACTGTACAAGATATTGAAGATGCTGTACACAGCAGTCTCAAACGTCTGAACACCGATACTATTGATTTGTATCAAATACATTGGCCAGTCCGGAGTGTGCCAAAGTTTGGAGAACTGTATTTCAAGCCCAATTCCGATCATGCCAATACCATAAGCATACATCAGCAATTGGAAACTCTGGCACGGTTTGTACACGAAGGAAAAATACGTCATATTGGTCTTTCAAATGAAACACCATATGGTGTACATGAATTTGTACGTCTAGCCGAGCAACACGGCTTGCCAAGAATCGTCAGCACACAAAATGTCTATTGCCTTGTGAATAGATCTGTTGAAAATGATCTAGACGAATCCTTGCATAGACTTGGTGTTTCTTTATTAGCATACTCGCCCTTGGCATTTGGCCTGCTTACAGGCAAATATGATCTGACTGGACCAGCTGGTCCAACTTCTCCACCCAATGGTCGTGTTTCTATCTATGAAGGAGTTCGTCGACAACGATGGGGCCGCGACACAGTATTCCAAGCAGCCAAACTGTACAATGATCTAGCTAAAAAGCATGGACTAACTCCAACACAGTTGGCCTTGGCATTTTGTTATACAAAATGGCAAGTGGCCAGTACCATCATCGGAGTCACTTCAATTGAACAATTGGATCAAGATATAGACATATACGGTACTACACTTGATAAAGAAATATTACAAAGTATTGATCAGATCAGAGATCAACATCGTGATCCAGCATACTGATAAGTAGACTATGCGAGTCAATATACATCCTGAGCCCATTGGCGACTTTGACATAAACTTACCCTACATCTCTGCTGTGTATCTTCAAAACTATACAGAAAAATTCCAAAAATTACAAAAATTAGGAAAGTCAGATATAACCTTGGTCAACAATGGTGAACCGTCTCCAAGACTATATGCTGCTCAGGCTTATCTAGCAGAACAAGGTATTGAAACAAAAATACAATTACTTCCAGATCGATACAGTGGACCTGATCGTATATTCAACGGAAAAGGTTATGCCACTATTCCAGGCGCTATTCCAGGATGTCGAGAGCTGGTTGAGTATTATCTCAGTGGTATAAACAACTTGAAGTAAACGTCAATCAGATAGTCAGCACCGATATCATAAACAAGTTGGGGGACATATTTTACGGATACAAATACAACAAGCATTTGAAGTGGTATCACTATGGCCTGGACATGCCTGAAACCGTCTGCCCTATACACCTGCGTATCCGAGAAATGTACGACAGTATATTTTGGTCTTATGTGCAATCACTAAGTGATTTTTTAGGCTATACCCAAAAAGATGTAGCCGACAGAATGATAATAAGGATAATACATACCATGCCTGGACAGTATCGAGATCCAGTCAACAAACGATATTTGACCAGACATTGGGACACATCCATGACGACTGGCAGTCTGTATTCTACTCATCCTGGAAATTGTATCGAAGTTGATGGCAAAATGACACCAGTAGAACAGTTCTTTGATCAAGAACAAGAAACATTCATAATCCCTGGCGTTGATTACTGTGACGAATTTGAAACTCAAACTGAGCCAACCTGTCACGAAGTGGTTGAAAATTCTGATAACCAAGAACGTGCCAGTATCGTAGCATTCCTAAAACGTCGGAAATTCCGAGAATAATCATGTAAAACTGTTGTTTTTTTGCAACAAAAATATCTGGTCCTGAACCCAAGAAAACGGTTGACCAAAAATGTCATTTCGGCTATAATAGTAGTATAGTTAATAACAAGGAGCTGAAATGAAATTACATATCCAGACCCAAATACAAGAAAACTACGGTGCCCACGATTGGGACGGCGAAGGTGCCTGTCCACAGCATTGGAAGTTCAAGGGTGGCAACGACTACATGGTTGCCGTAGATGCTGTCAAGACCGGCGAGTTCTTTGACAAAAAGTGCGAAATGATCGTGGACTCAGTGCGTGGTCAAATCGAAGAAAATTCGGATTACTACCGTGAAAACATCCTGGGTTGGGACCTGGTTGCGGATGATTTCCTTACTGATTTTGAGCAGAGCCAACTGGAATATGAAGGTCGGATCGACCATCCAGCCCGTGTGTTAGAACTGGCAGTTGCATAAAAACAACAAACTAAAATCAAAAGGAGAAATTGATATGATGTTTGATAAAATTAACCTTGCCAATGGCACATCAGTCACGTGGGAAGAGTTTAGTCGTTGGGGTGCTATAAAACAATACCAAAGTATTCTGCCCAACAGGAAAGGTGTTCCACATACGCCCGAAACTCGTGAAAAAATCAGTCAAAGTTTAAAATTATACTATTCGTTGTATAAAAACAACAAGATAAAACGGTTGACCAAAAATGCCAGATCGGCTATAATAGTAGTATAGTAACTAACAAGGAGTATTAAATGACTGAATTTGAAAAAAACTGTTATGGTATATCAGAAGCACAAATCCGCAAAGAATACATGGAGAGCATTACTGCTCAATTTAGCGGTCTTGAAATGGTTGCCATGAGTATCTTGAGTGATGCTCAAGAAATGATGGCGGCAGGATTTGATTCAGACCGTGTGCGTAAACAGATCAATATTGCCAAGTTTATCTTGTGCGAGATCATGGAAGCTAAAGAAACAGCCTAAGGAGACAGCATGTATATGAGCGACATTAAAGAATATGATACCACACATGGTAGTCCGTTTGATCGTGGCAGTGCCGACAGCTACTACCATAGGCCGAGAGAGCCACATTACTGGCCCCAGGGTACTGGACACGGTGATCTGGTTGTCAAACTAACAGCGGCCGAACTTGAAGCTTACCATGCCGGTTACGATTGGAACGAGCAGTATGGTGACAAGAAGGATTGGTCGTAATGAAAATCATTGAAGAAATCACCGAATGGGATACTGAGTATGCAGTTCCCAATCATGTGTATTTTGTGAACGACAGTAAAGACAAGATGTTTGCTTATGTGGCTTCTGGTTCAGTTTGTGTAAAAGAATTCAACAAGCCCATCAAGTTCAGTGTGAGTAGAAGGAAATTTCGAGAAGTCGCAAACACCTGGGGCTATACAGTAGATGAACAGCCTGCAGGCCAAACCTGGCGTGTGGCCGGTAGTAAAGGTGCGGAATACGTTGTGACTGAACTAGACGGTGCGAAGACTTGTACCTGTTCAGGATTCAAGTTTCGCGGTAACTGCCGTCATACTAGTTTAGTATCCACCAGTTAGTGCCACTCGTTTCCAAGTATTGGTTGCGGTACAGATATAGATATAGGTTGCGTCCCAACAAATTTCTCCAACAGATCCTGTCGCATTACTTGCTTTTGTTTGTTGTGGAGAACTCAAAATGCCACCCACACTAACATTTCCAGTGGCACTGATTGTTGATACCGCACTTAAACTTGCAGTAGGATTTATTTGAACAATACTCATTCTAGCAAATCCACCGCCTCTCAATTGAGCAGTTAATCCGCCTGAGCCGCCAGTGACTCTTAATTTAACATCTTGATTCGCCACAGGTGTGTATACTATATCGAGAGTAGGGTTATTAACTTCATTGAATCCTGAATTATAAGGCAAAGTCACGGTCTGGGAACCAATTCGTGCGTTTGTGGTACCATCAACTAGTTCTACTAGTAGATATCCGTTGGCACTGTAATTTTGCATTGCTAGTTCAGCCAAAATATGATATGTTTTGCCTGTTGTAAGAGAAAATTTGCCTGCGCTATATGCAATACCTGAACTACCATTGTTCACATCCCAAGTAAGGTCTGTTCCACTTGCGGCCACATTTGCTGCCGCAGATGTTGTCATATTGATATAATCTGGATTGATTATACCGGTAGCCTGTAGAGTGCTTCCATTGATGATCACATTGTCAGCTGATATGTTGCCAGTGGTGCTTACTGTGGTTCCTACCAAGTTGCCCAAAAAGGTACTACCAGTGACATTACCAGTAACACTTACGTTTGCGGCTAACACATTACCGGTGGTAGAAACTGTGCCACTTGTGGTCACGGCGTTGGCTGCAATGTTTATGTATGAGCTTAAATTGGCCATGTCTGTTTCCTAAAATACTATTTATTTCAATAGCTGTTCAAAGGTGATTGCTTCCAGGTATCGGTTGCAACACATACATAGATGTAGTCGGCATCCCAACATATTTCTCCAGGAGTTCCAGGATCATTGGAAAGTTTTGTCTGTTGTGGAGCACTTAATAAACCACCCAATGAGACATTACCCGGGGTTGCCAAGTTACCAGCAGTATCAAAGGTCCAGGTACTACTGTCAGCACTGATAACCAAATTACCATCGACGCTATCAATATTGGCATAACTGTTGCCATTGACAATATAGTTTTGGACTCCTTGAGTACCTTGAGTACCTTGAGTACCTGTAGTGCCTTGAGTACCTATCCCAGTAGTTCCTTGCGTGCCATCAACTCCTTGCGTACCTGTAGTTCCTTGTGAGCCTGTAGTACCTTGCGTACCTTGAGCACCTGTAGTACCTTGCGTGCCGGTTGGGCCTTGTACAGACACTTGTATTCCGTTGGCATAGTTTACTGCAAATGTGTTGCCCGGCAATGTCAAGTTACCTGCCGCATCAAAGGTCCAGGTTGAATCAAGGCCGTCACTACCTCTTTTG
>Ga0209500_10003573_pt1 | contig 10538 bp, 18 predicted proteins | sample S_140212_EF_Meta_FD_187323 | JGI IMG/M metagenome (GOLD analysis project Ga0209500, IMG submission 187323) | Freshwater microbial communities from Lake Simoncouche, Canada to study carbon cycling - S_140212_EF_MetaG (SPAdes) (version 2) | ecosystem: Environmental > Aquatic > Freshwater > Lake ...
GTATTGGCAGAACTTTCCTAACTAATCTTACGGCTGATAATTTAAACAACGAGTTAGGTTATCAGCCGTAATCTGCATGTTAATATTATCGGGAGAAACTAAATGCTTCTCAGCTAATACTCTGTTAAACAGAAATCTATGCATATTTTTTCTTTTGTAATCTTGTATATCTATTAGACTCATACGACATATTTTCTCAAGTTGATCGATGCCCATTTTAATTCGTTGATATGGATCAATCTCTTCATCATAACTGTGATCTATTAGATCATCAAATAAATCAAATCCAAATTCTCTAATAGTTTTTACATGATGTCTAATAGTATTAAATATAGACACTTGTCCCCACGCAAATGGTTTAATTGACTTTTCTGTTAGGAATATACTATGCCAACTGAAATCACATACGCCATACTCGATGCTTGTTTCGTGTACTAAATTAACAAATGCAAATTCTGTCTCTGTATTTCTTAATTTAAATGCATCCACTCCTTCTGCCGGTCCACTAATATAACATGGTAATCTATCATGATAATATTTAGGTACTAAATCCCAATTTGGTCCACCTGGCTTTAAATTCAATGAAACAAATCCAAATTGTTCAAGTTGCCTATTCCATATATCAATAGTTGAAATGACCCTGTGTTTTCGAGGCCAGTTGCTGAGACTTACAAAATGATGTTTTGGTATGTGAGTACCAAAAGTCTTAACTAATTCAATACCAACTCCAAATTGAGTTAATCCTATACAATGTTGGTATGGACTTGGAAGTTTGTCATGTGCTCCACTTAGATTTATTATTTGATGTGATTCTAAATTACATAATTTCATTACTTTTTTAATGTGATTGTCGATAAAAATTAATTCGTAAAAATAGTTTTGTGCTTCTGGTAAACATTCAATTACATAAAAGAATTTCTTGCCCGTTGCATTTGCATATTCATATTTTTCTCTAATAAGTTCCAATGGCATTTCCCAAAATTGGTTTAATCTATGCTTACCATTGAAATCCGAAAGTAACATATAATTAACAATGAATAGAAATTTATCAGTGAGATCAATACGTTTTGTTATCTCATTGAGATTATAATAAAATTCATGATGTTGAATAATAAAATAATTTGGTGTTTCCTGTGTATATGATTGTGTAATTGGATTCATTGAAAATTCCCATAATTTAAACATTTTGTTAAGTTATCTACAATATTTACTTCACCTGTTATTTGGTAGATAAATAATAGAACGTGGAGTTATATCAATGCATGAAGAAATGATTCAAGCAGCCAAAGTAGTAATGGCTGACACATTTAAGTTCTATCTCCGTGCTCATAACTATCATTGGAATGTCGAAGGTCCTGACTTCTTACAGTATCATGAATTGTTCAGTAAAATATATGAAGAAGTTTTTGCTGCATTAGATACGATTGCTGAAGAGATACGTGCAATGGATTCACATGTGCCTGGAAGTTTTGGACGTTTTGCTGAACTCAGTGAACTACAAGATGAAAGAGAAGTCCCTACTGCATTAGAAATGATTAAGAGACTTTTTCATGATAATGAAAAAGTATTGTCCAATATACAAAAATCTTATGTAGAAGCAGAAGCAGCAGGCAACCATGGGTTTAGCAATTTAATGGCCGAACGTCAAAGCGCACATAAGAAACATAGATGGATGTTAAAATCAACATTGACTAGTCTTTAAATTTAATTTTATAAATTATTAGAAAGGATTAATCATGTTAAGATTTTTTACAATTCTATTTTTACTAATGACATCAATCACAATGTCATATGCACAGCCTATTACATACGGCCAAGTTGGAGCACCACTTATCATTGATTTGCCAACTTATGTTGCATTAGACAAAGGATTCTTTAAGAAAAGAAATATCGATGTGGCTGAACCTATCAAATTTAGCGGCAGCGCAATTTCATTTATTGCATTAATACGCGGCGATATTAAAATTATATCAGCCAGTATGTTTTTGGCATTACAAGATCAATACAATAATGCACCTTTTTTGTTGGGAAAACCAATAACATACAGTGCATCATATCTTTATGTTAAACCATCAATTAAATCAGTGAGTGAACTAAAAGGAAAAACTATTACTGCCGGAGGGCAATCTGACATTACTCGTATGCAAGCAGAAATAATGTTAGAAGCCAATGGAGTAACAGATGTTAATTGGTTTTGGTCCCCCGATAGTGCTAAAAGACTATTGGCACTTACAAGTGGCCAGTTGGATGCTGCAATTTTGATACCTCCTTATAATTTACTTGCGGAAAAAGAAGGATTTGTTAAATTATCTAAGGTAGGTGATTATAAATTAACATACCATAAAGGTTTGGTTTTTAATAAGGAATGGGGAAATAAAAATATCAATGAGGTAAAATCTTTTGTGGATGCAATTAACGAAGCAATATTTTGGATATACAATACAAATAATAGAAATGAAGCATCTCAAATATTGTCTAAGCATTCTGGAATTAGTTTAGAAGATGCAATAAAATCATATGATCAAGCACTTGAAGAAAAATATTTTATTGCAGATGATTCAATTTCTCAGTCTCAAATTGATTATTTTGTATCAGTTGCTAGAAAATGGGGTAATATTAAACAGGATAATATTCCATTGGAGAAATTAATTTTAAATAGTATGAAAATTTCCCCTTGAATAATTTGACAATGTTTTAAAAGACTATATATTAAAACAATAACGGAGGGGTGCCTGAGAGGCCGAAAGGGCCGGTTTGCTAAACCGTTGTACTCCACAAGAGTACCCAGGGTTCGAATCCCTGTCCCTCCGCCATTAAATGGGAAAACATGTGTACATTTAAAATTTCTAATTATTTAGATACCGATAGTGTTGATAAATTTTTAAAATTAGGTGGCCCATCATCATCTGAGACATTAGAAATTAATGGCATTTATCTTACACATCACTCATTGAGTCTAACAGGCGAAATACTCCCACAAATAATACAAGTAGATAATCTTTATTTTATGCTTGTTGGTGAAATTTTTGATTATAACAAATCATTACCTAGTGAACTTCATCATGTAATTGATATGTTCCAAAAACATGGCATGAACAATTTCATTAATCAATTAAATGGTGAATTTTTAGTTATTATATTTGATAAATCTAAAAACATTATTCATTTTTTTACAGACACTTGGTCTACAAGACAAGTTTGGTTTGAACAATGGGACAATAAGTTTTACTTTGGTTCATTGCCTCGGTCAGAAGTTCCTGGCAGATTGTTAATGGTTCCTGCTTTTTATGGTATTGATAATATAGTTCGATTACAAGCAAACAAGCACTATATCTTTGGGATTGATGCACAAAAGTTAATATTTTCTAGAAATGAAATATACAAATGGAACCTTGATCAGTATAAAACGTCAACTAATGATTTTATTGCTGCTTTTGAACAAGCAGTAATTAATACGGCTCATCCAAATGTAATACTAAGTTTTAGTGGCGGGCTGGATAGCGCATGTATTGCTGTTTGTCTAGCAGATCATAAAAAATCTTTCGAATCTGTTAATTTACAGTTTACTGACGTAGAAGATTTAGAAGCACGAGATCAGATATTAAACTATTGTAAAGATTATACTGAATGTAAAATATTAACCGAAAGAATACCGATTACAATTGATCGTTCAAAACTTAAATTATTAGGGTTACACAGTGATTCATTGTTACAAGTTTCAGAGTACGCAAAAATTATAAACAAAAATATCATGATTCAAGGCAATGGTCCGGATAACTTTATGAGAAGGATTATGCCAGAAAAATTTTACGAAAAGGATCCAACTGAAACAGAATGGCCAGAAGATTTAAAGTCAATTTTTCCGTTCGAATCTTGGTATGATGGAAGAAATCGTAGGTCAATTGATAAAAAAGAAACAACTATGATACATTACGGAATGACAATGAGAAATCCGTACTTTGATAAAAAATTACTTCAAGAATGGCTAAATTTAGATTATCGATTAAAATCAAATGAACAAGAAGTAAAAGGAATCTTAAAGAACTATCTCAGAGAACGTGGTATTAAAGTTCCTGACACTATAGCAGGTGGCGATAGTCAATTTGCAGAAAACAAACCATATAATTATCAAAAAAACTTAAAGTTATGGAATAGAATACTTAGATTCAGAAATAGAAATAAGTTGCAAAAATAAATTCTTTATGTATAATTTAAAAATGAAACATGTTTGGAGACTTTGGGCTAAAGCACTTGGTGAAAAAACTGGAAAAACAAACACAGAAGCTGATAAAATTGCTTGCATCCGTACTGTAATTGTGCTATGTTATCTAATAACAAATATTTTCATTGTAGCAGGCGTCATTAGACATTGGTAAGGAGAATTAAATGAATAAGTTTATCTTAGTTGGTACACTAGTTGCAACAGTTGCACTAGCAGGTTGTCAGAGTACAGGCCCTAATCAGGCAATTGGTACAGGTGTAGGCGCAGTAGGCGGTTATGCTGTAGGACGGTCACTTGGCGGGGGTGCGGCTGGATCTGCATTGGGTGCTGTTGCTGGTGCGGTAATTGGAAGCGAGGTTGGACGTAATCTGGATCAGAATCAAGTATATCCTCAGCCCCAGCCTCGTGTAATTGTACAGGAACGTCCAGTTTATATTGAACGACCTCGTCCAGTAGAACGCTGTGACTTTGTACGTCAGTGGGACAATCGTTACGGCGTATATCGCGATGTCCGCGTATGCCAAGAATATCGTAGGTGATAAATGAATAAGATTTTTGCATTTGGGTTAATTGCGTTTACACTTGCGGGTTGCAGTGATGCTACTCGCACTGTCCCTGTGCTTGTACTTGATGAGCGCACTATAAGTGGGGATAGTCCTCGATCACAATTAGTAGTACCTCCTGATCATCGTAATCCAACTCTTCCACAGCCAAAAGAAGATACAGTATTGCAGGATTGGAACAAGAATAACTTTATTGGCCCAATGCCTAAAGTTAGTTCAACTCCTCTCCCACCAAAACGTCCTTGCTCATTGGGCAATACTCCGGGTTGTGTGAAGTAATGAAGGTACAGTTTGTTTCATGGCGTGAAATTGACAAGTTCTGTAATAAACTTGCATTGCAGATCCTTAAGTCTGATTGGCGGCCAGAATACATTGTTGGCATTACACGTGGCGGATTGCCTGCTGCTGTAATACTAAGTCATTTACTCGAAGTTCCATTGTATACACTTAAAGTAACGCTTCGCGATGGTGTTGAGGAAGATTGCGATCATAACTGCTGGATGGCAGAAGATGCTATGGGATATGGTAAAATGGGTTGTCTAGAAGATGCCCCAGCCAATATTCTAGTTCTAGCCGATATCAATGATAGCGGTGCAACTATTGAATGGATCAAGAAGGATTGGCCTGCAAGTTGTTTACCTAATAGCGATATTTGGGATAAAGTTTGGCATAACAATGTAAAGTTTGCCACACTTGTAAACAATCTGGCCAGCAACCAATCAGTTGATTTTACCGCATTGGAAATCAATAAGGTAGAAGATCCAACATGGATACATTTTCCTTGGGAACATAAGTGAAGTATTTGATATTAACCCATGATTTAGTTACTGCTAGAACGTGGGTTAGTAATCAAGATCCTGATATTTTTATTTTAAATGAAGACGATGTTTCACTTCAAAATCCTAGTAAATTCAAATTAAATTTTAATGATTACAGATATAGTGATGCTATGGTAGATACAATGCGTGTTATGTGTCTGACTTACAAAAGTCAGCGCCCATTGGCTATAATAATGGATATGCGGCATCAAACGGCAGTTGACAAAATTGAACATGATGTAAGTATACTGTATTACGATAATAGTAAAAAATCAAGATTGTCTTATCATCCTATATATACTACAAACTACAAAATAGGTGATAACCAAAATGATGTCTTTAAAAGAATTTTGTCTGAGTTATGAAACTGATAAGCATGATCTTGGATATATAGATCATTTTTATTCTCTATTGCTTGATCATAAGAAAAAAGATATCAAATCAATATTAGAAATTGGTGTCCAAAATGGATATTCTGCTTTTTTGTGGAGAGATTTCTTTCAAAATGCAACAGTAACATGTGTTGACATCAATGAATGCCCAAATGTAATTGACCAAGAACGAATTAACTTTTATCAAACGGATGCTTATACTGAAGAATTTGTAAGACAGTTTGAAGACAATTCATTTGATTTAGTCATTGACGATGGTCCACATACACTTAAATCAATGGAATTCTTTTTGAAAAATTATCTTAGTTTGGTAAAATCTGGTGGTATATTAGTATTAGAAGATATTATCAATATTGGGTGGACGGATGATTTAATATCAATGATTAATCCAAATATTGGTAAAATTACAATACATGCAATGGGCGGAAAAGCACTAACTGACACTTTAAAAAAACATTGGCAATCTGGATTAAATGTAATAGTTGTCGAAAAGAGTTGACATTAAATACAAATATGCTATTATAACAATAAGGTCTCTTAGCTCAGCTGGATAGAGCAACGGATTTCTACTCCGTGGGTCGGGGGTTCGAATCCCTCAGAGACCGCCATTATTGTTTGGAAGCAAAACTCAATGATTACAATTTACTGGTGCAAGGGTGTAAGATTTGACAACTTTGATCGTCAGCGTATCCCAGACTTTGTAGGGATACGCAATACTGCACCAAATCCTATTAAGAACATACTAAACAATATGTATAATATAAAGGGTGAATATAATTTTTGTCCTGCATATCGAAATCATATGACCAATCTATATTCAATTAATTCGCCGCTAGATTATAATTTGAGTATTGATAATGGTAAGATTTCTAGTACTATGCATGATCAACAGTTCTTTGACGAATTTGTACAAATAAGATCATTGCCTGAGAAATTAATTTCATTTATGAATCATACTATGCTAGTTCCAGATTGTGAAAGTTTGGAAATGACATTAACCGGACCATATCTTGAGAGTAATGACTTTGGAGACAATATCATAGCCATCCCTGCGTCATTTGATATTGGTAAGTGGCCTCGTTTTGTTGAATGTGCTTTTCATATGAAAAAGAATTTAGTAACATTGCGTGAAGGTGATGCCATGATCTATCTAAAATTTCATACAACTGAAAAGATTGTCTTCAAACAGTTTATTATGTCTCCTATGATGAATAGATATATGGACCTAATGTCCAATGCAAGAAAGTATAAAAGACTTAGTAGCACAATGGAATTCTTTTATAATCTAATGTATAGCAAGAAAAAGTTAAAGAAGAAAATGATCGAAGAAGCAAAGAAGCACGTAATTGATTAAGGAGAATGTTATGGTAGAACACTCAAAAAGCATTACAATTGGCATTACCGAACTTGAAACACTGGTAAAGTGGATCAACACTATGGATCCACATCCACGTGTAGTTAAGATTGTTGCTACAGCCACTGGCATTGGTACTCATTACCGTGCTGAAATTGAAACTACAGAAGGTGAAGGTCGATTCAAAGACCTCACAGATTATGAGAACTGGTGATGACTGATCGTATCGTAGAACTAGAAGCAGAAGTTGAACGCCTCAGGAAGAAGTGTGATCTACAGACTATGATGCTGCGTCGTTTGGATGCTGAGAAGTTTCCGGGCACATACTTCATACATAGTGGATTAGGTGAGACTGATGCTAATGGCATGCCTGAGCGTCTAATGGTAGTGCCTGCTTTTGGCGTAGATTTCAGTTATATCTATCAACGCACAGACAAGACAACCGGACCGGAGTGGTAAATGTCAAATCAAATAGAAGAACGTTATCATGATGCTTTAGATCGAGTTGAGAAACTAGAAGCGATTCTTCGTGATATACAGTTATATACTATGGATCCCTGGGCACAAAAACAAGCAATCCAAGCACTAGAAGGAAAAGTAGAACTAAGAGCAGAAATTGCTCGCCTACAACAGTATGAGTCTATGGTCCACTACATTGCCAATGACTATATCGAGTTGAGTTATGATAAGGCTCAGTGTCAGCGTGATGATTGGCTGAAGCGTTGTCGTAAGACAATCGCAGAAGCACCACCGGAGTGGACTGAGAACTATGGACAAGGTTCAGAACCGTGGCTTGAGGATGACAAGAAATGACAGAAGTATTAGCAGGAATCGCTGGACTTTGCGTGATCTGTTGTGCTGTTCTTTGGTTCTGTGCTAAATTGGCGAGGATGTGATGAACGAGCATGTAAATCACTATTATGCTATTATGATCGCTCAAAGAAATAAATGTTTTGGTCCAGTTTATCGTATTCATGATAAGTGGGGTGGATACTGGCAAACCACTTCTCCAGAAGGTTATGCTTATAATTTTAGAACCTTGATTAAAGGATGACAAGAGATGTTTAGGTTCCACTTCGCACTAAAGAATCCCTTTAAGAGGGCCAGGATCGATCAGACGGATTACATCGAGTATGATCGCAAGATCACCACTAACAAGTCTGTTGAAGTCCAGTTCAGTAGGTGGGAAGCATACAACATCTTTGAGTTCAGTGTAGATACTATCTGGTTTGGACAAGACCATGGCGGTATCGGCTTTGACTTTGAAGTGCTGGGCTACTACTTTTCCGCTAAGATCTACGATATCCGCCACTGGGACTATGAGAACCACTGTTGGGAGGAATATGAGGAGGATGAGAAATGAGGATTGGTTTACCGTTTGACCCACTACACGATGCGATAGCATCTGCTATACATTGCGACTTAGCCAAGATCACATATGAGGATCGCGATTGGGAAACTTGGCGCACTCTAAGCAAGGAAGAGCAGACTGATGCTATCCGTAACCATACAGTTCCAATGCTCACTAAGACCCGTCGGGTATATAGTGATGAGATTGAAGTGACTATGTTCCCCCAGACTTGGGGTAGCACAGCGACAGGCTATGGTGGAATAGGCGGTGCTGCTATAACTAGTGCTTATACTATCATCGTCTGTTATAAGATGACTACCTATTGCGTTTACTTTGGCTGTGGTCGCCTTGCTTATCGAGTAACTTGGGCTGACATGACTCCATCGGGTCGTGATAACTTCCTAAGTGATATGGCTGCTCGCAACATGGCATCAGTTGCTAAGAGTGGGAAGTATAAGTGACATTCCAGACAATCATGACTGTTATCGCCATGCATTGGGTTGCAGATTTTGTTCTGCAGACTGACTGGCAAGCTAAGAACAAGAGCAGGAATAACTTCGCCTTACTCTTTCACGTCCTTACCTATACTATTTGTATCTTTGTCTGTGGCATATTTTTACTCACTAATCTCACTCCAGAAAACATTAAGATCTGGGAGATGTGGGCACTGGCTAATGGTGTTGTTCATTTTGGTGTTGATTACGTTACCAGCAGGATCAACACATATCTATGGAACAAGGGACGAGTGCATGACTTCTTCGTAATGGTAGGTTTCGATCAGGTAATTCACTATGCCTGTTTGTTTGGTTCACTTGCTTTCATAGGAGTTATGTGATGATTTAATAAAAAAATAATTAGGCAATCCACGAGAAGTTTGTTATACTAATAAAGTAAAGAGCAACGGAGTTGCTCACAACATAAAGGAAAATGAAGCATGTCTAAGAATTTTAAGCCTTTCACCACTCTCACTGTTCCTCAGGTTACATTCCTCGAAGGTCATCTTCGTGGTACAGGTCGGCAGATTTCTGCTGCCCAGGCTAAGGCCACTTATGGGATTATGAACCTTCGTGCTCGTATGAGCGAGATTCGCTCTGCTGGTCTTAAGGTTCGTGTTCAGAAGAACACTGAGGGTAAGGCTGCTTATGCTATTAGCGCCCGTGATTATTCGGGTAGCCGAGCACAGGTCTTTACTGTCTAAGTTAAGAAAAAACAACAGTGCTACGGGCACAGTGACTGATCCCTCCCAAGCAGGGTAGATAGTAAGAGAAGCAGGTAGAAATACCTGCTTTTATTTTGACTAAATATCGGACATCAAAAAGGAATGTTCGATGAAAAGAATTTTAATTAGTATTGGTATGCTACTATTTGCTACAGTAGCATATGCCTGGACACAGACAGCATCTCTAGATCCAACATATTGTGTTCAGAATCATGCACCGTGGGGAATGCCACAAGTAGCAAAACCAGATGCAACATTACTATGTCGTCGTGGATATTTCCTTCTACATGATAATCAAGCTAAAATCCCAGCGTGGGTAAGCTGGCAAGTAAGTCCAGCAACAGTAAACGGATGTGTGCCACGTACTAACGCATTTGTTGGAGATCAGAGTGTTCCTGTTGGTAAGCGCAGTTTACCAAGTGACTATGCAGGTTCAGGGTATGATCAAGGACACTTAGCCAATGACGCACACCAAAGTTGGGATGTTCAAGTTGAGTATGAATCATTCCTTATGAGTAATATGAGCCCGCAGCTACCTGGTCTTAATCGTGGTATTTGGAAGCTGTTAGAAACTGCAACAGGTGCATGGACATTTAGTCGCCAGCATACTTTGATTGTT
>Ga0209500_10003574_pt1 | contig 10535 bp, 8 predicted proteins | sample S_140212_EF_Meta_FD_187323 | JGI IMG/M metagenome (GOLD analysis project Ga0209500, IMG submission 187323) | Freshwater microbial communities from Lake Simoncouche, Canada to study carbon cycling - S_140212_EF_MetaG (SPAdes) (version 2) | ecosystem: Environmental > Aquatic > Freshwater > Lake ...
GATGGCGGACGGAAATCGCGCGGGCTTCGAAGTCCGCGATCTCGAAGATCTTGTCGACGCGGTAGCTCTCAGGCTTAGCGGCCAGGGCCGCGGCCATCGCATCGGGCAGCGGTATGATGCGCTTACCGTCGTCGGTGAGCAGGAAGTGGTGGCGGGTCGAGGGCTGCACGCCGATCTTCGCTTCGATGGTGGCGCCGGTTTCGGCGGTCACCTTGAGGGTCCAGCGCGGCGCCTCGAGGCCGTAGTCCTTCAGGCCGGAGCCGTTGGCTTTGGCTTCGGCCGCATCGAACCCGGTTTCGGCGCTGACGAAACGGAGTTCGTCGAGCAAGCGCTGCACGGTCCAGATGTTGGCCGGCCAGTCGAACGGCTCGGTCAGACGCCAGCCGGTATTGCGCTTTTCGAGCACGATGCGCTCAGGTCCTTCGCTCAGGATCAGCTTCGTAGGCGTCGAGGGGAAGAGCTGGGTCTGGCCGATGGCGGTCGGCTGATGGCCGGACGTGGCTCTCCAGACGAGCCCGAAGGCGATCAGGTTGGCGACCAGCAAGATGACGGTGGTGCGGGAGATCCGCATGTGCACGTCAACTTCTGCGACGCCACACGGAAACCGCAAGCCCGACTGCGAGGATGGCCAGCGGAAGCAGGGAGAAGCGGAGGGCCAGGGCCCAGAAGTCAGACGCCGTGGCGTTGAGCTGATATTCGCCTTCAGAGCGGGCCGGCAGGGAGATCGCCCGGTCGCGGTCGGTGAGCCAGGCGGCGCACTGCGTGACGAAGGCGCGATTGCCTCCGCGGTTCAGGCGTTGATTGGCGGCAATCTGGGAGGTGCCGATAACGACGAGTCGGCCGCCGGCGCCGCCCACGCCCTTGCGGATGCCGGTGGCGCGTTCGGCCGCGGCGGCGAGGCAGACGGGCCCGGCCTGGTCGCGGTCAGGGTCGAATTTCACTGGTCGGCGGACGAGGTCGGTCTCGCCCCAGGCGGCATCGGAGGAAAAGACGAGCTGCCAGACTCCGAGCGTGCTGTCGGGGGCACTGCCTTCGTCGAAGCGCGCCGGCCGGATGCGCGAGGCGATGAGCGGGAGGTTCTGCTCCTTGAGGACCTTGGTGAGCGGGTGGTCCTTTTCCTCGAGACGGATCAAGGCGATGTCTCCGTCGGTGGTGCGACGGGCCGGGTCAGGCTCCTGGAGTTCGGCGTCGGGCGAGAAGATCGCCCAGTCTACCAGCGTCGGCTCAAGGCCATGCTCGCGCCCCGGGTCGAGCATCGCGAGGACGCGGCCGTTGCGTTCGTAAAGGTAGTTCTTCAGGCGGGCGTTCTCGGAGGCCGAGAAGGGCGTGGCCGGTCCGGCAATGAACACCATCGCCGCATCGCGAGGCACTTCGGCGACCGTGGCGAGGTTCAGCTGGCGGACCTCGAAGTTGCGGTTGCGCAGCTGGCGCGACAGCAGCGACATCCCGCGCTCAGGCATCGCGTCTTCGACGCCGAGTTCGCCGTGGCCCGTGGTCACGTAGCAGATGGCGGGTTTGTCTTCGGTCACCTCGATCAGGGCCGACGTCACGACTTCTTCTCCGCGGAAGCCGCCTTCCTTGGTCACGAGCTCGTTAAGGGTGACGTACTTGGCGCGCGAGCCGCAGCTTAGGATGAGCGCGATGGAAGCATCAGGGGCGCCATGACGTGCGGCCAGTTCGGAGAGCAGGGGGGCGTTACGTCCGCCGCCGGCGAGTTCGACGGAGAACCACGCGGGGCCACTGCGCCCGGATTCCACGACATAAGAATCAAGTAGCTTGAGTAGGCGGGAGCGGATGGCCTGCGCCCGTTCGCTGGTGTCGTTGGTGACCAGCACGGCCTTCACCCAGCCTTGGTTGCGGCCCACGCCGACCGGGCTGCGACGGCCCGCGGCCCGCACGGTCTCGGCGGATTCAGGCGCGAGCGAATGTCGGCGGTCCGCCGTGATGTCGTGGCGCAGGCGGAACTCAGGCAGCGAGGCGAGGAAGTTGACGACCACCGCGAGCGCAATCGCGAGGAGGGCTTGGGTCAGGCGGTTGAGCCGGCGGATAGGCCGGACGGAACCGAAGTCATCGCGGATGGGAGTCATGTTACTCTTGTCCCTCCACGGATAATACCGCCAGGCCTAGGCAGAGCAGGGTGCCCGTACCGTAAAGGATGATCGGCCGGGAATCTAGGATGCCAGCAGCGAAATCCTGCAGGTGGCCGAAGGTGCGCAGGTGCGCGGCGGGTTCCCGCAGCCAGCCGAGCCATTCCCAACTTTCGATGGGCAGGGATTCCATCGCTCCGCCCGCGGCGGTCATGGCCAGCAGGCTGATGAAAGCGAGTAGCGCCGCGAGGGCCGATGAGCGCGTGACGCAACTGCAAAGGATGCCGATGGCGACGTGCAGTAGGCCGCTGATGGCGATGAAACAGAGCCCGCCCCAGAGGATCGAGGGGTCGCCGAGGCGCGTGTCGCCGGGCGTGCCGAGGCGTTGGACGGTGAGGAACGGGAAGAGCGTGAACAGCAGCCAGAAGACGACCCACACGATCCAGGTCGACAGGAACTTCGCCCACACGACCGCGGTGGCGCTCGCCGGCGTGGTGAGCAGCGCGGCCAAGGTGCCGGAGCGGCGCTCTTCGGCGAAGGTGCGCATGGTGAGTAGCGGCAGGACGCACAGCAGCGGGAGCCAGAAGAACCAGAGCGTGGACTCGACAGGCGTGCGGTCGCTCGGCGCGCGGCTTCCCTCGACGAGCGCGAAGAAATGGATGCCGCCCATGAGCGCCAGGAAAAGTCCGCCCGCGGCCCAAGTGTTCCATGAGAGCGCGGCGGAACGCAGTTCGTGCGCGAGCAATGTGCGGAAGTGGCGCATCACGAGCGACGCGCCTCTCCTGGGGTGCGCCGCGTGGCGGCGAGGAAGATATCTTCAAGCCCGAAGCGGTCCTCGGCGATTTCACGCAGGCTGATACCGGCGGCAATCAGCGCGCCGGCGAGCGTCTCGCGCGCGGGCGATCCCGTGGGCAGGCTGATGCGGAAGGAGTTCCAGCCGTCGGCGGAGGGCAGGGCAGCGACGGTGGCCGCCGCTTCGATCGTCCGACAGGCGGCGAGTAGCGTGCCTTCGTCAGCGCGCGTGACGATGGTGAAGCTGACTTCCGGCAGGAGCTCGCGGCGGAGGTCTTCCGTGCGTCCCTGCGCGACGAGTCGTCCGCGGTTGATGATGACGACCTTGTCGCACACCTGCTCGACCTCGTGGAGAATGTGGCTCGAGATGAGCACGGCCATCTTACCGCGCAGTGAGCGGATGAGGTCGCGGATACCGAGAATCTGATGGGGATCCAGTCCGATGGTCGGTTCGTCGAGGATGACGACCTTCGGTTCGGCGAGGAGGGCGTCCGCGATGCCGACGCGCTGGCGGAAGCCTTTCGAAAGTTGTCCGATGAGCCGGCCGGAGGCGCGGCGGGTGAGGTCGCAGTCATCCATGACCTTGCGGACGCGCTCGCCCACGCGCGAGGGGTCGACGTCCTTGAGTCGGGCGCGGAGCGTGAGGTACTCCTCGACGCGCAGGTCTTCGGGTAAGGGATTATTCTCTGGCATGTAGGCCAGGTGGCGCTTCGCACCAGCCGGGTCGAGGGCTACCGAGACACCCCAGATCGAGGCGCGGCCAGACGTGCCCGACATCGTACCTGAAAGGATCCGCATCGTGGTCGACTTGCCGGCGCCGTTCGGGCCCAAGAAGCCGACGATCTCACCCGGCGCCACGGAGAAGGTCAGGTCTTCCACCGCGGTCAGGGAACCGTAGCGCTTGGTCAACTTCTCCGCCACGACGGCGGCTTCCGGGAGAGGCGCTGCTTCGTTCATGTGTCGGGCTCCGGGAGGATGGGTTACGACTCGTCGGCACCATGCGAACGGGTCACTGAAAGACACGCCGAACGACCTTTATTGGCAAGGAGAATAGAGGTCCGCGGCCGAGGTCCCGCTTGCGATTTGTCATCCGTCAGGTGGTAATGATGACACCCCGCCATGAGCCTCCGTTTCGCCGCCCCTTTGTCCCTGCTGGCTTTCGCTTCCGTCCTTCTGGCGGATCCGTTACCGGGAACGTCCGTCCGCCAAGCGGGCGAAGACGTCGACTCCGCAACGGTCCGTACGCGACCCGGTCTCGCCCCGAGCGCGACGTTACTCTTCAACGGCTGGGGCGTGACCCCGGCCGGTTCGCATGTGCCCAGCGGTGACATGGCTTTGCGCATGGTGATCGCCCCGGATAAGAAAGCGGTCCTGGCCGTGAGCGCGGGTTATAATAAGCAGGGGGTGACGGTCGTCACGCTCGACGAGCCGCGCACCTCGCAATTCCTCCCGCTGAAGGAATCCTTCAACGGCCTGGCGTTCAGCCCCGATGGCAGCCGCTTCTACGTCAGCGGCGGCGACACGGGCGCGATCCATGTCTTTGATTACAAGGACGGCAAGGCGACCTACGCCCGCGAGGTGAAGCCCAACCCTGAAGGCCGCGCGGTCTTCCTCGCCGGCATCGCGGTGCACCCGACGACGGGCGTCGTCTACGTCTGTAATGAAGGCGGCCACGAGCTTTGGAAGCTCGCGCCGGACACCCTCCTGCTCGAGAAGTCTGTCGCGGTCGGCCAGCATCCTCACTCGGTCGCCCTCGGCGGCGACGGCAAGCACCTTTACGTCACGAACTGGGGCAGTCGCAGCGTCAGCATCGTCGACCTCGCCAAGCACCAGCGCGTCCGCGACATCACGGTCGGCATCCGTCCGAACGACATGGCACTCGCCCCTGATGGCCGCCTCTTCGTGGCCTGCTCTGGCGACAACTCCGTCCACGTCATCCAGACGGGCAAACTCGAGAAGCCCGGCGAGGCCGCCGGCCCGACTCGCCGCCTCTGGGAAGGCGCCCGCGAAGTCATCGCGACCTCGCTCTACCCTCAGTCGCCTGAAGGTAGCACGCCCTGCGGCCTCGCCATCTCGCCCGACGGTAAGACGCTCTTCGTCGCCAACGCCGACAATAACTCGGTGATGGTCGCGGACATCTCCGGTAACCTCATGGAAGAAGCCCAGGACCGCGGCGAGATGATCGCCTTAGTCAATGGCTTCATCCCGACAGGTTGGTATCCGACGGCGGTCGCCGTCACGCCCGACAACAAGTTCCTCCTCGTCGCCAACGGCAAGGGACTCACGTCACGCGCGAGCTTCCCGGCCCTGAGCCCGAAGCCGAACAAGCTGCACAACGGCCTGACCTTCGACCACCCCGGCAAGACCTTCGAAGGGTCGATCTCGTTCGTCGCCAAGCCCGACACGAAGCAGATGGTGGCCTACACGAGGCAGGTGCGCCTCAACTCCCCTTATAATCCCTCGCAGCTGCGCGCCGCCTCGCTGCCCAGCGATTCGATCATCCCGTCCAAGGTCGGCGAGCCCTGCCCGATCAAGCACGTGCTCTACATTATCAAGGAGAACCGTACCTACGACCAGGTCCTCGGCGACATGAAGGACGCTGCCGGCAAGCCCATCGGCAACGGCGATCCGAAGCTCACGATGTACGGAGAGAAGGTCACCCCGAACCATCACCAGCTGGCCCGCGAGTACGCCCTCCTCGATAATCTCTACTGCAACAGCGAGGTCAGCGTCGACGGCCACAGCTGGACCGATGCCGCGATGGCCACCGACTTCAACCAGCGCTCCTGGATCATGTCTTACTCCGCCCACGGCAAGCTCTTCGGCAACGACGAGATGGAGACGCCGGCCAACGGCTACCTCTGGGACCTCTGCAAGCGCCATGGGGTGAGCTACCGTAATTACGGCGAAGGCGCCCAGCGCGTGCCTTCGGAAAATCGCGGCACCTGGAAGCGTTCCGCCCGCAACAAGAGTTCGCGTGACATGGACCTCGTGCAGAACTGGATCGACGACCTGCATGCGGCCGAGAAGACCGGCGACCTGCCGCGCTTCACGATCATGTCGCTCGGCGAGGATCATACCACCGGCACGACGCCTGGTTCCTTCACTCCTGAAGCCTGCGTGGGCAGCAATGACCTGGGCCTCGGACGCATCGTCGAAGCAGCCAGCCGCAGCAAGTATTGGAAAGAGATGGCGATCTTCGTCATCGAGGACGACACCCAGAACGGCCCCGACCATGTCGATGCCCATCGCACCGTCGGTTACGTCATTAGCCCTTGGTGCAAGCGCGGCGTCGTCGATAGCACGCTCTACACGCAGGCCAGCATGATCCGCACAATCGAGCTCATCCTTGGTCTGCCGCCGCTCACGCAGTATGACGCCGGCGCGACCCCGATGTTCAGCCTCTTCGCCAAGGAAGCCGTGCTCACCCCCTATTCGCCGCTGATGCCGCAGGTCGACCTCCAGGCGAAGAACACCAAGAAGAGCGCCTTCTGGGAGCGCTCCGAGAAGATGAACTTCGCCGAGTATGACCGCGCGCCGGAGGACGAGCTCAATCGCATCCTTTGGGCCGTCGCCCGTCCGGGTGAGCCGTACCCGACGCCGATCCACCGCGCGATCTTCACGCAGCCGTTGGAGAAGTGACCGTTGTTTGTAGTCACGAAAAAGCCCCGGCTGATGCCGGGGCTTTTCTTTTCCTATCTCTCGCGGATTACTTCGCGACCGGAGCGACGAGTGAAGGCTCGGACTGCACGAGCGTCTTCTTGTCAGCCTCCCAGACGTGTCCTTTGTTAAGCTTCTTGTCCATCGCGTTGAGCCACTTGGTGGCTTCGGCGGTGTCGCCCTTGGCGACGGCGAGGTTGGCGAGCGTCAGCATGGCGAAGCCCCGGAGGGTCGAGGGGGCGCTCACGTCGTCGGCGACGGTGGCGATGGCCTTGTCTGCACCGGCTTCACCCGCTTCGAGGCGACAGAGGGCGGCGTAGAGGCGGGCACGCGTGCCGAGGGCGGAGATGGCCGGTGCCTTGCCGGCGAGGCCGGTCAGGCGGGAAGCTTCGTCGTAAGCCTTGGCAGCGTCGACCAGCTTGCCGGCCTTCTTGAGGTCATCGGCCACGTCGGTGATGGCGACGGCGGCGAGGGCTTCGCCCGGATGGCGCGAGGCGAAGGCGCGGCGAGCGGCTTCGTCCTGGCAGGCGGTGAATTCTTCGCCGAGGGCTTCGCGGCGACCTTCGTTCCAAAAGAAGTAGGCCAGGAAGGCGAGGATGCCGACGACGACACCGAAGGTCCCTTTGACGATGATGTCCTTGTTGCGCTCCCAGAAGAGCCAGAGGCGGTCCTCGGTGTCCGCGTTCACGAAATCCTCATCGACGACAACGAGATTACGGTCGTCTCCGGCCGGGGGCTGCTTGTTGGAACTATCTTCAGGCATGGGGGGTCAACCCTTGGCAAAGGACCGATTGTGTCAACCCCCGCCTCCCCCGCTACGGGCTTGTCCCCGCCCCCGGGAGGGTAAGTATGGGTGGACTCATGAGCGCTTCCGCCGCCGTTCTTTCACTTCTTCAAGCCGCCCATGGTAAGGGGCAGATTTCCGCCTCCAGCCTCGCCAACGCCGGGGATTGGCTCCGCTCCGGGGCCCTGCCGGCTACCGCCATCGATGCCATTAAGGATCTCAGTGACCGCGGAGCCTGGGCGGAGATCGAGGACCGTTTCTATAAGGGCATCGCCTTCGGCACGGGCGGCATGCGTGGCCGTACCGTCGGCCGGGTCTCGGCCGCCAACGAGCTCGACCCCCAGGGCCTGCCGGTCCGCGCCGCCATTGGCTCCGCCTGTCTCAATGACATCAATGTCCTCCGCGCGGTCATCGGACTCTGGAAGCATGTCTCCGCGACCCAGCCGGGAGCCCGTCTCGTCGTCGCGCACGATGTCCGCCATTTCTCCCGCCACTTCGCCGAACTCATCGCCGGCGCCTGGAGCGAACTCGGCGGCGAAGCCTATCTCTTCGTCGGCGCCCGTTCGACCCCGCAGCTGAGCTTTACGGTCCGCCATCTCGGCGCCCATGCCGGCGTGGTCATCACCGCGAGCCACAATCCCTCGCACGACAACGGCTTCAAGTGCTGCCTCGGTGACGGCGGCCAGGTGCTCCCTCCGCATGACGCCGCAATCGTCGCCGAAGTCGGCAAGCTCGGACCCGCCGATGTCGCTCCTTATCTCGAGACGGATCTCAGCCGTGTGCTGACGGTCCCGGCTTCCGCCGAAGATGCCTACCTCGCCCGCCTTGCCGGCGTCGTCCTCGATCCCGAGGTGATTTCGCGCCACACGCCCAAGGTCGTCTTCACGAACGTCCATGGTACCGGCGACGTCATGGTCGTGCCGGCCCTCCGTCGCGTCGGCATCGACCCGCACCTCGTCGAAGAACAGCGCGAGCACGACGGCCGCTTCCCGACCGTGGCCTCCCCGAACCCGGAGAACGCCAGCACGTTCGCGTTGGCCCTGAAGCTCGCCGACGAGATTGGCGCCGATCTCATCCTCGCGACCGACCCTGATTCCGACCGCGTCGGCGTGGCCTGTCCGCTGCCCGCCGGCGGTCATCGCCTCCTCAACGGCAATGAAGTCGCCGCGTTACTGACCGAGTTCCGGATCTCTTCCCTGAAGGATGCCGGCATCCTGCCCGAAGCCGGTTCGTCGAACGCGGCCGTGGTGAAATCCTTGGTCACGACCCCGCTCGTCGCCGCAATCTGCGCTCGCCATGGCATCCGCTGCGTCGAGACGCTCGTTGGCTTCAAGTGGATCGCCCGTAAGCTTGAGAATTGGAGCCGCCGCCTGACCGAAGGCGCCGGTGCCGAAGCCGCCGTGCTCCCGCTCCGTCGCCGCGCCCCCCTCGCCCTCCGCCACTCCACGCTTTTCCTGCTCGGTGCCGAGGAAAGCTACGGCTACCTCGCGGACGACGCCGTCCGGGATAAGGATGCCAACGCGACGGTGGTCATGCTCTGCGAGTTCGCCGCGCTCCTCCGTTCCCGCGGCCGCACGCTGCTCGACGCGCTGGACGTCCTGCATCTCAGCTACGGAGCCCACCACGAGGACCTCCTGAATCTTTCGTTCGAAGGTGCCGAGGGCGCCGCGTGCATCCGTCGTATCGTCGCCTCCTGGCGCGCGACGCCGCCCTCCGTCATCGACGGCTCCAAGGTTGTGCGCGTCACAGATTACGAACGCGATAAGGTACTCGACGCCGAAGGCGAACGCGTGCCGCCCGAGGAATTCATCCTCGCCGAGCTGGCCGACGGCCGCCGCATTGCCGTCCGCGCTTCCGGTACGGAGCCGAAGGCTAAGTTCTATTCGTTCACGAAGGCCGAGGTCGCCGACGCCGACGACCTGACCGCTGCCCGCGAACGAGCCCGCAAGTCCGCCCTCGCGCTTCGCGCCTGGCTTGAAGCCGACGCCAAGCGTCGCGCCAAATAATCTTATCATGAAGACCCTATCATTGTTCTCCCTCGTCCTGCTCGCCGGCTGTGCCAGTCCGCTGGGCGACCGTTCGTTCGTCACCGAGAAGACGCCCGCCGCCGCTGCCATGTCGGGCCAGGCCGCCGGCCAGGGCTCGCTCGAAGATCGCGTCCGCTCCGCCAATGAGAAGAACGACCAGCGCCTGCTCAAGGGCGACTGGCGCGCAGCCAAGCCGGCCGTGGGCCCTCAGCCGTAAGACCTACTTAGCCTTGGGCTTCACCGGCAACTTGATGCCCATCTGGGCGTCGAGGTAGGCCGCGAGCTGGTCGACCAAGGCCGCTGCGAACTTCCGCCGGCTGGCGTCGGTGTCGCGTACGCCCTTGGAGTTACTCTCGATCTGCAGCCCCGCGAAGCCGGTGCCGGGCGCGGTGTGGGTGCGGACGTTGTACCCACCGTTGAAATAGGGTTCGCCGGGGACGGGCTTGCCGAGGCTCGGCGTCGAAGGGAAGCCGGCCTTCTCCATCAGGGCTCCGAAACTCTGCGGTCCGTGGAGCAGCGCGGGGTAGGCGGAAGGATTCTTCAGCGCGAAGAACTGCAGGGTGCCCTTCTTGATGAACTCCGCCTTGGATAGGTCGGCGTCCGCCAGACTGAAATCCTCGCGGTTATGTCCGTAGCCCAGTTCGAGGCGCGCATCAGCGTGCCCGTGGCCATGAAGGTCGATGTAGAAACCTTTGCCGTGCTTCGCGACGACCGCCTTCTGCGCGGTCTGGATGAAGCCCTGGAAATCCTTCCAGGACTGTTCGGTTAGCGGATTCCCGGCGGCGCCTTCGATGATCTCGCGATTGCAGTCGATCTTACGTCGTGTGACGCGGCAGATGATCACATGCGGATGCTGGCCAGTGCGCGCGACGAATTCGTCGTCGATAGCCCGCGCGAGCTCCTGGGTATTGGTGTCGAAGGCAAACGTGCCTTTCTCGCGATCAGGGAGTTCGTCGGGCTTGTCGCGCCCGCCATGCGGGGCCGAGAGCACGAAGGGAAGGCTGCCGACGATGTACTCGACGTACTTATTGCGACCGAAGGTGGTCTTGCCGGGCTCAGGCGCCTCGGCGGCGCGCAGGATGCCGAAGGCCGCCAGCAGGCAGACGCAGAGGAAGCGGGGCATACCCTATCCAAACCCAACCACCCCGGAGGGTCAAGCGGACGGAAATCAGCTAACGGCGCCGC
>Ga0209500_10003580_pt1 | contig 10518 bp, 7 predicted proteins | sample S_140212_EF_Meta_FD_187323 | JGI IMG/M metagenome (GOLD analysis project Ga0209500, IMG submission 187323) | Freshwater microbial communities from Lake Simoncouche, Canada to study carbon cycling - S_140212_EF_MetaG (SPAdes) (version 2) | ecosystem: Environmental > Aquatic > Freshwater > Lake ...
TCCGACATCGAGCGCACGGGCACGATGCTCATGGTGTTGAATGTGATTCTCTGGCCGCTCGCGGTTGCGACGCTGGCGACTGGATGGATTTCACTGCGTTACCGCAGGCAATTGAGCAAGTGAAGACCGAAGCCTGAAGACCGAAGCCTGAAGACCGAAGCCTGAAGACCGAAGCCTGAAGACCGAAGCATGGGGACCGAAGCATGAAGACCAAGACACTCGGAATCGTTCTCGGGATTGCAGCACTGAGCACCGTCGGCGCGTACTTCGCCCTTTCGCGCGGCACCAAGACCGCCGACTTCGAGCCGGGCGCGCCGTTTCTTCCCGACCTCTCAGCCAAGGCTGGTTCGATCGATCGCATCGAGCTCGAGCGCGGCGCAGCGAAGATCGAGTTGGTGCGCGATGGCGTGGTGTGGCGGCTGAGCAGTAGTGATGGATATCCCGCGCGTTTCGAGGAGATCAAGGGACTTGTCAGTGGAGTTTCGTCGCTCAAGACCGACCAAAAGATGACTGCGCAGAAGGATCGTCAAACCGAACTCGCGCTGGCGTGGCCCGATGGCGGTGGGCGGGCTGCGCGCGCGCGGCTCTTGGCGGGCAACGAGACGGTGGCCGACATCATTCTCGGCGAGGAGCGCGCCAATCCGCGTGCGCAGTTCGTGCGCCGCGAAGCCGAGGATCAGTGTTGGCGCGTGTTGGGTTCGGTGCTGGTCGAGATCGAGCCGAGGCGCTGGGTTGATGCAGAACTTCTCGCTATTCCTGAGGGCGAGGTGCGTGCAGTGTTCGTGAATGGGCTGCACATCAGCAGCTCCGAAAGCCCTGAGGGCAAGATTTCCTATCAGGTCGTTGAGAATTCGCCGTTGGTCATGGCCACCGACTACGAGTGGACTTCGTCACGCAGCGCCGTTGCGCAGCGCACGCTTCCATCATGGCTTTCGCGGCTTGAACTCGATGATGTGCGCAAGGCCAAGGTTGGTGGCGTTGCCGGCGGCGCGATCGATCCTGCGCTTTCGCCCGAGTTCGACATGGTGCGAGGCACGCTCAAGATTAACGCGGTGCGCGATGGCGACGCGGTGTGGATCTCGTTCGACGCGAAGGCGAAGGACGGCGCGCCCAGCGCAGCGGAAATTAATGCGAAGAAGAAGTACCCGGGCGATCCGTATGTGCCTGATTGGAAGGACTTCGCCGCCAAGCACGCGGGCTGGCAGTACAAGCTGCCCTTGTGGAAACTGAACTCGCTGGAAGAGGCAAGCAAGACGCCCATCGCAAGCGAGAAGCCCACCGATCCAACGGCGCCGACAGTGGTGCCGAGCCCGGGTTGAGGCGCATCGTTGAAAGCAAACAGGCGCCGCGCAATGCGCGGCGCCTGTTCGTTTGATCTACCTGAAGAAAGCCCCGCGCTTATGCAGCGGACGCGCACGCGCGCGGCGAATGCTTAGGAATACGAACTCATCGGCTCGCACGCGCAGACCAAATTGCGGTCGCCGTACGGGTTGTCGACGCGTCCTACCGCGGGCCAGAACTTAAATTCGCGCAGCCACGGCGCGGGGTACGCCGCTTGCTCGCGCGTGTACGCGTGCGTCCACTCGGTCGCAGAGACACACGCCACCGTGTGCGGCGCATTCTTCAGCACATTGTCGACGCGGTCGGCCTTGCCTTGCTCGATCGCAAGAATTTCGGCGCGAATCGCAATAAGCGTGTCGCAGAAGCGATCAAGCTCCGCCTTCGACTCGCTCTCGGTCGGCTCGATCATGAGCGTGCCCGGCACAGGCCACGACATGGTCGGCGCGTGGAATCCGTAGTCGACCATGCGCTTGGCGATGTCGTCGATCTTCAGGCCCGCGCTCTTCTCGAACATCCGGAAGTCGAGAATGAACTCGTGCGCGCACAGTCCATGCTTGTTGGTGTAAAGCACGGTGAAATGGCCCTTGAGCCGCGACGCCATGTAGTTGGCGTTGAGAATCGCGATCTCGGTTGCGCTCTTCAGGCCCTTCGCGCCGAGCATCGCGATGTACATCCAAGAGATGAGCAGGATCGACGCGCTTCCGTAGGGCGCGGCCGAAATTGGACCGATGGCATGACGACCCGCGGAGTCGGGACGCAACACCGGGTGACCAGGAAGGAAGTCCTTGAGATGGGCTGCGACGCCGATTGGTCCCATGCCCGGACCGCCGCCACCGTGCGGGATGCAGAAGGTCTTGTGCAAGTTGAGGTGGCACACATCCGCGCCGATGTGGCCCGGGCTGGTGAGGCCGACTTGCGCGTTCATGTTGGCGCCGTCCATGTATACCTGTCCGCCGTTTCGATGCACGATCGCGCACGCTTCCTTGATGGACTCCTCAAACGCGCCGTGCGTGGATGGATAGGTGATCATCAGCGCGCCGAGATTGGGCGCGTGCTCCGTCGCCTTCGCCGTGAGGTCGGCGATGTCGATGTGTCCATCGTTATCACAGCCGATTGGAACAACCCGCATGCCCGCCACCACCGCCGTTGCAGGGTTGGTGCCGTGGGCCGAAGTTGGGATGAGACAGATGTCGCGATTCGGCTCGCCGCGATGGGCGTGATACTCGCGGATAACAAGAAGTCCCGCGTATTCGCCTTGTGAGCCAGCGTTGGGCTGCAGACACATGCCCGGGAATCCCGTGATTTCGCAGAGCCAGTTCTCCAGCGTGCGGAACACTTCCGCGTAACCGAGCCACTGGTCGCGCGGTGCGAACGGATGCATCTGGCCGAATTCGGGCCAAGTCACCGGGATCATCTCGCTGGTCGCGTTCAACTTCATCGTGCACGAGCCGAGCGTGATCATCGAGTGCACCAAGCTCAGGTCCTTCGATGCGAGGCGGTTGATGTAACGCAGCATCTCGTGTTCGCCGTGGTAGCGCGTGAAGACCTCGTGCTGCATGAACGGCGCGGTTCGCGCGAAGGCAGCGGGAATAGCGCCCGTGGTTGCCTCCAAGCTCGCCGCGCTGATCGTCAGCTTCTTTCCTCCCGCGAAGACCTCGAGCAGCACATCGATGTCGGCGAGCGTGGTCGCTTCATCGATGGTGACGCCCAGTGCTCCGTTTTGCGTGTCGTCGCCATAATTGCGGAGGTTGATGCGGTGAGCGGTGGCGGCGGCGAGCACATCGTTGGCGGTGATACCGCCGCCGAGCTTGATGCGCAGCGTGTCGAAGAACGCGCCGTTCTTTACATTGTCGCCGCAGTCATGGCCGAGCTTGGCAAGGCCGCGCGCGAGCGTGAGGGTGAGGCGATGCACGCGGTCGGCGATCTTCTTCAGGCCCTCGGGGCCGTGATAGACGCCGTACATGCCGGCCATCACAGCCAGCAGCACTTGTGCGGTGCAGATGTTCGAAGTGGCCTTGTCGCGGCGGATGTGCTGCTCGCGGGTTTGGATCGCCATGCGCAGCGCGCGATTGCCGTGGCTGTCGCGGGAAACGCCGATGATGCGGCCCGGAAGCTTGCGGACATACGCCTCGCTGGTTGCGATGAACGCAGCGTGCGGACCGCCGAAACCCATCGGAACGCCAAAACGCTGCGAGTTACCGACGGCGATGTCGGCGCCCCAACTCGCGGGAGGCACAAGCGAAACGAGCGCGAGCGGATCGCACGCGGCAACAACGAGCGCGCCCACAGCGTGAGCCTTCTGCGTCAGACTCTTGTAGCACTCGACGCGGCCGTCAGTGGTTGGGTACTGGACGAGTGCGCCACAGAACGCATCGGTTGGGCTGAATTTTGCGGGGTTGCCGACGATGACTTCGATGCCGAGCCATTTCGCGCGCGTCTCAACGACCGCGATGGTTTGCGGATGGCAATCCTCGGCGACGAAAAACTTCGTCCGCGTTTCGCCAGTAATTCCCTGGCACATGTGCATCGCTTCCGCGGCGGCAGTGCCTTCATCGAGGAGCGACGCGCCTGCGAGCGGCAGGCCGGTGAGCTCCGAAATCATGGTCTGAAAGTTGAGCAGCGCCTCGAGACGGCCTTGCGCGACCTCGGCTTGGTACGGCGTGTAGGCCGTGTACCACGCAGGATTCTCGAGGATATTGCGGAGGAGCACGCTGGGCACGACGGTGTCGACATAGCCCATGCCGATGTACGAGTGGAAGAGCTTGTTCTTGCGGCTGAGGTCGTGCAGCGCAAGCAGCGTCTCGGCTTCACCGCGCTCGACGCCGGCGATCGACACGGTTGGGTCGTCGATTTCGAGTTCGCGCGCAAGGCGGATCGTCGCCGGCAACGCGGCGCCAATGAACTGCGCCATCGACGCGTAACCACATTGACCGAGCATGGCGCTCGTCTCCGCAGCAGTGTGCGGGATGTGGCGTCGGTAAAAAGTATCGGTGGGGCCGAGCGTGGTGGGGACAGGCGCGGTCATGGTCGGGGCGGTTGTCACGGTGGTCATCGCGGGTGAGTGGTGGCGCGGGTGAGGCGCGGTGCGGAGGTTCGTTCGAAGTGCCAAGTATAGGAAGATTGACCACGGCTCCGCAGCGCTGCGAAGCCTCGGTGGTACGCTTCGCCCATGCTCGTGATGCACAACATCGGACCTCGTCTATCCGCACACATTTCTGCCTTTGCGGTAGGCGTTTCCGTGCTGGCGCTCACGGTTCTCGGCGCGTGCGGATCGCCTGCAAAGGTGGCGGCGGCCAAAGTTACGACCAAAGTTGTAACGCAATCGCCAACCAAACCCGCGACGCCCGTTGTTGCGTCCGCGCCTCCCGCCGCGGCGCCCGTATCTCCTGCCGCAAAGCCGCCGAAGAAAGAGAAGCGCACGCCTGCGTTGACCGACGGTTCGCCTGCGAAGAACGCGGGTCATGGCAAGGTCATCCCTGGCGTGGTCAACGTTTACACCTTCGATCCCGAGCCGGAGTTCACGCCCGTTGATGCGAGCACGACCTCAATCACCCATGTTCTGGCTGATCTCGGAGCCGACGCGACCGAGTGGTATCAGCATGTGCAGACGCTCTCGAACCCATGGTTCGAAGGCCGCGCGCCCGGCAGCGAAGGCATTGAGTTCGCCGCGAAGTATGTGCAGTGGTGGATGCAAAAAAATGGTCTTGAGCCTGCGTTTGCTGAGGGAAGCACGGCAAACGCCGAAAATCCGTGGCGTCAACCCTTCGAGCTTTCTGGCGGCGAACGCGGCATCAAGTCGAGTCTGGTTACCTTCGCTGGCGAGGACATCCCCGCAAACAATGCGTCGGCGATGAGAAACTCTGGCGGCGGCACGGCGGAGCTTCCGCTTGCATTCGTGGGCTACGGCATCAGCGAAGGCAAGGACGGTTACACCAGCTTCGCAGTCGACGAACGATTCGACGGCCGTGTTGTGATGGTCATGCGCGGCGAACCGTTGGCGGCCGATGGCAAGTCGCTCTGGGGCGGCGAAAAGTTTACGGCAGCCTCGAGTCTCGCCGCCAAGCTCGACGAACTCAAGCAGCGCGGCGCAGCGGCGATCATCGTCACTGAAGCACCTGGATACGCGGGAAAAAAAGCCAATCTCACCACCATGAGTCCGGAGAGTCTCGGTGGTTCGATGAGTGTTCCCTGTTTCTTTATCAACACCGAAACCGCTGATCTGATCGTGAAGGGTTGCGATCCCGAGGGCCGCGACCTCGCCGCCATGCGTGCGCTCGCCGACGCGGGAACCGCCGCCGCCCCCGCGCACACGGTCCTCGGCAAGGACACCGTCTCGGTCAAGCTCACCGTCGAGACCAGTAATGGAAACATCATTACCAACAACATCGGCGGCATCCTGCGCGGCAAGGGCGCGCTCGCCAGTGATTGGATCGTGATCGGCGCGCACTACGACCATGTCGGCTACGGCAAGTACGGCGCTGATCCGCAGAATCGCGGCAAGGTGCATCCTGGCGCCGACGACAATGCGAGTGGCACCAGTGGAATGCTGGTGATGTCGCGTCGATTAGCGAAGGATTACGCGCAGGCTCCTGCCGACGCGAGCCTTCGCAGCGTGCTCTTCTTGGCTTTCAGCGCTGAAGAGGTTGGCCTCAACGGGTCGCGCGCGTTCATCAAGAACCCATCGATTCCTGCGGACAAACTTGATGTCATGCTAAACATGGACATGATCGGCCGCATGCGTGGTGGCGAGATTGCCATCGGCGGCGTCGATAGCGCGCATGGCTTTGCCGACGCATTGAAGCCGATGTTCATCGAGAGTGGCATGACGGTGTACGCCGATCCGAGCGGCCGCGGACCGAGCGACCATGCATCGTTCTACGGCGCGGGCGTGCCTGTCCTCTTCTTCTTCAGCGGCGTGCACGATGTCTATCACAAGCCCGGCGACAAGGGCTATTCCATCGATCCGCGCGGGATTCCCAGTGTTCTTGACCTCGTCGAGAAGATTGCGCTCTGGCGCGCCGCCGACAGCAAGCGGCTCGAGTATTGGAACGGCGTGAGCGATCAGGCGAAGACGGGCGATGTTGCGCAGGCTGCTGCGGGCAGCGACCGTGGCTACGCGCCTGTGCGCTTGGGCATTCAGCCCGGACTTGCCGAGGAAGGCGAGTCGGGCATTCGCGTGGAGAGTGTGACCGCGGGAACAAGCGCGGCGGACGCTGGCCTCATGGCTGGCGATGTTCTTCTCTCTTGGAACGGCGAATCACTTGATTCGACTGCGACGATGATGACCAAGCTGCGCGCATCGAAGCCCGATGACATGGTGAAGATGCGCGTGCTTCGCGCCAACAAGGAAATCGAGATCGATGTGAAGTTGAAGGCTTCGACCGCGCAGCGTCAGCCGAGAAACGACTGATCCGATGAACGAAATGAATGGGCAAATTCGCCAATCTCTCGCCGCGCTCATCATGAGCGCGGTGTTTGTTTGCACTTCATGCGAGCCGGCAAATCCGCCGCCGCCCGCTCCCGTCTCCGCTCCCGTCGCCGCACCTGTCTCCGCGCCCGTCGTTCCCGCGCCCGAGCTGTACGGAACTTGCGAGCCTGGCGATGGAGGAAGCGGAAAGACCTACATGGGCCGCGAAATCGCTGAGGTCATGGGCCACTTTGGTGTTGGCTGGCTCGAGCGCAGTGAGCGTGAGCGCGAGGAGCGCACCGATCTGCTCGTCGACGCGATGAAGCTGAAGTCCACCGACGCCGTCGCCGACATTGGCGCGGGAAGCGGCTACTTCACTTTCCGCATCGCGCCGCATGTGGGCGAAGGCGTGGTGTACGCGACCGACATTCAGCAAGAGATGCTCGACATCGTTTCAGAGCGCGCGCTGGAGGAAAAGGCGCTCAATGTCATGCCGATTCTCGGCCAGATCGACCATAGCGGACTCGCGGCGTCCAGCGTTGACATCGTGCTGTTCGTCGATGCCTACCACGAGTTCTCTCATCCGCGCGAGATGATGCTTTCCATTGTTGAGGCCTTGAAGCCCGGTGGCCGCGTGTATCTCGTCGAGTATCGACTTGAGGATCCGACGGTCGCAATCAAGCTGCGCCACAAGATGACCGAAGCGCAGGCTCGGCTGGAAATGAACGCGGTCGGCCTGGAATTCGTCGAGAACATCGCCACGCTGCCTCAGCAGCATGTGCTCGTCTTTCGTCATCCATAATTGACGCAGGTTCAGCAGCGGGATCAGCTACGAGTTCCCCACCCTCACCAGCACCAAAGGAAGCCGCCGCAGCGGCGCCCGCTCCAATTCAGTCCCACTTGAATACGCCCTTCTTCCACGCGTAGACATAAGCGATGACGCTTGTCGCGATGAAGAAGAGGATTCGACCGAGGTAGATCTTGGCTTCCGGGCTGCCTGGATCAAGCTGCGAGTAGCTCACTGCCCACGGGTACAGAAAGATGATCTCGACATCGAAGAGCAGGAAGGTGACCGCCATCATGTAGAAGCGCACATTGAAGCGCTTGCGCGTGGTGCCGATCGGGTCCATGCCCGCTTCGTAGGTGAGACCCTTGATCGCACCCTCGGCGCGCGGGCCAAGAAAGGTGCTGAGCACGAGATTGATCACGACGAAGCCGATGGCCATCGTGGTAATAACGGCAACGGGGAGGTAGACGAGGAGGTCGGATTGGGCCAACATCGGTCGGGCAAGATAGCAGAGGAAAGCCGCCGGCATGAAGTGGCTTACATCCACGGCATTTCTGGGCGTTTTTCGCCGACCCCGCCCGCGATGGAAAGTTGCGCCTCGATCGCGGCGCCCGCACCGATGATCGTCGCCTCGTCGAAGGGGTGGCCGATGAGCGTGATCGATCGCGGCGCGTTGGGCGCGTCGAAGCCGCCGCGCAGACACAGCGTCGGATGGCCGGTCGCGTTGGTCACCACCAGCATGCCCCCCGCGTACGGCGGCAGGATGAGCGCATCGACATCCGCGAGCACTTCGCGCATCCACTGCATAAACACGCGGCGGATGCGCTCGGCCTGCACCAACTCAACCGCAGGGATGAACCAAGTCTTGCGGAAGGAGTTTGGCCAGGCCTCGTCGGCTTGCCAGGAAAGCTTGTCGTCGGCGTTGGTGCGCGTCATGTCCTCGAACGCGGCCGCAGCCTCGGCCATCAGGCTGGTCAGAAGTACCGATGGATTGGCGGGCGGTGTGCACTTGCGCTCGATCAGCGTGGCACCGCAGGCGCGCGCAGCTTCAAGCGCGTCGCCGTGCGAAGACAGCTGACCTTCGAACCACGACGGGTCATAGGCGAGCTTGAGACCTTTGGCGTTGGGTAGGCGCGGTGGCGAGAAGGGCATGCTCACGCTCGATGCATCACGGTTGTTTGCGCCATGAATCGCCGCAAGTACGAGTCCGGTGTCGACGACGCTGCGCGTGATTGGTCCAATTTTGTCCCATGACCAACAGAGCGCCATCACGCCGTCGCGCGGGACGCGGCCGAAAGTTGGGCGCAGGCCGGTGGTGCCGCACACGGTGCACGGCGACAGGATTGAGCCGAGTGTCTCGGTTCCGATCGCAAAGGGAACGCAACCCGCCGCAACGGTCGACGCGCTGCCCGCGCTCGACCCCGACGATCCTTGCTCGGAATTCCAAGGGTTTTTGCAGGTTCCGCCGAACCAGATATCGCCGTAGGCCAGCGCGCCCACCGCGGTCTTGGCCACGCAGATCGCGCCCGCCTCGCGCAGGCGACTGACAACAGTGGCATCGGTCTTGGGCACGCGTTCGCGCCACGGCTCCGCGCCCCAAGTGGTCTTGATGCCCGCGGTGTCGAAGAGATCCTTGACGCCGTAAGGAATCCCATGCAGTGGACCGCGCGATTTGCCCTTTTTCATCTCGAAATCGCGCTGATCGGCCTCGGTGTAAGCGGGGCCCTCGATGAGGGTGATGACATTCGAAAGCTTCGCGTTTGATTTCTTCAGCCGCGCGATCGAACGCGCGACCAGTTGGCGCGCGGTGATCTTGCCGTCTTTCATCCACGCACCGAGTTGCTCGACCGACGCCCAGTCGAGGTCGGAGTCGTTGTCGGGTGCGACCTTGCCGCGGCGCGAGAACTTCTCGATGGCGGCGCTGCTTCGTGCGCGCGGCTCTTCGCCAGGAAGAAGCACGCGGAAAACTTGCGCGGGAGCAAGCTGATTTTCGAGCGCGCCAAACTCAGCGCGCGCTTTGAAGAGTTCGAGTTGGTCGCCGATCGACTTGACGATCTGTGCGCGCTCGCTGTCGGTGAAGGAGATTCCCGCAAGTTTCTCCGCTTGCGCGATGGAAGCTTCGCTGATGGCAGACTCGCTGATGGCAAGTTTGGGGTCGACCGCAGCAGGCGTGCTTTGCAGCGCAGGCGTTGCTGCGGTCAGAGCGCTCGCACTTGCTGCGGCACTGGTCGCGGCGAGTGTCATGAAGAAATCGCGTCGGGTGAAATCAGCAGAATCGCCAACTGAAGTGTTCATTGGCGCAGGGTATCGACGAGTACGATCGATGCGCTTGTAGGAGGCCTGTATGAGCGATGAATCTCTCGATCGAGGCAGTCCATCCATGCCATCCATGCCATCCATTCCATCCATTACAACCGTGTGGGGTCGATCGACTCCGCCGCGTTCGCCAGATGAGATTCCACCCGCGCCGCCCAGTCAAGCGGAGTCGAGCAATGTGCTGGGCGTCGTTGGCTTTATCGCGTCGATCCTCGGCTGCTGCATTCCGATCGTGCCGCCGATCGTCGCGGTAGTTTGTGGAGTGATCGGAGTTCGCCGTGCGCCGCGGGGATACGCCATCGCCGCGATTGTGATCGGCGGACTGCAACTGTTGGCATGGGCGGGATTCTTTGTTGTCGCGGTGATACTTGCGCCGGCGTCGCGTACTCCATGGAACGCATTGCTACCCAACCCCGCGCAGCCAAACACGCTTGAACCGACCACGGTTGATATTCCAACAAAGTTCGCCTACCCAGACGCTTGGGGAACAGCGTTTCGCGTCGAGGTCATCGACCGCGACGGCGAGCGGACGGTGTTCTATTGGAGCGCGGGCGAAGACATGGTGTTCGACACCCCTGACGACTTCGTGGCTGGCTGCGATCCTGAGTCTGCTTGCAATCCAGGATCGGTGCGCGATCCGGCCGCTGACAAAAAATAGGGCGAAAGC
>Ga0209500_10003583_pt1 | contig 10515 bp, 10 predicted proteins | sample S_140212_EF_Meta_FD_187323 | JGI IMG/M metagenome (GOLD analysis project Ga0209500, IMG submission 187323) | Freshwater microbial communities from Lake Simoncouche, Canada to study carbon cycling - S_140212_EF_MetaG (SPAdes) (version 2) | ecosystem: Environmental > Aquatic > Freshwater > Lake ...
AAAAATCGCTCACTCGTTGTTGTCTCAAAATGCAACTTCTACTAGTTCCAATTTACTTGACTTTTAGATAGAAAAAACATCGCAATCAATCAAGTCATTGAATGATTTTTTACGATGACCACGAAATCACCAAACGACCGCGTGTCCCTTTTGCTTCAAGGCGTCGATGAGCATCTGCTGCCTGATCCGGCGTGTAAGTTTGTGCCACACGCAGGGTGATGAAGCCATTTTCTACCTGTAGGCGCAATTGGTCTAGTAAATCTGCACGACCGTCATAATTTCTCACAGATATTTTATAAAAACTAATCTCTCGCTCTTGGCTTGACCATCCTCTAACAGATGCAAAGCCCCCCCCATCCCTTACCGCTCCCAAGGCTTTCTCATTTTGAAAAGAGCCATCTGCAAGCCCATCTACACCGTTTGGTAGTACATTGCGAATATTTGATGCGATGTCATCTCCACGCGGCACTACGACATCTGCGCCCAAAGAGCGAACGAGTTCTTCATCATGTGAGGCTGCATCTGCAAACACTCTCAAGCCCTGCGCTTTAGCCAACTGTACGACATAGCCGCCATAGCAACCCGCTGCCCCTGTTACAGCTAAAGTTTGCCCAGGTTTCAATCCAAGTTGATCCAAGCTTTGGCGCGCGGTCAGTGCATTCATCGGCAGAGTTGCAGCCTCAATTAATGTGTTATTTCTAGGAATCTTCACTACTGAATTGACAGACAAAGCGATACTTTCTCTATAACCGCCATGGCTGGAATTGGGTACCACCATTGCCATGACCTGGTCCCCAATCACCAAGTCTGTCTTCGTATTGGCCCCAATTTCGTCAACGACGCCTGCGATGTCCATTCCTGGAACATGAGGTGCAGAAATATCTCGCATGGAGTCCGCCCTTGCTCCTTTGCGTAAGTACGTATCGGTTGGATTGATCGTTGAAGCATGCACGCGCACACGTACTTGCCCAAAGCTTGCATGAACCTCAGGCAGATCGAGCATCTGCAAAACACTAGGCTCACCAAAATTATAAAAACCTACTGCACGCATAAGACTCCTGATTTAATAAATCGCTAATTTTAAAAATTTACTTTGGCGTTGATACAACCCAAGTTGCTTCATTAATAAGATACTTCCATATTCAGCATCAACACACTTGAATGAATAAAGCAATTTGGGCTCAATGTGATTCATTTTTCAAAGTTTTTTGAGTAAATCTATTTCAAAGCCAAATAGTTTTAAAAGCCTCTAAGGTCAATAAAAAAAGTTGCTCAGCTCTAAACATCCTGGATGATTCATTATCGTTTCCTATCGAAATTCAATCAACTTTTGCTCTTGAATCTTTTTTTGCCAATCGGTTCAATAAATAATTCACTTCCTTTTGGGCTATTGAGTTTAACTTCCCTCCTGGGGTACGTTGAGCATCACTGCTGAGCAAACCTCTTTTAAACATCACGTATTTCCTAACGGACATTCCAGTCCCGGGCTGTTGCTCATAGCGAAGCAAGGGCAAATGCGCATCAAATAAGTCATGCGCTTGATCGTGTTGCCCTTCCTTTTTCATCCTCACTACATCACACAGCATATCAGGGAAACAATAACCCGTATTTGAACCATCTGCACCTCTAGACATTTCAAAATCCAAGAACAGCCCTCCATTGCCACACAAAATGGCTAGATGTCGCATGCTTCCATCGGCTTCAAAGGATCTCAGAGCTGAAATTTTCTCAAGTCCAGGCCAATCCTCATGTTTGACCATCTGAATGGACGGGATGTCTTGAACCATCGTGCGAATCACTTTGGGCGTCATTTGAACTGAAAATGACAATGGGTAATCTTGTAAAACAATGGGGATGTCTTCGCCAATCGCTTTTGAAGCTTGGTGATAATAGGTGATGATTTGTTCATCCGTTCTTAACGTGTTTGGAGGCGCGATCATGACGCCTGCTGCACCCAAAGACATGACTTCTTGAGCCAATGCCTTCATCGAGGCAAATCCAGGAGATGTGACCCCGACGATCACCGGACGATTAGGCGTTCTTTTGATAAACTGCGTCGTGATGGACACGCTTTCAGCATGGGTCAATTTAGGCGCCTCCCCCATTTGCCCCAATACGGTTAAACCGGTAGCACCACAAGAGACATAAAAGTCACCCAATCGATCGATCGATGCGGTATCGATGCGACCATCGTCAAAAAAGGGAGTGGGTGCAATTGGAAAAACACCGTTGGCTGAGGAGTTTAATTTCATTTGAATTTCCTAAGTAATGACTTGGTTCTTATGCGCCTCGATTGGGCTTGGACAATTGTTCTATCACCTTTGAGCTGAGTCTAGCGTTATGTGCTCTCATTTTTTGAAATGCTAGGGAGGCATCCGAGTTTAAAATTGCCTCCACAATGGATTGATGCTCAGCGTGGGACGTTTGTAGCCTTTTTTCGGTCTTGCTTTGAGCCTGTCTGAAACCGGACAATCGACCCCGAAGATTGCCCACGGTTTCTGCGATCAACTTGTTGTGCGTTCCTGCTGAGATCAAATTGTGAAACTCATGGTTCAGCTCCAAGTAACTGGCATCGTCTCCTTTGTTCACCGCGATGGCTGTCAATTCGTGAACACGCTCCAACTTCTTTTTTTCTAGCAGAGACATTCGATGGGCTGCAATTTGAGCGCACAAAGCCTCCAACTCGCACTCGGCCTCTAACATATCGGACAATTCCTCAAGACCAATCTTAGCGACCAAGACGCCCTTTCGAGGGACCAGTTGCACCAGTCCTTTGGAGGCGAGATCTCTTAAGACCTCTCTAATGGGCGTTCTGGATACTTTAAACCTCGTTGCCAGCGGTATTTCCTCTAATTTAGCGCCAGGTTTTAATACCCCACTGACAATCTCATCGGCCAAAACATTGAAGATTGAGGAAGAAATGGTCGTCATATGAGATAAAGAGGCGCTTGACCAGAAAATTGAAGATTTAAGTTATTCATCAACACATGGGTTTGAATTTGATAAGCCGCCGGCGAGCGCCCAGACATATGAGGTGTCAAGAGTGTGTTCTTGCATGCCAATAACCTGGGGTCAATTTTAGGCTCGCCTTCATATACATCCAAGGCTGCGCCAGCGATCAAGCCTAGATCAAGCGCTTGAATCAGGGCCTCTGTGTCAACCACTGTTCCTCGTGCAATATTGATTAAATATCCTTTGGGGCCTAAAGAAAGCATGACCTCAGCGTTGGCCGCATGAAATGTCGCCTTGCCACCCGGACAGGCCAAAACCAAGTAATCACAACTTTGAGCCAACTCAACAACAGACGAACAGTATTGCCAATCAACATCTTTGGGTTTGGGCGTGTGGTAAAAAATCTTCATGCCAAAGGCTTGAGCTCTTGTTGCAATTTTGCTGCCAATTCGACCTAGCCCCATCAACCCAAGACGGCTTAAATTCAAAGTGGGACGCTCATCTCTGATATCAGCCCAACGTCCACTTTTAAGCAACGGGTCAATGTGGTGAAATCCCCTTGCCAAACATAGCATCATTCCTAGAGCGTGGTCTGCAACGGTGTCATCATTGGCACCTGGACAAAAGCTGGCCCTGATACCCCTTTGGTGTGCAGATTCAATATCTACATTTTCATACCCCACACCGAATGCACTGACCATTTCCAAGGCGGGCAACAACTCCATCTCAGTGGCACTCAAGCCTCTTGTTCCGTTTGTCACCACAGCTTGGACTTGAGAGAGATTGGCTTGCTTCAAAAATGCGGCTTGTTTTGAAACTTCAGGCGCATACAAAACATCGTAGGTGCTTTTAAGCGCCTCTAAGGTAATTTCTGGCAAAGCAATTAAAGCCAGGATGGATCTTTTCATAGGGTATCTGAATCACAAACTACGTATTTACGGGGATCACATCCTTGACTGCTCCCTTCCAACCGCTTTCAGTGATGTCGAACACGATCTTCTCAGGCGTTCTGTATTTGACTTCATAATAGACATTGGGCCCCGTCTCCTTGCGACCAGTCAGGTAAGTGCCTCCAGCGGCCTTGATTTGCTCCTCAGCCTCCTCTAAATTGTCAACCCACATCCCAAAGTGAATGACCCCGCAATGACCCTTGGGAAAACCCCCTGGAACGGGCTCGTCTTTAAAATCAAGAAGGGCCACATTCATGACGCCATCCGTCATGTAAACACCTCGTTGAGCATTTCCCGCCCTGGTCATGCCAAAAGCCTTTTCAAAAAATTGAGCCGCCGCCTCGGTATCGGTCACGGAAATTGCTATATGTCTAAGTTTGGCCATGCGAAAACTCCTGTATAAAAATCAAACCCTTAAATACCCACCAAGATTTAACTGAATTAAAAAACACGATTGACTTGATGTTTAATTGATATTAAATTAGATATACATGAATGTCAATATGAATACACAATGAAGTTTTAAAATACACTCAGGCGTGATTCAAACGAGGAGTCTTTATGCAATGGTTCGGTTTAGCCACCTATGAAAAAAATCTAAAGCGACACACCGCTTGGGTCGACAATGCAAAACTCTACGATCTGGTTGAACTTAACCGAGTCGGAGATCTAGGGATTGCTGCCCCCCTACTTCAATCGATCGAACAAACCATTTCCGCTTGGGATCAACTTCAGTTAGAGCCCCTCGTCGATAGAATTAAAAATCTCATTCAAAGCGGGCAAGTGACTTACCTGGCGTCCAACACATACACCTTGTGTTCGCCCTATCAACCTGGCCGAATTTTTGCTGCAGCTTCTAATTATTACGAGCATGCACAAGAAATGGGCACAAAATTGATAGAGAGAAGCGAAAGCTCGCCATTCGTATTTATGAAAGCGGAGACCTGCATCACCCATCCAGGCTCACCCGTTATCAAACCAAGTTCCGTTGAAAAACTGGACTGGGAAGTTGAGCTTGGAGTGGTGATCGGAGTTGGAGGACGTCACATTTCGGTTGAAAAAGCCCTTGATCACATTGCCGGTTATGTGGTTTTCAATGACATCTCCTCTAGAGACCTCACCCGGAGAAATGATTACCCATTTTCACACGATTGGTTCAGAGGGAAAAGCTTTGAAACCTTTGGACCCATGGGGCCGTGGCTGGTTCCTAGAGACTGCTTAGGTAACCCCAACAATTTTAGACTTCTATTGGATGTGAACGGCGTCAGAATGCAAGACGGCAATACCAAGGACATGATTTTTGACACCGCAGAGCAAATCGCCTACCTCTCAAGAATGACAACGCTTAAACCAGGCGATTTGATTGCTACTGGAACACCCACTGGAGTGGGAATGGGTAGAAATATGTTCCTCCAACCTGGCGACATCATGAAGGCAAGCGTTGAAGGCATTGGCTATATAGAAAACCAAGTTGAGGCTGAAGTTGATCACTGAAAAATAAAAAATCAGGCCTTGCAAACTGAGGCACTTGTTCTCTGATGATGAAAGACATTTGAGCGTTTTGTTGTTCTAGAACCTACGCTCATGGTTAAAGAAAAAAACGGTCATTGATTTATAAACCTAAAGGCTTTTAAGATGAACTATTCTTTCCCTCAAATTCTTTTCAGTTTCTTATGTACTCTTGTTTCCATATTATTCATCCCCCTTCATGCACAAAATTGGCCAACCAAACCTGTGAGAATCATTGTGCCATACGCACCCGCTGGCAACACAGACGCCATTGCACGCTTGGTCGCAGAGCGGCTATCAAGCGTTTTTAGTCAATCCTTTGTGGTTGAGAACAAACCCGGTGCAGGCGGTGCAACAGCTGCTGAATATGTATCCAAATCTGCCCCCGATGGCTACACCCTATTTCTAGCCGCTTTGTCCCAATTTGGGCCTGTCCCCGTCACTCAAAAAGTCAATTACGACCCCATCAACGATTTCACGCCAATAGGCAATGTGGCGGCCAATGGCTTTGTCATTGCTGTGAGCTCAAAACTACCTATCGAGAACTTGACTGAGTACATCGCTTACGTCAAGGCGAGACCTAATAAATTAAACTACGGCACGGGCGGCACGGGGAGCATGACGCATTTGGCGCCCTTGTTGTTTTTAAAAAGGGCTGGTATTGAAATGGTGCATATACCCTACAAGGGTGGTGCACCAGCCTTGGCGGACTTGCTCTCCGGGCAAGTTGAGATGTATGCAGGCAGCCCCTCTGAATTGATCCCCTTGATGAGCAGTGGCCGCTTCAAAACCTTGGCCATCACAAGCTTGAATCGAAATGCACAAATGCCCAATGTTCCGCCTATTGCAGATTTCTATCCAGGCTTTAAGGCAGAAACTTGGAACGGCCTGCTAGGACCTGCCAATATGAACCCAGCTGTGGTCGATAAACTTTCCTCTGAAATTCAAAAGCTATTAAAAGATCCAGAAGTTTTAGCCAAACTCGGTAAATTTGGACTAGAGCCTGTTTACACAACGCCCTCTTCTTTCCTAACAGACATTAAGAATGACCACCTTTTGTGGAAAGAATTGATTAAATCCTCTCAAGTGGTCGTCGACTGAAATCCATATGTTTTTAGATACCTTTAAGGGCCTGAGCCCAGAGAGTCAAAAGACCATGCTCGAACTCGGCCCAAGATGGTCAGACGATATCGTGGCAAACAGAAAAATCGTCATTGATGTCTACACACCTGTTTTAGCAAAGCGCTCACTCGGTGGCATAGGACTGAAGAAAAACATCTCCTATGGACCTCACTCAAGGCAAGTTTTAGACATCTACCACCCCAAAGAGAATCAAAGAACTCCTTCAGCCGTTATTTTATTTGTGCATGGAGGAGCCTTTGTGCGAGGGGACAAAGATGCAAATGAGCATATCTACGCGAATTTTTTAACTTACTTTGTTAGAAAAGGCTTTGTAGGGATCAATCTTGAATATCGCCAAGCGCCTGAGGCCCCTTTTCCAGAAGGCTCTAAGGATATTGATCTTTCAGTGAAGTGGCTCATTGAACACGCCAAAGAGCTGCACATTGACCCCGAAAAAATCTTCTTGGTTGGGCACTCAGCTGGCGGCTCGCATGCGGCGTCGTATGTGTTGGATCCCCATGTGAGACCGCAAACGGGTCATCAAATCAAAGGCCTGATCCTCATCAGCGCAAGACTCAAAGCGGATGTCAGAGCAGACAACCCCAACGCCCACGGCGTGAAGGCTTATTACGGAGACGACTTGTCCCTTTATGAATCAAAGTCCCCCCTGACTTATTGCGATCATTTGGACATCCCATTGTTAATCGCTGTCTCCGAGTTTGAAAATCCTGGCCTGGATGTCTATGCGTCTGAACTCTTTTATAAGGTCTCGCAAAAAAAGTGGCAATCCCCCGCTTTTATTCAAGTCCCCAAACACAACCACACGTCCATTGTGGCCCACCTAGACACCGAGGAAGAAAGCTTTGGACTCTTCATTGAAACATTCATAAGAGCTGCCCTTTAAAAAAACCGCTTCACCCCCCCCGTTGCATGTCTTGACCTCAACACAGAAAGCAGAACTTTAGCCCATTGTGCGCGGCACAAATTACGGTTATATTGGCTTAAAAAATTCTGCACGCTCACTCAAAATAAGCCCCCGTCGCAAAGGAGATATCATGCTTACACCTGAGAAAAATTGAGAAAGTCATGCCCGTGCCGAATACGAATTGCACGTCGAGGGACGAACCAATCTGCGCTATGGTTACATGCAAATGGGCTGATCAATTTGCTCTAAGACCAACTCAAATCTTGTAGTCTAAAGGGCGTTGATCTGATGCGTTTTCCCGTGGCCTGAAAAATGGCATTGGCCACTGCAGGCGGCACGGGTGGACCAGCGGGCTCACCGAGTCCGCCCCACTTGGTTCCTCCAGACAATGCGAAGTGAGTCTCAACCACTGGCATCTGATCGATGCGAAGCAAGTTGTAGCTGTTGAAGTTGGTGTTGACGAAACGCCCGTTTTCCAAGTTCAATCCGCCCATCCAAGCATGGGAAAGCTCCCAACAGACCGACCCCTCTGACTGCTCCTTGGCCGCGTGAGGATTGATCACATGTCCACTGTCTAGAACAATCACCACCTTGTCCACGCTCAAGACGCCTCGCCGGCTTACTGTCACGGTGGCACACGCCGCTGCGATCGTGCCATGACAGTGAACCACCGCAACCCCCATGCCCTCGCCTTTTGGCAGCTTGGTGCTGAAGTTTGATTTTGCTTTAAGCATATTCAACACGCGCTGATAATCTGCCTTGCCCTTGGTCATCTCGATGCGCCATTCAAGAGGATCCCAGCCGCCTTCTTTGGCCATCTCATCGACAAAAACCTCGGTAAAGAAGCCATGTTGGTTTGCACCAGGGGCTCGGTGTGTGGAGCTTGGGATGTGCGTCTTCAAGTTATGGCGCTCATGGTGCCGATGCGCAATCTCGTAAGGCATGTTGAACACGCCATAATCAGCCGTAGCAGGACCAAATTGGTTAAGGCCATCCATGCTGTACCACAGACCTCGGCTGGTCAACGCCTCTGGAAGACCGCGCTCGCCAATGGATGCCGACAAACGAGACATGGACAGCGGTCGCTGTTTATCCTGAGACAGATCTTCCTCTCTTGTCCAAAGGACTTTCACGGGCCGTCCAAGTTGCTTTGAAAGTTCAGCGGCTTGACGCGTCACACCTGTCCCTCCAGCACCATTGCCACCAAAACCGCCTCCTAAAAACATGGTGTGTGCATAGACATCTTTGGGGTCTCGCCCTGTTTGATCCGCCACCAACTGAATGGCCACAGACTGGTCTTGAGTGGGAGACCACACGTCAACGCGGTCTTTTTGAACATGCACCGTCGCGTTGATGGGCTCCATGCGAGCATGGGTCTCAAAGGGTCTGTCAAACTCAGCCGTGACCACACGCTTTGAATTGGCAATGATTTCAGCCGCTTTGGGATTAGCTTGACCGCTCACAATACCTGGGACATCAAAAAATTTACGACCCTCGCTCAAATAACCCGATGTACTGGTTTTGGCACTCTCGCCAAACTCCCATTCAATTGGCAACATATCAAGAGCCATCTTCGCGCGGTACCAAGAATCGGCGACCACCGCAACGGCATCTTGCATATCCGGTTGACCGCGCTTTCCAGGCACTGAGCGCAAGGCGATAGCGGTGATGATCCCTGGACGAGCTTTGATGGCATCAAAGTTGTAACTTTTTAACTGCCCCCAAGGGACTGGACAAGCCTTCACGGCGGCGTAAACCATGCCAGGCACACGAGTGTCTATAGCGTATTGCGCACTGCCATCGACTTTATTTGAAATATCAAGGCGCTGGTGTCCTTTGCCGAGCAACCACCACTCGCTTGGTTTTTTAATCTCGGGCTCCTTCTCGAGCTTGACAGTGGCTGCGATCGAAGCAAAATCAGCGTAATTTCCCTTGTGATTGCCAGCCGTGAGTACGCCAAGCCGAGCTTCGATGGAAGAACGCGGCACGCCCCAAGTTTGAGCGGCGGCTTGCTTGAGTCGCTCCCTAGCGGACGCACCGGCTTGCATCAAATGAGGGTGCTGTAGCGCCACCAATTGAGAGCCATGCGTGCTCATAATTTTGTATTCGTTCTTATTTCTCAGATGGCGATTGGGATCGGCAAATACGGCACGCACCTTGTCCCACTCAACATGAAGCTCCTCTGCAATCAATAAAGCCACGGAAGTGAGACCGCCTTGACCCATCTCCGTGTGAGGCACGCGAATGGTGATGGTACCGTCAGCACCAATGGCAAGCCAAGCATTGACCTCAACACCTTGAGGCGGTGAAGTCCATGGTTTTGAATCGATTTTGGCCGCCATGGCTTGGGGCATGTAAAAACCAAGAACAAAACCACCACTGATTGCAGCGCTTGCTTGGATGAAATTTCGGCGAGAGAGGCTCTTGACAGTCATGGTGTTTGCCTTAAGTTGAAATCATTTTGGCAGCGCGATGAATACCTTCACGAATTCGCAAATAAGTGCCACAGCGACACAAATTGCCCGCCATGGCCGAGTCGATCTCGCTGTTTGTTGGATTCTTGCTTTTTTCAAGCAATGCGGCAGCGGACATCAACTGACCGGATTGACAATAACCACACTGTGGAACGCCAACCTCTATCCAAGCCTGTTGCAATGCATGAAGCTTGTTGTTTTTGGACAATCCTTCAATGGTTGTGATCTGCTTGCCTACAGCAAAGGACGCTGGCGTCACGCATGATTTTGTGGGTTGACCATCAATATGAACAGTACAGGCCCCGCACTGTGAGATGCCACAGCTAAATTTAGTTCCAGTCAGGCCAATGCTGTCACGGATGACCCAAAGCAAAGGGGTTTCCGGTTCGACATCAACAACATGGGACCGATTGTTTACACGTAGTGAGAGGGTCATATCAACCTGCTTTCCTGTTTTTTTTTAAGAGCCCATCAAAAGGGTAGAGAACGCTTTCATGAACAAGCAATACTTTACATGATCTTACAGGAGATCTTTGAATGATTAAAAAATATTGACCCGGTTCAATCCATGAGTGTTGGGATT
>Ga0209500_10003585_pt1 | contig 10513 bp, 2 predicted proteins | sample S_140212_EF_Meta_FD_187323 | JGI IMG/M metagenome (GOLD analysis project Ga0209500, IMG submission 187323) | Freshwater microbial communities from Lake Simoncouche, Canada to study carbon cycling - S_140212_EF_MetaG (SPAdes) (version 2) | ecosystem: Environmental > Aquatic > Freshwater > Lake ...
CTATAACAGATTCAAGTTCTGTAAACTTTATATATGATTTATTAGAATCATCATTTTTCAAAACATAATATGTGCCATCTATTGTTTGAGGATTTTGAAACATTATAAGTTTTATTTGTTGAGATGGACGAACTGCAATTGTTACAGAATGAGAAATATGAGAACTTATACCATATCCTCCACTAGGCGGAACAAATCTATCTAATATTTCATTTGTACTTGCATCAATAATATTGATTGAAAACCACGTTCCATTTTCAGATGATACAGATACATTGTAAGTTACTATTAAAACTAATACATCAGCTGTAGGATTTGTTAAAATGCCATTTACACTATCATACGTTCCATTAAAAGTTCCACGTGTTCCTGATATATCTACTAGATCTGGTTTGAAATATCCTGTATCCATATAACTAATTGATCCACCATCTGATCCATAATAATAACTAAGAGTAGGTAATGATCCAAAAACGCCCATAGGACCTGTTGCTCCTGTCTCTCCTGTTGCACCTATCCCTGTTGCTCCTGTTGCTCCTGTATAACCTGTCGTTCCTGTAGGTCCTGTATAACCTGTTTCTCCTGTTGCTCCTGTTGCACCTATCCCTGTTGCTCCTGTTGGTCCTGTATAACCTGTCGTTCCTGTTGGTCCTGTATTACCTGTTTCTCCTTTTGCTCCTGTTGCTCCTTTTTCGCCTCCTGATGGACCTGTTGGACCTGTTGGTCCTAGAGCAGATTCAAGTTGTGTGATTTTTATATATGATTTATTAGTTTCATCATTTTTCAAAACATAATATGTTCCATCTATTGTTTGAGGATTTTGAAACATTATAATTTGTACTTGCTGAGATGTAAGCAATGTGATTGTTACAGAATGAGAAATATGAGAACTTATTCCATATCCTCCACTAGGAGGAATAAATTTATCTATTATTTCATTTGTATCTACATCAACAATATTAACTAAAAACCATGTTCCATTCTCAGATGATAGTGAAATATTATAAGTTATTATTAAAACCAAGATATTCGCTGTAGGATTTGATATAATACCAGTTAAGTTATCATACGTTCCATTAAAAGTTCCAATTGTACCTGATATATCTACTACACTAGGTTTGAAATGTCCTGTATCCATATATGTAATAGAATCGCCATCCGATCCATAATAATAAGTAAGAGTAGCTAATGATCCAAAAACGCTCACAGGACCAGTTGGTCCTGTTGGACCTGTTACTCCTATACCTGTTGCTCCTGTCGGTCCTGTATCGCCTGTGGCTCCTGATCCTGTTGCACCTGTTGCTCCTGTTGAGCCTGTTGCTCCTGTTGGTCCTGTATCGCCTGCGCCTGTTGCGCCTGTTGCTCCTGTATCGCCTGTTGGTCCTGTATCGCCTGTTTGTCCTGTTGGTCCTGTATCGCCCGCGCCTGTTGCGCCTGTTGCGCCTGTTGCTCCTGTATCGCCTGCGCCTGTTGCGCCTGTTGGTCCTGTATCGCCTGTTGGTCCTGTATCGCCTGTTTGTCCTGTTGGTCCTGTATCGCCCGCGCCTGTTGCTCCTGTGGGTCCTATTGATCCTGTTGCACCTGTTGCACCTGTTCCACCGCCACCGCCCGCTATTAGTGCTCCATTTAAATAAAGATAACCATTTGAAAGAGTCAGTGAACCATTAGTATTCGTGTAAAGATCACGAAAAAGTATTGTACTTATTTGCAATGTACTTGCATAAAGAGTTGTAAATGAAGAAACTGTTGCTGCAGAAAGTCCAAATGTACCTTCATAACGATAGTAACTGATTGTTGGAGGAGAGTTTCCAGCATTAAGGTTATTAAAAAATTTCAGAACACCTCCATCTACGTCAAATACCCACGGATATGTACCATTTGCACTCAAAGGATTTCCTCCAGAATCATATACTACTGTAGTATAAAAACCTGAACCATAACTTGCTGGAATAGCATATGTAAGAATATTGAGCTCAGGATTAGCAGCTGTTGCATTAGTAAACCAATATGACTCATATAAGTTTATATGAGTTAGAGCAACATTAGTATAGTAAACAATATGCGGATTTGCTACACTTACATATCGTTTACCATTAATTAAAGGAAATGTAGTATCTTGTACAAAATCAGTTGGCACATTAATTGGTATTTGCTGCTGAAGCACCTGTATAGATGGTATAATTGCTGGTCTGGAAGATATAGATTCCTGCGCAACTGTGTTTGCATCTTTAGTATCAGATACACCAAAGTTTTTCTTATATAATAATGTAACAATCTGTGACTGTGACGCCATCCCTTTTTACAACAAAGAAAAAACTCTATGATAGTGTCGCAGTAACTTGTGTAAATGCAAAATTACGATTCATTGGTATTCCAATCTTACAAATAATTCTTATATCCTTTGGAGAGGGTGTTGCAAAAGATGGTATAAATAAAGATGGAAATATTATTGTTGGTGATGCAAGTGTGGCACCGGAGGTGACTCCTCCATATATCTGTTGATAAGTTCCTGTAGTATCAACATAATAAGTGAGTGCTGTTGCTGAGTTTGCAATCGTTCCATTTGCATCTAACCATACACTTGATGCCGATGTTCCATTTGTTGGTAAAATAGAAGATTGATCTTCAACTCTATAAAATACATAAATTTTATCAGCTGTTCCAGTAAATACAACAAGATTATTAACAACAGATACAGCATCAGAATCAGCTGAAACGTATGTAAGCGTAAAGCGAAGTACAGAATAGTTTGTATTTTGTGCAGCAACTTTCCAAGCAAATGTTGCAAATCTGACACCCGAAGTAGTAACAGAACTGTAATCAACTATATTAAATAAAGTTGCACTATATTTTTTTATTCTGTAATCAATATAACAATCCGTTCTTGTACCCTTTGATCGATGAGCTCCATTTGTCACCTGAAGCTCAGTTATAAGAGGATGACCTAGAGTTGCATCGACGATTGATGATGTATGTGTTGTTGCTGCTGTATAAAGAAAATTTGTAAATGAATAGTTTGATCCTGAAGTAAAAATATAAGGCGGTACAAATGTTGTTGCATCATAGTTAGAATACGACCAGATTCTACAACCTCTTTCTGGAACATTACTTGAAAGTGTTTGTAGAGATGCTGGTAGAGTTGTATTAATAAGAGTTACAGATGGACCATCAATAACACATTGAAGAGGAGTTGCTAAAAATGGTGCAGATGTATTTGATGCGTTGGCTGCAGTAACTGTCATAGACGTTGATAATGCATATACAGTTGCAAGGGAGTTTAGTTGAAATGATCCGTTCGAAAATCCTATTCGCTGACTTTGACTAATTTCTCCTCCACTTATACCTGAAATAACATTAGATACAGTCGTTTCTGAAAAACTCGTTGTTACAGACCCAGTTGTATTCGTATAAGATAAAATAGGAGATTTGTAAAACCACTGACCTAGATTGGATGCACCTGTTATTGTACTGAGAGTCGGTTGCCCAGAAATAACATTTACACCTGATACATAAGTAGCTGTAGGTGGAGTCCCTACAGAAAAGTTAAATGCCATGTCTAAAATAGTCGCGTTGCCAAGGAGACCATCATAATAAAAGTTGTACTGTGATGTTGTTGTTGTATCGCTTTGTACGAGAGTTGTTGTGTGAGTATATTCTGTTTGACTGACTAAGAATGTAGCTTGTCTAATTGTTACTGTATTTGATGCATTCAGATAAAAGCCTGTGTATCGTGTTGGAGTAGTATATTTATCATACACTGCAGTTGGTGTTACAGTAAGATTGCTTTGTGTTGCTCCACTAGCTAGTGTAGCAGGAAAGCCATTAAATGTGACAGTTGGTCCTGTTACAGAAACAGCTCCACTCACTGCTGTGGCTAATGTTGCGATTCCTGTTGCTATCGTTCCGCGATTTGTAAGTTTATGTAGAGGTATAATAAAGTTTGAACTTGTCCAATCAGTATTTGTATTTAAGAGTGTTGTTATGTTATTTAAACCTGCTAAGACTCGATTGATAGTTCCAGCAAAAAATCTTGATGGAAATTGTACTGTTATTCCTGAATTAGGAGTCAAATACAATGTACTTATTCCAAGAGTTGAAGCAAATGGTCCAGCAATTGAAGCAGAGTTTGTCGCCTTCACATAAAAATTGTATGTAGAATCTGGAAATAAGGTTGTTGCATCAAATTTAATAACATTACCTGCAGTCGAATCTGGGCTCGCTACAAATGTAAAGGGACTTGTTTTTACTGCTGTCTGTCCATCATAAATAGCCGTTCCATATCGCACATCAGGAATCGGCACGGAGTTAAATGAAATATCATATCGTGAGATTGTCGCTACAGATGTAGGATTCAGTGTATCTACAAATTGAGGGGTGCTGAAATAAAATGATAAAGTTTCAAATGTTACATTTGTGCTTTGTAGCTTGCGCGGAACAGAGGGGGGACCGGCTGCCAAAAAAGGTGAAAAAATGGTTGATGCTATGTTAGATCCAACATTGTAGTTATTATAAAAAGCTATAAGTTGTCCGTCTTTATTCAATCCCGAAAGTGTTGGAGAATAAAATACAAATGCATATCGTGCTATACCATCTTGTGGAAATGTTTTTAACTGAATACCGGTTGCTTGAACTGTATTTGTAATGACAGCCCCTGTAATATAGTTTAATCCGTTATGATAGTTTACATATCCAGTTGATAAAGTTGAGATAATAGTTGATGGATTAATCGAGGTCAATTGTGTTGATATCAAAACATTAAGAGAGTTAATCACTGGAACCCATGAGTATTGAAATCCGACATTAATTTGTGTAGGATAGGTCCAAGGAACATAAATTTCAGAACTCTGTGATGCAGGTGTTCCAAAAACAATCGCCGGTGGCGGATTAATAAGATTAGATTGAATCCATGCATCATTATAAATAGCGTTTCCAGGTGTTGAAATATATCCCGCTGTTCCAAGTCCTACAACTGTTGAAACGAGATTTTCTTTTGTTACATCACCTGCAGACAATGTAGATATATATCCCACTGTTCCAAGTCCTACAACTGTTGAAACGAGATTATCTTTTGTTACATCACCACCGCCCGACAGTGTAGATATATATCCCACTGTTCCAAGTCCCACCACAGTTGAAACGAGATTAGCTCTCGTTACTTCGCCGCCACCTGTGGCTGTAGAAAAATATCCCGCTGTTCCTAGTCCTGCTACAGTACTTGCAAGAGCCGGTCCAAAAGGAATATTTGTAAGTTGAGAGCCATCACCTACAAAATAAGCACTTGTGGTAGTGCCTGTTGTTGTTACAGGTCCATTTACATATACACTTCCACCAAGAACACGAAAATCGCCATAGGGATTCAAAGCATCAAAGGCAATTGTGCCAAATCCAAACTTATTAGAGGGTATTGTTGTCAATAGTTTTGCCGGATCAATATTTGTAATTTGAGAACCATCACCAATAAATGAAGCAGCCTGTACATTATTTTGTGCAACTATATTTCCTGCTGTAAGTGTTCCTGTTGAAATACTCGCAACATTAAAAACACCTTTTAATACTAATGATGATGTTTCGATTTGATCTGAATAAACAGTTCCTACTGAAATGGAAGTAACTGAAGATATAAAAGTCGCAGTGAGTGTTCCTGTACTTACATATGGGGCAGCAATCACACCACTTATATCACGAATCCAGAAGTTACCAGTACTCGGTAAAGCATAGGCAGGAATTGAGTTCGGTTTAAAAAATCCAGCTGTTATATCCGCATTTATTGCACCGAGTGGAATATTTGACAATAGAGATCCATCACCACGAAAAAAATCAGCCTGAAGTAATCCAGATCCTTTAAGCGCTAGCAAAGGAATCGTGGATGGACCAAAGAGAGATGTATTTAAATAACCAAAAAGCGAACTTGTAGGTACACTGATTCCATAAAGGGTAGCATTATTTGTAGAAATTAGAGATGCTAAAGGAATCGACCCTTGAGCAAATATAGCCGTCGGTAATGTACTAAATAAAGAAGCCGTAGGAACTGACACAAGTCCTCTTGCATCTCCTGTAAATCTTCCTCCACCTTGAATACGAATACCCGTTGATGAACTTATATCAATCGTGTATTGAGGATTAGGAACACCTCCAATACCCAGGGCTTTTGAACGTACATCAAATGAAAAGGCAGCCCGACTAGGATTAAGTTCTTGAAGTGTATCGCCATTCACAGTTGATATAAGACTTGATGGTCCAAAATGAACTATATATCCTTCATTGTCATTTGCAACGATAAATCTTTCTTCACGAGTAGTAACTTGTGGTGCAACTTTTGCAAATGATATTCGGCTGTTTCGAACAAGTAAATCACTTGTTGAAAATGATAACATCCGAAGACTCTCTATAGTATGCGGATATACGGAAAAACAAGATCCTCTATACGAATCAGTATGAGTCTTCAAGAATCCTCACAACATGGATACGATTTGGCTGGAATGACACGTATTGGCTCTGTACCTGTTACTAAACATATTCCACTCTGTGGACTTTCAGAAATTGTACCGCTCATTTCAAGACCTATTGTATTGCTTGCAACTGCCACAATCACAGATGACAATCTCTTTGCGAATGGTCTTTTTCAAAATGTATTTCTTCTTTATAAAATGTTTGATTCTGCAGGCTGGACACCTATTTTAATTGTAAATACAAAACCAACAAATCTCGAAAAAGTTCCAGAAGTTCTTCGTACAACTCGTGTAATCAGTATTGAAGAATTAGTAAAACAACCTCTTCCGATTAAAGCCTATATAGAGATTGGTATGAGTATTGATCCTGCTCTTCGCCGGTTCTTAAAAATGATCGGGGGAAAAATATTTAAACTTTATCTTGGTAATATTCTAAATATCGATATTGAAACTCCTGTTTTTTATCCGTCTATGAACTTTAGTCACCACGTTGTTGGTGAAATGGATGCAATCTGGGTCTCTCCTCATTATGAACAACACTCAGAATATGCATGTGCTCTTAATCATATAGATCCTAGTCAAGAAATAAAAGTTGCTCCCTATGTTTGGGATTCCTGTATTTTAACCGACGGGAATCGACGTAATCCTCAATGGCGCCCCAGAAAAGGAGATGAAAAGGAAACATTTATTGTTATGGAGCCCAATATTAGTTTTCAAAAATCCGGTCTTCTTCCAATCATGGCATTAGAGAGCTGGTATAGAAAAAATAGTAGCTGGACCGGTCAAGTTGTTGTCGTAAATGGTGACAGAATGGCATCTGTACCTTTCTTCCGAGACTCTATTTTGAATACATTAGATCTTTTCAAAGATGGTAAGCTTATTATTGTTGGTCGTAAAGATATTATTACTGTTATGACAGACTATCCGAGTGCAACGTTTGTTCTTAATCAGTGGAATAATGAATATAACTATATGACCCTTGAACTCTTTTCGGCTGGATTTCCTGTTCTTCATAATGCTCAATCGTGGAAAGAATATGGATATTCATACAAGGGAAATAGTATTTCTGATATTATTTCCAAAATTGGATTAAGTCGTGAACGGCATAGTGAAATCTTAGAAACATATAAATCACACGCACGTCTTCTAGCCTGGACTCATTCTCCTTACAACCCCGAACTTCAAAAAGCTTGGATCAAACTTATGACGATGTAGATGTTGCGGTTATTTCTCTTTGATCTGAATATGGACTCAAAAAAGAATGAAGGTCGGTATCACTGTAAATTTCCAGTTCTCCTTTTTTAGTGGAGGAGGATCCTCTACCACGATTGCCACTGCCGAACTTTGTAAAAAGCTTGGTTATGACGTCTATCTTGTAAATGTTAACGGCACCCAAGATTGGTGGGACGATTGTAGAGGTTTAAAAACAGAGTATCCAAATATTCTACATCTTGAAACTCTGACTAAACAAACAGAGAATACAGATCATATACAACTTGATATATTATTAGAAGTAACCTCACTTATTACATCGGCTGAATTAAGAAAAAAGATAGCAAAACAATGTGTATGGGTAGTCAGAAAACCTATCTTATTAAATGATATAGAAAATAGCATTTATCCTCTCACGGTCACCAAAAGAACACTCGAAGGTCTTACAGCTATCTGGGCTCTTGATCTAGAAACTACAAAAGATGAACTCGAATATTTAGAAGTTCTCTCGAGGAATGTTCCCGTACGTCATATACCTTTTATATGGTCGCCTACTGCCATTGAAGCACATAAAAAAGACATAAATGGATCTGAGTGGATTCAGATACTTTATTATTTTATTCAACAGAAAGGCGGACTTCCTCCGTGGTCTGTCCACATATGCGAGACAAATACGAGTGCATCCAGCAGCTGTACTATACCTCTTGTTGCCCTCAGAGAAATTAAACGTAAATCAATTATTCCGTTTTCTACTTATAAAATACACAATGCCGAGCATATTCAGAAAAACGATTTTTTTAAACAGAATGTAATGAAACACTGCGAGATTGCTGATTTAAGTGGTTCTTTCTTTGGGCGCCAACGTATTATTGATTGGATCTATGATCCTGCATCTGTTGTTTTTTCCCATATTAGATTTCGTGCTCTTCGTCCCATGTTACTTGATACCGTTTGGTCTGGAATTCCACTTGTCCATAACTCAAAAGTACTGCAAGAGTTAGGTTCGCCCTATTATTATTCTAATAACTCAATTATAGAGGCAGGTACTGCATTTACCACCCTACATCAGGATTTACTACAGGGAAAAGGTATGTTTCAAACGGGCTACCTCGATACAGTTAAAGCAAAAATTCGAGAAACCATTACTTGTGACTCTACGCGTGTGCAGACTGGATGGAAAGCAGCATTTGCTTCTTTACCTGCCACTAAAGTTGCAATAATAGGACAGAAAACACTAGATATTCTTTTTACAGATATGTGGGATGATTTCAATCCTAATTATAATATGTTCTTACTAATGATGTGTGAAGGTCTCAAATATTGCCAGAAAGATATTCAAATCAATGGCTATAGCACAAAAACTTTGCCTGTCAATTGTACACCCAATCTTTTAGTTTTTGGTCCATTTGGATCCGAATGGAAACAAGATATCTGGAAAAATATAAAGAAAGTTCACTTTACAGGTGAAAATACGCAGCCTCAAATTAGTCATAATGTAGAACTCAATCTTGGATATGCTCATGCAGACTTTGTAAATCAATCCTATATTCGCTTTCCTCTCTGGATGATCGAGATCGACTGGTTTGGCGCCGATCCAGATCGCATCCAGAATCCGAAGCCACTTCCCATTGATCGGTGTACAACAGTGTATCCTGGCGAAATCGCAGAAAAGACTAAATTCTGTGCTTTTGTTGTTACAAATCCTTGTAATCCTTTTCGCAACAATGCTTTTCATTGGTTATCTCAATATAAAAAGGTAGATTCTGCAGGTAGACTCTTTAATAATATCGGCTCTGAGATTTTTGCTGGTCTTGGCGGCGGTGGTGGTGAACTGAAGAAACACGACTTTCTCAAAAAATATAAGTTTTCTCTGGCATTTGAAAATGCCAGTTCAAATGGATATACAACAGAAAAACTTCTTCATGCGAAAGCAGCAGGATGTATTCCTATTTATTGGGGTGATCCCAAAGTTGAACGCGATTTTCAGACTTCTGGTTTTATTGATGCGAGAAATATAACCTCACCCGAAGAACTCATTGCAGCTGTAAAAAAGATAGATGAAAATCCTTCTGAATATTTAAGTAAGTTTGCTATTCCTGCTCTCGATGATTATAAGCGTGATCTTGTTCGACGTACTTTACGTGAAGTCTCTTATACTATGTTAAAAATTGCGGGTATCCCAGAGGATAGTTTAAATCTGATTCCGCCTTTTATAGGCGCAAAGACATCAGAGGAGGCAAGCACTCTAGCAAAAGGAAGAAATGTACCTGTAAATAATCTCAAAGAACTTCCTGCAGCAGTATTAAAAACTATAAGTCGCCCGCTCATCATTACATATGCAACTCGAAACTATTTATCCTCTCTTCAACAGTTGCTCGCCGGCGTTATAATACAAAAAAACGGAATCCCTGATATTGAAGTCCATGTCTGGTTAACTCAAGATGTACCCGAAGAGTCGCGTCTTCTTCTTAAGAATACATACCCTGATGTAAAGTTCTTTCATCCACCTGAAACCATTGTTCCTGAAGAGTTCTTAGATTACTGGGATCCTCAACATTTTGCTTGGAAATGCTGGCTCTTAAATTATGTATGTTCTTCTCCAGAGTATAAAGATCGTCTTGTACTTTACCTCGATGCCGGCGTTTTCTGTTGTCGCTGGCCATCTGATCTCTTGCGTATTGCATATGAGGATGGTGTCTGTTTACTTGAGGACCCTAGACAAATAAATGACCAGTGGTGCCACGATACTTTTAAACAAACTCTACATATGACAGAATCTGAAAAGAAATCGCAGCAAATCGCGGCAAATATACAAGCATTCAAAGCCGGTCACCCAGATGCAGTCAACTTTT
>Ga0209500_10003587_pt1 | contig 10506 bp, 14 predicted proteins | sample S_140212_EF_Meta_FD_187323 | JGI IMG/M metagenome (GOLD analysis project Ga0209500, IMG submission 187323) | Freshwater microbial communities from Lake Simoncouche, Canada to study carbon cycling - S_140212_EF_MetaG (SPAdes) (version 2) | ecosystem: Environmental > Aquatic > Freshwater > Lake ...
GTGGTAAACCTTTGGTCAGTATACAGGTTAAGAAACGTTGGTGGGATTTTTGGAATACCAACAGTCTGGTTCGCAAGAACAGCGAAAACGTTATTGTAAGCAAGACTGGTTATATCAATGAATCGGGTGGGTGTGTGGTTATGCTGTTAGACACTGACCTAGGACAGCGTGTGATTGTATTACTAGGTAGCAAGAACACGCGAACACGTATTCCCGAACTAGAACAGATTGCTGTCACTGTCAGTGGCGGTGATATTGATGTAAATTAATCTTCTTTTTTAACTTCGTTGATTTTCTTTTCAGCTTCTACACGTTCGTGCTCGATGGTCTTGCCACGTAGATGTAATACAGTGTTTACTTTTTGATTCAAACGGATCAAGTCATTGTCCAGCATACGGACACGATCGATCAAGGCAATCAGCACAGTATTAGCATCGCTGATAACTGGCTTGACTTCTTTAGTTGACCATTCCCATACATATTTTATAATATAGCCGAGACCAACTGCCATGACGATGGGGAAACCATATTTGCTAATTAATGCTACGACGTCCATTATTTTTTCTTACCTTTTTTAGTTTGTAACTCAATTATTTTAGACTCTTGTTCTGTAACAATAGCTTCTAACGCTTTCACACGATCATCTACAAGTTTGTTCTCTTCCAAATCTTTAAGATTGCTTTCTTGATCAGCTGATTGTTTAGCAGATATTCCTAAGATAGTTTCAGTAAGACTGTTTACTTTAGCATTATACTCATCAACACGCACCTGCGCATCATAGGCCCAATAGGCTAGACAACCTACTGCGGCTATGGCTAGACTTGCTAATAGATTTTTTACTTGATCATCTTTCATCACGACCAAGCGATTTTCTTGATTATCATTCATTTATCGTTTTCTCAATTTGTGCATTGTGTTCGTTGATATTATCTTTTATCTCATTCATTTCAGGACTTAGCCACCAAACAACTAATGCTAACCAGATGATCCATATGATGGCGACTCTCATGACAGTATACTCCAAATTTCTTCAAAGAAACCCACAATACCAAAGAATGCGATGAGCAGGAATACTATAATAATGTCAGCGGCTTTCATTGTGGATACTCCACACCTGTGGCCCACTGTTCTAAACGTTCAGCATACTTGGTAATACTGTGATTGCTGAAAAAATTGATATCTCGTTTCTTAATACCTACTAGAAATCCGCGCCATACATCTTTACATGATTGCCAGGATGTCAAAGTGCGTAAATTGCCATAGTGGTTGATATACATACTACCAGCTAGATGATGGAATGGCCATAGTGGAACTCTGGCTACGATGTCTGCGTTATTGACAAAACGATATGCTAACAAGCCGGTTGCTTCCATACCTCGAATATATTCTTTATCACCACAACGTGGGCTACCATAGGTAAAAAGGGCCTGCGGACTTGGCAAATTATCAGCACGCTGTAGTCTATATGCTAATATTGTTGCCATGGCTGCACCTAGACTGTGTCCTGTGCACCATACCGTGCGAGTCTTGCCATAATCATGTGCAAGATCAACTACATCAGACCAAATGTCATCAACTGATTCTTTAAATCCCACATGTAGTTTGCCAACACCTGTTGCACTTGGAACTGGTATTGCTTTTAAGTCAGCAGCGATGTCTTTAAATTCTGTTGGTTGTGTACCGCGACATACTATAACTAGATCTTCATCGTTGACCAACCAATAGGCCTGGCTACCATCGTTATCGATAAACGTAGATTTAAATCCTAGTTCTTTAAACTTGGCCTTACCTTCTTTCTCAGGTAGGTAAGCATATTCACTACAACGAGCAAATAATGCCGCTTGCTCTGGGAAAGGTCGCATGTTGATTGCCATTATACTAACACTCCTAATAGAAATCCTAAGACCACACCAAACACTACAGCCTTGACCATGTCTACATCATGCCATAAGGGTTGATTCTTCAACCAATTTTTAGTATTGCTGGGTAAATTATCGTACCATTGTTGATATCTGCTCATTTAATCTCTCCTTGCGTCGTTTTTACCGTCAGCACGTGCTATGCGGTCTGTATCTGGTTCTAAACCTAGTGCGTTACTGACGATGGTATCGATACGTATAACATCGTGATTCATTGTTTTAACGCGATTGTCTAATGCTGTGATGATACCAGCCATGCCCTTGATACTGCTAAGCACACCTGCTAATAATAGTTTGATAGTTAAGTAGACGAAATAGCCGCCTGCTAGTGCTACTGCGATAGGAAATCCTAGATCTCCGATGAGTTTGAAAATGTCGCCCATATCATGCTCCTTGAATACTGCTTTATAGTTATAATAGTATTTATATTTTGGTTGGGGTTTTTAACCCTAGATAAATAATAGTATACTATAATAAAGAATGAGATATGTCACACGAAAAAATATCAAAGTACGTCAAATGGACAGAAGATCTAGTAGTTAATCTAGATCATATCAATCATGAGTTTGAAAACAACGGCTATACCTGGGATGAAGCAACACAGACAGCACGTTGGACTATGCCTATGATCCACCCGATACACGGTAGTGGTGGTATTCCAACACAACACGAAGGTTCGTGTTCTAATGCTAACAAAGCAGCACTGTTAGAGCGTTTCTTAAGAGTTAAAGATCGATGCTCTGCTATCCTAGAAATTGGGATTTGCCAGGTGGGTTTTGAAACCAGCACGACCAAAATGATTTTCGATAACAAACTCCCAGAAACCATCTACGTAGGTATTGACATCAACGACAAGTTATCATTAAATGACCCAAGCAAAAACATCCATATGATCCGAGGTGACAGCGGCGATATCGACGGAAATTGGGCTAAGATGCAGGCCCTGGGCATCACTAAACTAGATTTTATCTTTATCGATGGATGGCACACTTTAAATCAAGTTAAAAAGGAATGGGAATATACCCGTTATATGAGTGATTACTGTATAGTAGGTATGCATGACACTACCACACATCCAGGTCCAAAAGAATTCATGGCTGCTCTGAATAAAGATAAGTGGCACGTAGAAGAAAACCTATGCCCTGAAGATTGGGGTATTGGATTCGCCTGGAAGAAGTGATGAAGATAGCACTTTGTTTCAGTGGACAGATTAGGACAGGAAATATCACTGCCGCAAACATCCTACGTTACATTGGTGATCTCAGATCTAGCTGTGACATCTTTGTACACACCTGGGACGTCGAATCTATCAGCCAAGCTGACCACGCCCTACTACAAGTTAATGCTAAACTCAGTGATAAAAAGAACGTTACATTCCAAGTAGAACCTGGTGTTTTTGCAAACTTCTATAAAACATATAATCCAGTTTCCATGACAGTCACCAAATATGACCTATTAGGATTTGAAGACACCTGGGGTGGTAGAAGAATCAATCCTGTGACCGGTATTAAGGGCTTCGCATACTTAGAATCGATCTATGAAGCTAATGAATTAAAAAAACTCTATGAGCAAAAAAATCATTTTACCTATGACGTAGTCGTACGTATCCGACCAGATCTTATTTTTTCTCCTAACAAATCTCTCAGAGACGACATCGCGATGATAACAACACCTAATTTCTTTGTCTATGGAGCCAACAGAGTTGACCATGGTAATGCTATACTTGAAGATGTTTTTTGGATGGCAACATCATCTACCATGGACGTATTGGCAGATTATTATAATTTTAGGATGAAAACAGTTGGAAATGCTGAACCAGAGGATCCTGCATATAGAGATGGCCAACACCATATGGCACAATATATGCGAGAGCAAGGCTACGATTTTAGTGCGTTAAATAACAACGAATTAAGAATTTATTACCATTCTGATCAACTACAAAATGTTGATCCTATGGCTGATAATATAAGATTTAATAATAACTAATTAGATAACACTTTATAGATATTATCATAGGCTAGGTGACTGTCATCATAGCCTATTTCTTTGAATAACGTCTTGGTATTGGTAATTAATTCTCTGGTGATAATATGCCTAAATTCACCGTAAAAGTGGTGGAAATTGTGTTCTATTATGGGTTCTAACTGCTTAATAAGGTCTGTTTTTTCACCTGGGGTCAAATTGCAGTACCAGTGTAGCTGGTTAACCACAGCTTCTATACGACGATCATTGTCTTCGATAAGATCATAACTTTCATCTATGACTGAGTCAAAGGTTTTGAATCCATAACTCTTTAAGTAGGCAAGATTACCCGGAGACGCTAGGAGCATAAATGGTTGTTTGCTGACTATAGGTTTGAATATCTTTTCAGTTAGGTGTAGTTTATCATAGTAGAATACTGTTTCTGTTACTATGTGCCAAAAACAATTAATATCCAAATAATAATTACTTCGTACAATATCTGCACTAGCACTACCAGGTAATTTATCTTGATCAATAACAAGTTTATTAATAGAACCTAAATAGGTTTTAGCATGCTGACAGGCATGATTGCTTAATTTAGTATTAGGATCAGCGACTTCATCCTGCCAATCATCAAACAAATTATCCGTAACATTAAAACTAATTTGGCCGTTTTTAAATAAATTAGATTCTTTTAATAAACTTATCAAATAAATTCTATAACTACGGTCGTTAGTTATAATACGATTTAAACTTATGAAATCAAACTTGTAATCCTTAATAATTTTTTTCTCATAATTTAATGCATAAAATCCTCGATACCAATCCAGAGCAGCAAACCCATGAAAAAAGTAATATAATTTTTTTAAATCTTTTTCAATTAGTAATTGGTCGAATTCTTTTGAATATTCGCTGGTTACTAATGTCACCGCACACTTATCTAAATCTGTCTTATATTTAAAAAAATCAATATAAGCAGAAGTTAATCCAGTTGAAATTGGTTCTTGATCCCAGAAAAATATTTTAAAGTCAGTGTCTTTATGATTAAATATGTGTATATCATCTTTGTTTATACTATTAATATCTAAATTAGATGGTACCCCGTTAGGCAAAGAAAAAACACAAAAATCTTTGAATAGTGTTAGATATAAAAATTCGTAAACGTGATCAATTTGGAGCATGTATGTTAACTCAATTAAAAACAGTAGGATTCGTTGGAATCGGTAAATTAGGTCTGGCCTGTGCTGAAGTAATGGCACAAGAATATGACGTAACTGGCTATGATATTTACCCTAAGGTCAGTGACAAGATCAAGGTTTCTGATACATTAGAAGGCGCAGTACGAGATAAAGATGTAATTTTTGTAGCTGTTCAAACACCACATGATCCTATCTACGATGGATCTACTCCCAGCACACATTTGGCTAATAAAGATTTTGATTACACGATCGTTAATCAAGTTCTAGCAGATATTAACAAATATGTTACAAAAGATCAACTAGTGGTCTTAATTTCAACTGTTCTCCCGGGCACTACTCGACGTGAGCTCCGTCGGCACATCACCAACGCAAGATTTATTTACAATCCATATTTGATAGCCATGGGTAGTGTAGCCTGGGACATGGTTAATCCTGAGATGGTTATCATTGGCACTGAAGATGGCAGCTTGACTGGCGATGCTAGACTATTACAAGACTTCTACAAACCCCTTATGGAAAATAATCCGCGCTATGCAATTGGCACTTGGGATGAAGCAGAAGCTATCAAAGTATTCTACAACACATTTATCTCAACTAAGATCGGTCTAGTCAACATGATACAAGATGTAGCTATGAAAAATGGTAACATGAACGTTGATGTAGTCACAGAAGCCTTGGCACAATCAACTATCCGCATCATGAGTCCAAAGTATATGACTGCTGGTATGGGTGATGCAGGACCTTGCCACCCTCGTGATAATATTGCACTTCGCTATCTAGCAGAGAATCTAAATCTAGGCTATGATATATTTGACACAGTCATGCATGCTCGTGAGATGCAGGCCAATAATCTAGCCTGCTTCTTAGTAGATCTACAGGAAAGGAATGATTTGCCTATCATCATCCATGGTAAAGCCTATAAGCCAGACGTAGATATGTTAGAAGGTAGTTATAGTCTATTGATTGGCAGTTACCTAGAAAAGCATGAAGCACATTTTATGTATTGTGATCCACTAACTGGAGACACTGTCTACGATGATACAGAAGCTATCGTATTCCTAGCACACAATCGTCAGATCACTTATGGATACACCGGCAATTTACCTGAACAACAATTATACTTTACTCCTGGCCACGGTAGCATTATCGTAGATCCATGGCGTAGATATTCTACACGCAATCCATCATATAAGGTCATACACTATGGCAATACTAGACCACGTGATTAATATTGATCCTTTTTGGGACGACGAATATCTACATCTAGATTATCAAGAAGAAGCATTTAATAATCCCTTAGACACTGAACGTTGGCTCAAGATGGGCTATCGTTGTAACTTTGTTGGAGCCATGTGTGACATGCGTAAGTCACAACCCAGCTGGAATTATCGTTTTATTGATTATTTTACAGGCCTAGGATGGAAGGACATTGGTACTAGTTATTATCGCATGTCAACAGGTACTATATTACCCACCCACCAAGACACTTATAAACGCTATGTAGAGCTGTTTAACCTACAAGGCCAAGAACATACTATCCGTCGTGCTATCGTATTCTTAGAAGATTGGAAGTCAGGACATTATTTAGAATTAAAAGGCAAACCAGTCAATGATTGGCGAGCAGGTTTTACTCCTGTGTGGGCCTATGATGCACCACACATGGCAGCCAACATAGGTGCTACACCAAGATATACCTTACAGATCACAGGACACGTATGAGAATCAACAGCAATAATGAATGGGGTAAATTAAAATCAGTAGTAGTTGGATCAGCCACTAATGCCAATTGGCCCAGCACTGATCCAGTGTTTGCAGAAGAAGCCAAGAAAACTACATGGACAGCTACTCCTGTGCCTAGTGGCCCTGTTCCACAGTGGATCATCGACGAAGCCAATGAAGATTTAGAGATACTAGTAGATACTTTAACCAAATTAAAGATATCTGTATATCGCCCTAAAGACATGGACTTTCCACGATTAGGTGGTATGTATAACTACTGCCCACGAGATCGCCTGATCATAGCAGGCAAGACCGTTATTGTTCCTAATATGATGTATCCTTGCCGTAACATGGAAGAAGTTGCCCTAGATGCGGTGTTAGATGCCGCAGAACATTATATCTATATGCCAACAGATCAAGGCATGATCATGGATGCCGCTAATGTTTGCCGCATGGATGACCGTTGGTTATTTTTAGAAAGTCCTAGTGGTAATCGTCTTGCATACGAATGGCTATGCGAACACCTACCTGATATCAAAATTGATCTGGTAAACTTCTACAGTGGCGTACATATTGATTCAACCATAACTCCATTACGTCCAGGATTAGTTGCTCTTAATGCCAGTCGTGTTAATCAAGTGAATTGTCCTAAGGTATTTGACGGTTGGGAAAAGATATGGGTGCAGGATGTAGTAGCACAGGACTTCTATGAATACCCTTATGCCAGCAAATGGGTTGGTATGAATATGTTGAGTGTAGATGAGAATACTGTGATCATTGACGCCGCTCAGACCCAACTTATCAAGGATCTTGAGCGTGTAGGAATCACAAGTATTCCATTAACCTTGCGACATAGCCGTACATTGGGTGGAAGTTTCCATTGTGTGACCTTAGATTTAATCCGAGAATAAGGTAAATATTAGTTACAATTCGGAAATACCTTATGCCGGCTACCTTTGCCACATACACAGAAGCGAGTTTAAACGCTTTTAAATTTAATCCCAAAAGCCAAGAAGTTCTTGAACGTAAGAAAGAAATCCTTACCTCAATAGCACAACATCATGGCAGTAGTCCAGCCAGCGTGTTGTTCTACGGATTCAGTCCACTTATGCTGATTTCCACAGCTAAGATGATCGCTGTAACAGATATCACTGATGAAATAAAAAAATTCCTAGATAGCACAGGCGTTAAATATGTGTATATCAAGGAAGCTGATTTAAAGGATTATAAGAAACAGTTTGATTGGGTCATAGCCACAGATGAATATTTTACATTTGCAGCCACAGAACAAATCCAATTAGACAAAGTGCAGACAGTAGCAGAACTAGCCAAAGATATTATTGTTACTACTTTGCGTGATTATAAGAATCAAGACTTCCGTGATCGTGAATTTAGCCAACCATTAGCAGTGCGTAATAGTCGTGATAGTAAGATATTCCTAGAATATCATGATTATGACTATAACGATAAGAATGCTTGGAAGACCACAGTGCATGAAATGACCGGTCTTGATGGTAAGGTAATAGGACCATTTGCTCGTCGTAGTATGTACTTCAAACAAATGGCTAAATTTAGTATCGATGCAGGTGCTAAAGAGTTTTACGTACATAAAAATTTAATGTATAAAAGTCTCATAAAAAAGAATTATGAGCATGTGATTTCAATTAGTTTTTAATAGATAGTTTTTCGAGAATATATGGATATCAATCAACAGCTACAACCTATCGTCACCTCACTGCTAGATAGCCTCAAAGGGTCAATTGAAGCAGAGCTCCGTAATAAAATTTCAGATGAAGTTGTCAAAACAATTGCTAATACTGAAGTTAATATCATTGTTGAACGGATCATTGCCCAACGTCTCAACGAGCGTGTAGCAGAATTTAATATTGAAACAAAAACAAAACAACAATTAGAACAAACACTCACACAGATAACCAATCAACTCAGCACAAGCCTTGCTAAATCAGCCAACGAACAAATATCTGCAGAAGTAGCTCGACGAGTCGCTGTCATGGATATTAGTCCTATCATACAAAGCATCGTAGAAAATAAGATCAGCAATCTAGTACAAACAGGGGCTTTTGGCAAAGAAAGTATTGATCATTCTAGCATAAATTTTAAAGGATTTAAGTTCTCTGGTGACGTAGTTAAAGGTGGCATAATTGAAAACTTTGGTAGTACTGGCATCGACGATCGTAGTACGCAAGTAGCAATGACCTTAATGGATCAGGCAGTGGCATTTGAAAAGGCCGTTTGGACTCCTAGTGCAATAGTCAAAGGAAAATTAACTGTCGAAGGTGATCTAGTAGTCTTGGGCGATATAAACAGTGATAGTCCTGTGGCTAATACCTTAGCTAACATGGCTGTAGAAAAAATTAAAGCTGATACTGAGTTATTAAATCTACACAGTGAAACTATACTAACCAGTATAGGACAAACTGGAATTGATCTAGATCGTATCACCCAAGGCGGAAGAGAAATAGTCAAAGGCAATCAATTGGGTTATCACATCACTGACAGTAATCTACAACGTGTAGGTATGTTGCGCGATCTACAAACACAAGGCGAATCAGTATTAAGTGACACGCTATACGTGACTGGAAAAAGAGTAGGTATTAATACTATAGAACCTAGTGCTGTATTTGTAGTATGGGACGAAGAAGTTGAATTAGTTATTACTAAACATAGCCAAGATACTGGATATATAGGTATGCCTCGATATCAAAATTTGGTATTGGGCGCAAATAATAAAGACAATCTCATATTAAATACCGATGGTAGTGTAGAAATAGAAAACCTACGTGTGGGTAATACTCCGATGAGTTCAGCGACAGCCGCTCCAGATTATAATGCCATCACTGGTACTATAGTTTGGAATGAAAATCCAGCACAAGGCGGGCCAGTAGGATGGATCTGCTTAGGTGGCGCTCGTTGGGCTAGATTTGGTATCATCGAATAGATTGACATAACCAAAATTTGGTGCTATACTAGCACTATGACAGTTACTCCTTTACGTGATGATTTGATGGTACAAGAACAGCTACCAGCCCAGGATCAATTTACCCGTGCCTGGCAACACATGGTAGCAGTTATCATGCTAAACCAAACTGGGCGTAAGCCTGTCAAGCAAGTCCTTCCATTATTCCTAAGCAAATGGCCAAGACCTAGAGAATTCTTTTTAGCCAGTGAACAAGATATCAAAAATGTTATATGGAGCCTAGGTATGGTTAATATTCGCTATAAAAGAATATTACAAATGACCCGAGATTATTTGACCTGGGATGGAAAAGATGCTACCATGTTATATGGTATCGGACAATATGGCAGTGAAAGTTATAGAATCTTTTTCAACAAAGAACAATTTGAACCCAAAGACAAAGAATTGAGACGCTATCTTGGCTACTAAGAAAATAGGCTTTGCCTGCAAGTGGATCGACCATCCAGAACAGGTCAACGGAATAAAATCTACTGATCCCGCTAAAGAATTAAATACTGGTACAACCACTGTAGCCTGGCTCAATCGACAAACCCGCGAAGTGGCAGAGCAACGTCTCTGGGACCTAATGGTCCATAACATTCAATCAACATACAAACTTGTCGAGCGTGTGGGTAATCTAGATGAATCCCTTAGAATGGTTCGCTTATCAAGTGATATACTACCAGTATATACAGAGTCTACTTGGTGTAGTTTTTGGCATAAGCCTGAC
>Ga0209500_10003588_pt1 | contig 10505 bp, 9 predicted proteins | sample S_140212_EF_Meta_FD_187323 | JGI IMG/M metagenome (GOLD analysis project Ga0209500, IMG submission 187323) | Freshwater microbial communities from Lake Simoncouche, Canada to study carbon cycling - S_140212_EF_MetaG (SPAdes) (version 2) | ecosystem: Environmental > Aquatic > Freshwater > Lake ...
GGTAACCGCTCTTCGCCCCATGGTGACACTCGGATCGGGGAAATCAAATGCTTGAAATGGTTCATAACCAGAACTTCGAATCACAGGCAGATAAACCGAACGCTTTTTAGTGTTGTACCCTTCGAAACTTCGGCTTCCAGTATTAGTGACATATTTGCGGTTTTCCAAGCCCAAAAGCGAACCCCCTGCAGTGCGGTCTAAAGAATCACTAATGACAAATAACGAATCACGGAAAGATTCCGCATCGAGCCTTTGCCTTTGTCTGTGCCAAAACAATCTGTTTTCAGAATCGATCAATTCTGCCTGAGCGTTGGCTTCGGTGCTCATCTGATAGGTTGCAGAATTCATGATGAGCTTGTGCATCGCCTTTACAGACCACCTCTGTTGTAGAAAAGATTGAGCCAGCCAATCCAAAAGTTCTGGATGAGTAGGTTGATCGCCCAGCCTTCCAAAGTTATCTGGCGTTCGCACTAAGCCATCGCCGAAATGCCAAGTCCATAAACGATTGACCGCAACCCGTGGGGTCAGGGGGTTATCATGCTGGGTGATCCAGTTTGCGAATTGCAATCTGCCACTTTCTTTTTCATCAATCTTCGGGACATTTGCCAGTGTTACTAAAGAGGGAAACCCACGAGGGGCATCAGCGCCTAGGGTGAGATGACTGCCTCGGATGTGGATTTTGACATCTTGGGGTTTGTCATCTGAAACCGCCATCGCAGTAGGAAGCTTAGGCTTGTCTTTTTCAAGCTTGGTAAGATTATCTCGAAGGGGCTTCAAAGTTGCGATTACATTTGCTGGAAGAACAAGATCAATGTTCTTGGGCCTTGCAAAAGGTCCATCCTTGGATTGAAGCAGTTGTTTAAATACCTCGCCCTCAGGGATTTTTCCGCCCTTGCCCAGATAAGCAATCCATTGATCAATAAACCCAGGCACCAACCCTGCAGTTGAAACAACCTGAGCATCCAACGACTGGCCCTTCTGCAAAGGCAACAGCGCAAACTTATCGATATGCGGAAACGGCCCATCTCGATCGATGCGAACGATGAGCTTGCCTTTTTTAAGTGGGGCAATAAAGCCTGCCTCCCACATTTGAGCCTCGGGATTCCAGCCCCCAGTCACACTCGCAGCAAATTCGCCCTTGGCTTTGCCATCAAGTGAAATACGAACAGGCCTCTTATCTGCTGCAGCATACCGGATTTCAAAACTGTAATTACCATCGGCAGGTATGCTCAAATCATATTCAACAAAGTTGGGCAACTGCCCCGCATTAACCAAAACTCCAATTCCCTTGCCATATCCTGCAACATCTTTAAGCACATTACCTCGAGCAAAAGATTCGGCCTCAATCAACAAGGTACCTTCTACTTGCTTACCATTTTTCATTCGGGTCTTGCCTAACACATTCTTGGAATTGCTTTTTTCCTGTGCGGCCTTGAGGTATGAATCTGCATCAAGCCTAGCCTTGGCGACAACCTCAGCAAAGGCTTTGTCTTCAATCTTCTTTATTTCCTGCTTTACTTTTTTAGTCAGTTCTTCGTGCTCTTTTTCCTGCGCGACTTCTATCGGGCCGGCCAACGGCCTTTCCTGCCATTTCGCTACAACCGAATAAGTCTCCATCGTTCTGGTCGACTTCATGATTCCTGCTAGTGAGTAATATTCTTTAGTTGGAATCGGATCAAACTTATGATCATGGCACCTAGCGCATCCCATCGTCAAACCCATGAAGGCCTGGCTAATGGTATCCAACTGCTCATCGACGATATCCATGTGCATTTTCACAGGATCATCTTCAGCAAGCATCTTGGGGCCAACCATTAGGAAGCCCGTTGCAATCATGCCATCATGGTTGTTGGGTTGTAAAAGATCGCCTGCGATTTGCATGCGGATGAATTGATCAAAGGGCATGTCAGAATTAAAAGCCTGAATAACCCAATCGCGATAACGCCAAGCACTGGCATAGGCAAGGTTTTCATCCATGCCGTTGCTATCTGCATACCTTGCGACATCAAGCCAATGCCTGCCCCAGCGCTCGCCATAATGCGAGGATGCAAGCAGTTTGTCCACCAGTTTTGCAAAGGCATCGGAAGAATCATCTTTTAGAAAAGCTTCGACTTCCTTGGGTTCTGGGGGCATACCCAACAGATCAAAATAAGCCCTGCGTATAAGAGTTCGTTTGTCTGCGGGCCTTGAAGGTTTTAAACCCTTAGCCTCAAGTTTATTCAATACAAATTGATCAATAGGGTTTCTAATCCAGTTCTTATTCTTTACCTCGGGCGGGACTGGATTTCGCAAGGGCTGAAACGCCCAATGATCCTTCCCCGAAACTGCTGAGCCCGATTTAGTATCTTTCACTTCCACCGCCACGGTGGTTGGCCAAGGTGCGCCCATCTTTACCCAGCTCGAAAGATCTGCAATTTGTTTTGAGTTCAACTTCCCCTTTGGGGGCATTTTTAAATCGCCTTCATACGCCACCGCCTTGATCAGCAAGCTTGCAGCAGAGTCGCCCGGAATAATCGCAGTGCCTATATCGCCACCCTTGATCATTGCAGCCTTGCTATCAAGTTTTAAACCACCCTTTTGTTTATCTGGCCCATGGCAAGAAAAGCAATGCTCTGCAAGTAAGGGCCTGACTTTTTCTTCGAAGAACTTTTCGCCTGCGTTGTTTTTATCTGCAGCAATACCTGAGGGCACAATTAAGGCGCTCATCATCAAAATCAATGCAATTTTTAAAACTCGAATAAGGCAGTTGTTAATCAACATGATTACTTCTTTTATAAAATCGTCTTACTAAGGCATGTTTCTACCAGATCTAGTATACCGCATGATTGCAGCATTAAAAGACCAATCAGAGCGATTCATTACCGCTAAAAACCCCGAGAATATTCACTTCTTTTGCAGAAAGATGGGGTTTTTGATCAAGCAATCGCTTTTGTGATGATTTGACGGTCAATGGTACCCGTTAGCTTTTGATCCAACCCACTGTAAAAGTAGGTTAAATGCCTATAGTCAAAGCCCATCAAATGAAGAATGGTGGCATGTAAATCAGAAACGTGATATCGATCGCTTACACCTTCAAACCCCAGCTCATCAGTTTCACCAATCGCCTGACCACCCTTTACCCCACCCCCCGCAAGCCACATCGTAAACCCAAGCCAATTATGATCCCTGCCTGGTTTGTTAACTCCCTCGCTTGTGGGCGTGCGCCCGAATTCCCCGCCCCATACCAGCAATGTTTCATCCCACAAACCCCGCTGTTTTAAATCCGTCATCAATGCTGCAATCGGCTGATCGGTTTCCGCTGCATGGGTCTTATGATTCGTAATGCAATCGTTGTGCCCATCCCAAGTTGATTCAATATGCCCACCTCCCGAATAAAGCTGTATGAACCTGACACCTTTTTCAATCAACCGCCTAGTGATCAGGCACTTCCTGCCAAAATCAGCAGTGATGGGATTGTTAACACCATACATATTTTTGATATCTAAACTCTCATTATCTATATTTACAACTTCTGTCGCACTGGTTTGCATGCGGTAGGCCAGTTCATAATTGCTAATCCTTGCATGAAGATCGCTTTCATTCGAACGGCTTCGTAAATGCTGCTGGTTTAATTCGTTGAGAAAATCTAGGGCGTAACGCTGGGCCCTCTGGTTTACCCCCGTAGGATTAGAAAGATCGAGCAAGGGCGCACCGCCACTGCGAAACAAAGTGCCCTGGTATTTTGCAGGCATATAGCCATTGCCCCAGTTGGGCGCCCCACCAATGGGCCCACCACGCGGATCGGTCATCACTACATAATTGGGCAGGCTTTCATTAAGCGAACCCAAGCCGTAACTCAACCAAGAACCAAGGCTGGGTTTACCTGTAAGCGGGCTTCCCGTGTTCATCTGCAAACACCCGGAGGAATGCGCTGCGGTATCGGTATAAAGCGCTTTCAGCACACACAAATCATCCGCATGAAGGGCAGTATTGGGAAACAAGTTGCTAATCTCAAGCCCGCTTTTTCCATGCCGATTGAATTCAAAGGGGCTGCGCATTAGATACCCGATGGCTCTACCATTAGAGCCAACCTTTGTTTTACCCGCATAGGGCTTACCATGGTGTTTGTCCAAGGCCGGTTTGTGGTCAAAAGTGTCAACTTGGCTGGGTGCGCCATTCATGAACAAGAACACACAATGCTTTGCTTTTTTAGAAAAGTGCGGGGCAGGGGTTTGTAATCCGGGTGCGCTTTCGAGGGCAACGGCTTGCGATTTAAAAAACCCATCACGACCAAGGATGCTTGCAAGAGGTAATGCTGCAAACCCAGCGCCTGACTTCAAAATGAAGTTGCGCCTGCTTTGAAGCATCGCTTTTTGAACTTCATCTATTTCATACAAATCACGCATCGCAACCCTATCTACAAATTTTAATTGGGGTAAAGAAACTCATTGAGATTCAACATGACCCTGCAAGCCTGCACTAGGGCGCGGTGCTCTGCAGATGAAGGAACCTTGGCTGCATCGGGTTGCAAAGCCCTTGCTTCTTTTTGAAGGAACAAAAGCATCGCAGCTTTTTCTGATTCAACAGGCGGCCTTGCAAGGCATAACCTAAACACCATTTCTATTTGCAATCCAGAATCACTCTTAAATTCGCCCTCAAGTCTAAATGCAAGTTGCTCTGCTTGATGATTGACGAATTCACTGTTAAAAAGAGTAAGAGCCTGGGGAGCTACATTGGTGCTGGATCGTTTTTCCGAACTTTGGGTCGTATCGCAAAAATCAAAAGTCTCTAGTAGCGGTAATGTCAGTGTACGCTTTACAAATGCATAGATAGTCCTTTTATTTATTGCAGAGCCAGATTCAGCCTTCCAAGCTGCCTGCTTATCAGTATGAGCCTCGATCACAGCATCGGGCACGGGCAGAAAAACCCCGGGCCCTTGCATTGCTTTGTTTAAGTTCCCCGAAACCGAAAGCATCGAATCACGAATAGATTCAATATCAAGCCGTTTGTACGGAAATCGCCAGAGCAACTTATTCTCAGGATCTACAAGGGCCGCTGCTTCCTTATAGGAAGAATCCTGCCTGTAGGTTTCGCTGAGTAATATCAACCGATGTAATTCCTTTAGCGACCATTTTGCATCATTAACAAACCAATGTGCCAGCCAATCGAGCAGCTCTGGATGAGTGGGCCTTGCCCCCATCTGACCAAAATCACTCGAAGTTGCAACCAACCCAACACCAAAATGCTGCTGCCAAACTCGATTGACAATCACCCTCGCAACCAGCGGATTATCTTGCTGGATCAGCCATTGGGCCAAGGCTAGCCTTCTCTCGGAAGTTTGCTTTCCCTTTTCAGGAAATGTTGGTTGTTGGGGTGCCAATACTGCAGGCACCTGAGGTTTCATCTCCGGCCCCAGATTGCTAGCCCTACCAGAAAGAAGCAAGTGTGTTGGATTGGGCTTTGCTGAGCTTTCAACCAAGCGATACAACTTTCCAAGATTCCCAAAGGGAACGTCCACATCCGTGCGCCCTTGGCTCGGCCTCTTCAAAGGCGAAAGTATCGCCCCCAAACTGTAATAGTCCACCATCGTAAGCGGATCAAACTTATGGTTATGGCATCTCGCACACCCAAGTGTGAGCCCAAGAAAAGTTTGCGAGGTTGTTCGAATTAAATCATCCACTTCGTCCGCCCGGTATTGGGCAGCTTCCAACGGGTCGACCTCATCCTGCCAAGTTCCCAATGCATGAAATCCCGTTGCAACCATGGTTTCAAAGGATGGCTCAGAAAGTTCGTCCCCCGCCAACTGTTCCAGTACAAAGCGATCGTATGGTTTATCGTTGTTAAAAGCAACAATCACATAATCACGGTATTTCCAAACACTTGGTTTTGCAGCATCGCGCTCGTAGCCATTGGAATCTGCATAGCGCACAAGATCGAGCCAGTGCCTAGCCCATTTTTCGCCATGGGCAGGGTCGCCTAATAATCGTTCCACCAACGATGCGTAAGAATCATGGTTTTGATCTTGTAAAAACCGATCCTGCTCTTCAAGCGTAGGGGGCAACCCTCGTACACCAAGCGACGCACGGCGTAACAGGTTCCCCTTCGAAGCAGGTTGGGATAGGCTAAGTTTGTTTCCTTCAAGTTTGCTGATGATGAAGGAATCAATCGGATTCGAAACTCGGGAGGGATTCATTACGATTGGAACAGCGGGTCGTTTTACTTTCTGAAAGGACCAAAAATCTCTCGCAACTTTAAGGTCTACTTTTTTCTCATGAATGCCCAAAGCTCTGTTTGCAGGCCACTTCGCCCCTTCGCTTATCCACTCCTTTAGCTTCAAAAGATCCGCACTCGCAACCGCTTTTAATCCCTTGCCTTCCTTAGGAGGCATCTCTCCCAATTCAATGCGCTGGATCATCAAGCTTTCTTTGGGTTTGCCGAATACCAAAGCAGTCCCCTGATCTCCGCCGGCTTTCATCATTGCAAATGATGTCAAATCCAGCCCGCCACTCTTTTTGTTGGGTTGATGACATTCCAAACAATGCTCTATCAGAAGTGGTGCAATATCTTTTTCAAAATCTACAGCCCCAACTGGGCCAGCAAATATGAAAAGTGCGATCAACAAAAGTAAGGATGCGCCAAAGTTCATAGGTTGCTCATACGATTTCAAAACGCCTAACTTGGATGCCATTTCTGCCGCTCTTCTGGGTGGGCCTGGGTTCGGGTTGAGCAAAATCATTAAGATCTACTGCTCTTGCCCGCACTTCATACTGCCCAATTTTTAACCCCTTAATGGTTGCAGAATAAGAACACATACTATAGCGCAAAGGCCACGAAAGCGCTTTGCTCGTATTCTTATCAAACCCCAACACCTTATTTGCCTTGATCCCTTCAGGGAAGACATTATTCCAATCGGGTTGCTCCTGCATTTCGCAAGGAATCCACGGGCCTTGCAATAACTCGGGTGCATCATCTCCGAGCGTAGCAGGTTTATCCCCCACCTTGCGCACCCAGTATTCCACCCGCTTAACCCCTGATGGCCCGCTGATCACGGTGCCACTGATTTCAACCGCCTCGCCCACCTTAAACTTTTTACCATCAGGCAACTTATCCATGTACGCTGCACTTTTCAAAAACGACTCCGGATCATTATTCCCTGTTGAGTAAGTGTCATTATTACGGGCATCATTCGTAACAAAAATATGCTGCAGCCATTTGATCGATTTATAACCATGCGACCAAGGCACGATCATGCGCACCGGTCCACCCCTCTCGGGCGATATCGCCTCACCATTTAACTTGTATGCGATGAACACAGGCAATTCATTGGAGGGAGTTTCCATCGCATTGGTGTACGTTACGGAAGATTTGAAAACCTGCTTAACATCGTTGTTATGAAAACCCCAATAGTAAATCCTGCGAACATTATTCATCTTGCCACAAAGTTTCAGCACCTCGCGCAAGGGTACACCCGTCCACAAACCCTGGCCCAAGGGCGTGTCAATATTCAAGCATTGCATTGCCTTGAGAAAATGCACCTCATGCTTCTTGCCCAAGTCCAAGAGTTGTTTGAAATCAAGCGCAGTGCCATCTGCAATAGTAAGAGATTTTGCTAGGGTTGCGGGCACCTTGGTGTGGGGTTCTTCAACAAAAGGGTCAGCCGTGATTTCAAGGCGCCAAGTATCCGTAGTAAGCCTGGCTTCTTCCTGTGCTGCGCCTGTAAGTTTATGGGGCTTTGGATCTCCACGGGAAACATCGCCAAAATCTTTGCCAGGCGTTAGGTATGGTTTGATAATAGGCGCAGTTTTCTTTTCTGGAGTTGCATCTGCAGGGTTTGCCAACATAGTTTCAGAAATTGTCAATGAGGTTGCACATGCAGCACCAGCGTTGATGAAATCCCTGCGGGTTACATTAGTGCCTAGTTGTTCTTCGCTCATGAGAATGCTTCCTGATGCGGGCGGGGGCTTTATACATAGCAATAGTAACCCTGCTGTTCAGTTTTAGGAAGATAAAAAGGGGCGTGGGAAATAATATAGATCTGTAATTCACAAGCCTGAAGTGACTATATGGAAACTCAATTTGTCTCAAAACTACTTGACTTTCCATATAGTCACTTCAGGCTTGTAAAGATATGCAATAAAAAGTTGTGTTCGCCCCGCGCCTTGGTCACTTTTGCCCACCTTCAATCTTTTCCCTGAGATTGCCGAAGGGGCCTTTCCCAAACAGTATATTTATACCGTCGCTTACGCATCCGGCTCTGAATGATGTGTTTTGTTTCCGTGTCTCTGCTTCTGTCTTTTCCGTGTTAATCCGTGTCTCTGCTTTTGCTGTTTCTTCTGTCTTTGCTTCCTTCCGTGTCTAATCTTCTGCCTCTGCTTATTCTTATTTCCGTGTTCTGCTTCTGCTTATTCTTCTTTCCGTGAAATTCCGTGTTAATCCGTGGCTAATTTTTTCTCTTCTGCTTCCTCTGCTTAGTGTTTATTCAGTATTTAAACCATCTGTGTGGGGTTGGGTAAATTAGGGCAAATAAGCCGATTTTTCGTGGCAAGCTAGTTGACAGGTTTTATTTATGCTTTACTATTAATGATGCTTCGAAATATCTTTTGTAATCCAGTTTTTTAACCGATATCTAGCAACTACGCCCAAGTTTTAGATGTCTGGTAATCTTAGATGGGTATTTTAAATATGGGTAATTTTTTTATAAATCTTTTTAAACGATTTACTACCTCAAAAAGAAAGCTAAGTCCTTTTCTTCGCCCTCCTCAACTTACTTTTCTTGAAGAAAGAATTACTCCGGCAACCATTATCGTTAATTCGCTTGCCGATAATACGACGGCCGACGCTTTTACGACGCTTCGCGAGGCGATCACGACGGCTAACGCCTCGGCCGATGCAGATACGATCGAATTCGCCTCCTCGCTCTTCACGGGCGGTGCGGGAACTATCACGCTCGGCTCATCTTTGCCCGCCATAGTTACTGCCACCACCGCAGGCACCCTCACTATTACCGGGCCAGGTTCTTCCTCCCTTATCATCAGTGGTTTGGATGGGGGCAATAATAACCGTAACTTCAACATCTTCAACATCGACTCTGGTGGTAATCTTTCAATTTCAGGCGTGACTGTTTCCGGGGCAAAAACCTCTGGCAATGGCGGTGCCTTTAATAATCAAGGCACACTCGCCGTCTCAAATTCCACACTTTCTGGAAATTTTGCAGGCACCTTTGGTGGCGCTATATTTAACTATAACGGCGCCCTCACCGTTACCAATTCCGCACTCTCTGGTAATAATGCGACATACGGTGGCGGCATCAGCAACAAATTTGGCACCATCACCCTCACCAATTCCACCCTCTCTGGTAATTCTGCTGGAACGAGCGGTGGAGGTATTCATAATAACGGCTTCCTCACAGTTTCCAATTCCACAATATCGGGCAATTCTGCTACCACTAGGCACGGCGGCGGCATCTTCAATAACAGTAATCTCAACGTCACCAATTCCACCCTTTCCGGCAATTCTGCATCTAGCAGCGGCGGTGGCATCTACAACAGCGGCACCCTCCTCACCCTCACCAACTCCACCCTTTCTAACAATTCTGCAAGTAACGGTGGCGGCATCCGCAATAGCAATAACCTCACCATCACCAATTCCACCTTTTCCGGCAATTCTGCATCTAGCAACGGCGGCGGCATCAATAACAGCGGCACTCTCAATATTGCCAACACCATCATTGCCAATAGCACCAGCGGCGGTGATTACGCCGGTGGCGGCACCGTAACCCTTATTCCCTCCGGTAACATTAACAACCCTACTATTTCAGCAAACAACATTGTAACCCAAGCTTCATCTAGTGCTACAAGCGCTTGGGCGCAAAGCGTTACCAGTGCACAACTCAATCTTGGCCCTCTACAAAATAATGGTGGCCCCACCTTCACCCAGGCCCTTCTTCTCGGTAGCGTCGCCATCGCTGCCGGTAATTCCAACATAAGTAACGCATCGCCGGTATCTGGAAAGGATCAGCGTGGCGTTAATCGCATCACCTCTGATATCGGTGCCTATTCCTTCGGTATTCAAGTTACCACCACTGCAGCTTCCGGCACAGGATCTCTCGATGCAGCAATTACTCTTGCCAACAACCCTGGTAATGATGACATTAATTTTAATTTAACTGGTTCCAGCCCATACACCATTACCTTGGCTGCTGCCCTGCCTACTATTTTGAATGTAAGCACCGCAGGCACCCTGACCATCAACGGCCTTGGCGCTTCCGCGCTTACCATTAGTGGCAGCGACCCAACAAATGTTAATAACTCCACCCGTAACTTCAACATCTTCAATGTTACTACTGGTGGTAATTTAACCATCTCTGGCGTGACAGTTTCCGGGGCGCAAACCACGGGCGAAGGTGGGGCCTTTAAAGTCGACGACGGCACCCTCAGCATCTTTGATTCCATCATCTCGGATAATAAGGCCAGAATCGGTGGTGGCATCTACAGCATCTATGGCAACGTCACCGTTAATAAATCCAC
>Ga0209500_10003589_pt1 | contig 10504 bp, 3 predicted proteins | sample S_140212_EF_Meta_FD_187323 | JGI IMG/M metagenome (GOLD analysis project Ga0209500, IMG submission 187323) | Freshwater microbial communities from Lake Simoncouche, Canada to study carbon cycling - S_140212_EF_MetaG (SPAdes) (version 2) | ecosystem: Environmental > Aquatic > Freshwater > Lake ...
GGACGCCGGGGGCCATGCCGTCGGAATCCTCGCGCCGGGGGGCTATGTCGTCAGCACCGATCCCGATGGTAAGGAGTGGGAAATCTGGACCGGCGGCTACCGCAATCCCTACGACTTCGCCTTCAACGCCGACGGCGAGATGTTCGTCTACGACGCCGACATGGAGTGGGATTTCGGGTCGCCGTGGTATCGACCGACGCGCGTCAACCATGCCACGAGTGGCAGTGAGCTCGGCTGGCGTTCCGGCGCCGGCAAGTGGTCGCCGGCGCTGCCCGACAGCCTCCCGGCGCTCGTCGACATCGGCCCCGGCTCGCCGGTCGGCGCCTCCTTCGGCTACGGCGCGAAGTTCCCGGCCAAATATCAGAAGGCGTTCTTCGTCTGCGACTGGACGTTCGGAACGATGTACGCAATCCATCTCACGCCCGACGGCTCGACCTACCAAGGCGAGAAGGAGGAGTTCGTGTCGCGGACGCCGCTGCCGCTGACTGATATGACGATCGGCCAGGATGGGGCCGTCTACTTCACCGTCGGTGGCCGTGGTGGCCAGGGGGAGCTCTACCGGGTGACCTACGTCGGCAAGGAATCGACCGCCCCGGTCGATGCCAAGTCGACCGCCGGCGCCGAGAGCCGCAAGGTCCGCCAGGGGCTCGAGGCTTTTCATGTGAAGGGGGCCGACACGAAGGCGGCCGTCGCCGCGGCGCTCCCGCAGCTTGCCAATCCCGATCGCTTCATCCGCTACGCCGCCAGGATCGCACTGGAGCACCAGCCGCTCGAGGCCTGGGCCGCGCAGGCATTCACCATCTCCAATCCACTCGCCCGGATCCATGCGGCGATTGCCGTCGCCCGGCAGGGGGAGCCAGCGATGCAGCCGCAGGTGCTTGGCGCCCTCAATGGCGTCGACCTTGCCAAGCTCGACACAGCCGGGAAGATCGATCTCGTCCGCGCCTATCAACTCGCGATGATCCGGCTCGGCGAACCGGCGGCGGAGGCGAAGGGGAAGATCGCCGCCAAGCTCGGGCCGCTGTTTCCCTCTGGATCCTTCGATCTCGACCGGGAGCTCTCGAGCCTGCTGGTCGCCGTCCGCGCCCCGGGGATCGTGACACAGCTTGTCGGCCTCATGGCCGAGCCGTCGAAGTCTGCCGGCGCCACCAACCTCGCCCCCAACGAAGAGGAGCTGCGCCAGCTGATCACGCGGAATGCCGGCTACGGCAGCTCCGTCCGCGACGCCCTCGAGAAGCGCAGTGATCTTCTCCAGGTTCACTTCGCGTATGTCCTGCGCACCGTCAACGAGAAGGACGCCTGGACGCTCGACGACCGCAAGGGCTACCACGGCTGGTTCAACCGGGCCCAGCAATGGGCCGGCGGGGCGAGTTTCCGGAAGTTCCTCGTCAACATCGAGAACGACAGCCTCGTCGGCCTCTCGGAGAACGACAAGCTGGCGCTGGAGACCATCGGCGCCCGCAAGGCCTACGTCGCGCCGCCGCTGCCGAAGCCGGTCGGGCCGGGGCAGGCCTGGTCGGTCGATGCGGTTCTCGCGGCGGCCGAGAAGGGGCTCGCCACCGGGCGCGATTTCAATGGGGGCAAGCGCAGTTTCGCGGCGGCCCGGTGCGTTGTCTGCCATCGCTTCGGCGACGACGGCGGCTCGACTGGCCCCGACCTCACGCAGGCCGGCGGCCGTTTTCAATTGAAGGACATGATCGAGGCGCTGGTGGTCCCGAGCAAGGTGGTGTCGGATCAGTACAAGGGGAGCATCGTCACGACCCAGGGGGGCAAGGCCCACACCGGCCGGATCGTCTACGAGTCGCCGGAGAAAATCGTCGTCGTCACCGATCCGGAGGACGCGACAAAGTTCGTCGAGATTTCCCGCTCGGAGATCGACGAAATCATCCCGGCGACGGAGTCGCTGATGCCCAAGGGTCTGATCGACACCTTGAACGAACAGGAGGTCCTCGACCTCCTCGCCTACACCCTCTCGCGAGGAAACCAAAGCGATGCCCGGTTCAAGAAGTGACGGCCCCGGGGGGCGTTGAGTGCCTCACGGCCTGAATACGGCTTTTTCCCTTACCGACAAACCAGGCGGCCGGAGTAGTCAGCGATCTTCGCTACGCCCTAGGCCCTTGAAGGATACGGTTGTATACTGGTCTTAGTGAGGGGGCTGTCTGATTCGGGCTCGCAATCGATTGCTGCTATCGATGACAACCGACTCGCTCAAACCGAATGATGATCCCTCACCGGGGCTGGTGCTCTACACATCCTCGGACGGCGCGACGCGGCTCCAACTGCGGGTCGACCACAAGACGTTTTGGCTGACGCAGCGTCAGATTGCTGAACTGTTCCAAAAGGACGTCCGGACGATCAACGAGCATCTCCAAAACGTCTTTTCCGACGGCGAATTGCCGGCCGACGCAACTATCCGGAAATACCGGATAGTTCAGGCCGAGGGCTCGCGGATGGTCGAGCGGCTCGTAGACCACTACTCGCTCGACGCGGTCTTCGCCGTGGGGTACCGCGTCCGCTCCCCTCGTGGCGTCCAATTTCGCCAGTGGGCCACCACCCACCTGCGGGAGTTTTTGGTCAAAGGGTTCGTCATCGACGACGCCCGCCTCAAAGACCCGCGGGGCTGGGACCATTTCGACGAGCTGCTCGCGCGGATCCGCGAAATCCGGGCATCTGAAAAACGCTTCTACCAGAAGGTCCGCGATCTCTTTGCCTTGAGCTCCGATTACAAGGCCACCGAGCCGGAAACGGCCCTCTTCTTCGCCGAGGCGCAAAACAAGCTCCTCTACGCCGCCACGGGCAGCACGGCCGCCGAGCTTATCGTCGCTCGGGCCGACGCCAGCTCGCCGAACATGGCCCTCACGAGTTGGAAGGGCTCGCGGGTCCGCAAGGAAGACGTCATCGTCGCGAAAAACTTCTTGACGCAGGATGAGATCGACACGCTCAACCGGCTGGTCGTGATCTTCCTGGAGCAGGCGGAGTTGCGGGTCAAGGATCGCAAGGAGCTCTCGCTCGCCTTCTGGCGTGACAACGTCGATGCCCTGTTGCGATTCAACGACCGGGCCGTGCTGGTGGGCCCCGGCTCGGTCAGCCACGACGACGCAACGCGGATCGCTGGAGATCGCTACGACGAGTTTGACGAGATGCGCCGGCTCGCCGGCGCCGCTGCGGCCGACGCCGAGGACCTCCGGCAGATCGAGGATCTCGAAAAGAAACTGAAAGAGAAGAAGGCAGATCCCCTCGATGAGTGACCGGCCTCAATGCCCTCCGTATCCGTAAACGACCGGCAGCGGCTGTTCGACCCTTGAAGTGAAGAAGCTATAATAGTGGCAGCCGGGATTCGATCCTTCGAAGTGAAACCATGACGAGCCTTTGGTATACCGGCCGGATCTGCCGATCCCTGTGCAGTTGGTGGCCGATCCTCCTCCTCCTGGCGGCGCTCCCTGCCCGCGCCGTCGACTTCTCCCACGAGGTCGTCCCGATCCTCCGGGCCAAGTGTGGCAAATGCCACACCGGCTCGCAGCGGCAGGGGGGCTTTTCGCTCAACGACCGCGAGACGGTCCTCGCCGGCGGTGATTCCGGCACGCCGGGCCTCGTGGCCGGCGATGCCGCCGGGAGCGAGCTCATCCGCCGGATCACGAGCACCGATCCCGACCTCCGCATGCCGAGCGAGGGGGACGCGCTGCCGGCGGAGGCGGTCGCGATCCTCACAGCCTGGGTCGAAGCGAAGGCGCCGTGGGAAGATGGCTTTTCGTTTGCCGGGAATACCTACGAGGCCCCCCTCGCCCTCCGGCCGGTCACGCTCCCCGCCCCCAGCAACGGCCGTCTCCATCCGGTCGACCGGATCGTCGACGCCTACCAGCAAGCCAAGGGAGTACCGACGCCGCCGCGCTGCGACGACGCCACCTTCGTCCGCCGCGTCAGCCTCGATCTCGTCGGCCTCCTTCCTTCCCCAGAGGCTGTCGACGCTTTTTGTGCCGACGCCGATCCGGGCAAGCGCCAGCGAAAGATCAAGGAGCTCCTCGACGACGACCTGGCCCGCGCCGAGCATTGGATGACGTTCTGGAACGATCTCCTCCGCAACGACTACACCGGCACCGGCTTCATCACCGGCGGCCGCAAGCAAATCACCCCGTGGCTCCATCGGGCCCTCGTTGACAACATCCCCTACGACCGGTTCGTCCGCGAACTCGTGGCCCCCACGGATGCCTCGCGCGGCTTCATCGACGGGATCGTGTGGCGCGGCGAGGTGAATTCGAGCCAGACCCAGCCGATCCAATTCGCGCAGAACGTCGGGCAGACATTCCTGGGGATCAATCTCAAGTGCGCCAGCTGCCACGACAGCTTCGTCGACCGCTGGAAGCTCCAAGAGACCTACGACCTCGCCGCGGTGATGGCCCCTGACACTCTCGAGCTCTTCCGCTGCGACAAGGCGACCGGCACGTTCGCCAGCCCTGGCTGGCCATTTGCGGAGCTCGGGGCGATCGACGGCACAAAGCCGCCGGCCGAGCGGCTCGAGCAGCTCGCACGCCTCATGACCGACCCGGGCAACGGCTGGCTGTCGCGGAATCTCGTCAACCGGCTCTGGGCGAAGCTGATGGGGCGCGGGCTGGTTCATCCGGTCGACAGCCTGCGGACAAGGCCCTGGAACGAAGACCTCCTCGACTCACTCGCCGCCGACTTCGTGGCCTCCGGCTACGACACCAAGCACGTCCTCGAGATGATCTGCACCTCCGAGGCCTACGGGGCGATGACCCCGAGCGTCGAGGGGCAGCCAGATGGAAAAGACTACGTCTTCCAAGGGCCGCTGCCGCGACGGATGACCGCCGAGCAGTTCACCGACGCGCTCTGGCAGCTGACAGGCGCTGCGCCGGCCAAGCCCGATGCCGACGTGCAGCGGGTGCAGCTCGATCCGGCGGCGCCGCGGCCGCTTCCACCGCGCGCCCAGTGGATCTGGAACAACCAAGCCGCCGCCTCCCCCCCCGGTGAGAGGCTCACCTTCCGGGCCCGGATCAACCTCCTCGATCCGGTAACCCACGCCGTCGCCGTCGCCACCGCCGACAACGAGGTGACGATGTGGGTCAACGGCACGAAGGTCGGCCACTCGGCCGACTGGGGCAAGCCGTTTGTCGAACCGATCGGCGGCGCGCTGAAGCGGGGCAGCAACGAGGTCCTCGTCGTCGCCGCCAACGCCGACGCCGGTGGGCCGGCGGCGCTCAAAGCCGAGATCCGCGCGATCCTTTTAGGCGGCGGCGTCACCTGGATCGCTTCCGATGATTCCTGGGAATGGACAGCGACGCTTCCCGATGCGGAAGGCAAATGGCCCGGCGGGAGCGAGCCTAGCGATTGGCAGAAGGCGAGCGTCGTGGAGAACCAGGGCACCTGGGCCCCGAGCGACGCGGCCTTTGCCGACGGTGTGAGGGGTGCCTCCGGCCCCCAGCCGATGGTCCGTGCCGTCCTCGTGAAGTGCACGCCGCTGATGGCCTCCCTCGGCCGACCGAACCGCGATCAGGTCGTGACCTCGCGCCCCACCGACCTCACGACGCTCGAGGCGATCCAACTGGCCAATGAGCAGGCGCTCTTCGAGACCTTTTCCGTTGGGGCAAGGCGGTGGCTTGCCGGGCACGGACACGATCCCGGAATCCTTGCCGGGACGATCTTCAAGACTGCCTTGGGGCGCCTCCCGACGCCGGCCGAGGCGACGGCCGTCGGCGAAATCCTTGGGGAATCCCCCACCGAGTCATCGGTCGCCGACTGCCTCTGGGCGGTCGTCATGCTCCCTGAGTTTCAACTCGTTCGATAGGTCGACAGGCAAGCTCTTTCTTGTCTGTCAAGAGCAGCTTTCCTCTCGTGGTCGCCCATGGGAGGCCGTGAAGCCGTGCCTCCAGCATCCAATTCGGCGAAAGCCGAAATCGCTGGCGTGGTCCGGCGCCGAATGGCGCTTCAGTCAGCGAGGGGTTCCTGCGCCACGGGCTTCGACGCAGGACGCTCCCCGGCGGGATCGTCCTGCCGGGAGGACAGTCCAGCTTCCGAGGCTTCCAGACTATGCAACCTGCACCTGGCTTCGTTTCGCCCCCAGTCACGGGCCGCTCCATCAACCTCGTCCTGGTCCTGATGGTGATTGCGGCAATATTCCCAACACTTGCGATCGCCGGTGAGTGGCTCTATTGGCAACGGCACACTGGAGAGGGGTACGTATCGAGCGCCTCGGAGTGGACAACGCAGTCGGGAACCACATCAGCCGCGGCACCCGGGACGGGCGACGTGCTTGTCATCCGAGGACCCGGAACGATGCGCATCGACGCCTCCCATGTTCCCAGCGGAATCATCGACCAAATGTGGGTGGGCGACGCCACCCCGCCCGACGAGTGGCCCTTCGCTCCGATCCCGGCTGGCACCGGGAACGTCATCCAGACCAGCGGAACGGTCCAATACTCCAGCTGGTTCATCATCGGCCGGAACGGTGCCCCGGGTGAGTCGACGTACGACATGCAGGGGGGTTCCCTCATGCAGGTCGGCGGCGGCCAGCCATTCGTGATCGGCAACAATTGGTCCCCCACCCGCCCCACAAGCGGCCTGCTGACCATGTCGACAGACGCCTCGATCATCAACAACCACATGTTCGTCGTCGGGGACCACGTCGGCGCCACGGGAACTTTGCGGATGCGGGACTCCTCTCGAATAGACACGAGTGAATTCGACGTCGGATGGTACGAGGGGGTGGGAGTGGCGACGCTCAGCGGGTCCGCTTCGCTCACCAGTCGCAATTACTCCGCGATGGGCATGGCGGGTGGCGTTGCGACGTTCTCGATGCAGGGAAACAGCAGCTACGACGGGAACTACGGCCATGTTGGCGGCATCAACGGCGGCTCGTCCACTTGGTCCCTCGCCGACAATGCCCGGGTGAACTTCACGAACTGGCTCAATTTCGGCGAGGTGAACGCCACAGCCCGGATGACGATGAGTGGGTCCTCACGTATCACGGCAAACTCCATCGACTTCGGCTGGGGCGCTGGCTCCGACTCTCGAGCCGTCCTCAACGGCGACAGCAGCCTGGCGATCACGCAGAACCTGAATCTCGGCGTCAACGGCTCGAATCAGGGCGTGCTCACGCTCAACGACCGGGCCACCGTCACCGCCGGCTATCTCAACACCGGCTGCGGCGCCACCGACGCCATGGGGACGCTGACGCTCAATGGTGCCTCCACGGTGACGATCGCCAACGGCCTCGGCTTTGGTGGCGAAGGGGGCACCGGCCGCCTCGTCGTCAACGGCGGGCGGATCTCCACCGGCAGCCCATCGATGGGCTACAACGGCGGCCATGGGTTCGCAACGATCAACAGCGGTACCTGGTCAGTCAATGGCCCGCTCAACCTCGGTATGTCCGGTGGCGGTGATGGCACGCTCGCCGTCAACGGTGGCCAGGTCAACAGTTCCGGCACCAGCATTCTTGGCGCTGACGCCGGTGCCACCGGCACCGTGACCATCTCAGCCGGAGGCTGGACGAACTCCGGCGTCGTCCACGTGGGCAACAGCGGCTCCGGCAGCATGGTGGTGGACGGCGGCCTGCTCAACACAGGGGACATGATCCTCGGGGCCCGTTCCGGCGGTAGCGGTACGGTGACCGTCACCGGGGGAAGGGCTATAAACAGCTACCTCTACGCAGGATATGCAGCCGGAGCGAACGGTGACATCACCGTGGCTGGCGGCACGCTGACTTCGCGGAACAACTCTTCCATCGGCCTATCCGGCACCGGTTCACTCACGCTCACCAGTGGCACGGTCAACTCGTCGGCGACCTTTCCGGGGATGAATGTCGGTTTCGCCGCCGGCAGCACTGGCAGCGTCACCGTGCGCGGCGGCCTGCTTGACGCCTCGTCCCCCTCGGGGGCAGGAACGCTCGTCGTCGGAAACTCGGGAACCGGCCGCCTCGATCTCGAAGGTGGCCGAGTGAACTCCGATTTCACAACGATCGGCTCCAATGGCGGCTCCCGAGGAGCCGCGCTCGTGACGGGGGGCACCTGGGCGAACAGTCAGTTCCTGTCCATCGGATCCAACGGTGGCAGTCGGGGCACGCTTACCGTCGACGGCGGAGCCGTAAACGCCGGTGTCATGACGCTGCTCGCCAGTTCGGCTGCATCGCAGGGGGAGATCACGGTGCGCGGCGGGTCGCTCGACGCCGGGTCATACTTCTACGTCGGCAACAGCGGCACGGGGTCGCTGGCGATCACGGGGGGTGCGGTCGATGCCGGGTGGGTGTGGATCGGCTCCAACGCCGGCGCCTCGGGTTCCACGAGCCTGAGCGGAGGCACCTTCACGACGTACGGCGGAATGACGGTCGGCCAAGAGGGAACCGGATCGCTCACCGTCGCCGGCGGACGTTTCACCAACTGGGGCGATACCGTCGTCGGCAGCGGGGCCGGGGGAAGCGGCACGGTCACAGTCACGAGTGGCACATGGGACAACTGGGGATCGATGACGATCGGCGCCCTCGGTACCGGGTCACTGTCCGTCCGCGACAGTGGCGTCGTCCACATCAGCGACGCCCTCGATGTCGGCCCCAACGGCAGCGTCTCGATCGGCCCGGGAGGAAGACTTGATCTCGGCTTGAGCTACACCATCAGCGGCGATCCGCCGGTGGGAACACTCAGCGACGGGTCCGTGACGGGGAACATCGCCAACGATGGACGGATCTTCTTCAATCGCGGCTCGAGGGTCAGGTATGCCGGCATCATCAGCGGCGCCGGTGAAGTTGTGAAACTCGGGCCCGCCCCCCTGACCTTCTCCGGAAACCATACCTTCACCGGGGCCTACACGGTTTCGGAGGGCACGCTGCGCATCGACGGCACGACCGCCGCGGGGAGCCGGATCGTCGTTTCCAGCGGCGCGACGCTCGGCGGCATTGGGACCGTCGGCGGTGAGACGACGATCAGCGGGACGCTTTCCCCCGGAAGCTCTCCAGGAATGCTCACGTTTGCTGACGATCTGACGTTTGCGCTAGGTGGCGGTGTTCAATGGGAACTCTCGGCCAACGACACGGCGACCGGCCCGCAGGCCCTCTTCGATCACGTCGTGGTGAACGGAGACCTGACATTCACCGGATCTAACATCCTCTCGCTCGCGTTCGCAGCCAATGGAAGCACCGTCGACTGGAACGATCCCTTTTGGTCCTCGGATGCAAGCTGGACCGTTTTCGACGTGGCTGACGGCCGTCTGACCAACGGGTTCACACACCTGTCGATCGCCTCTGTTGACTGGCTCGATTCATTCGGTGTCCATTACTCCGCGGCGCGGCGCGGCGACTTCTCGCTGTCCCTGGTCGGAAATGACGTGCGCCTTGTCTACACGGCGGTCCCCGAGCCTTCGGCCGCCATGTGTGCGGGAGCCGCCGTTGCTATGATGATGCTGGTTCGGAAGCGGAGACAGCGGGCGGAAGATGGCCTTCCCGCCCGGAAGACTTGAGCTGTGCCTGGTCTCCATACCGGTCCAGGAGGCCCCCATGCGCCGCCAGAACACTGCCGCACGCCGCGACTTCTTAAAAAGCCTGTCGGCCGCAGCCACCGCCACGCTCGCCCTGCCGCAGCCTCGGCTGGTGGCCGATGCGGTGATCGAGCATCCGAGCGCGACCGCCGACGCGATCATCGTTCTCTGGATGGCCGGCGGGATGGCCGCCCCCGACAATCTCGACCCGAAGAAGTACAAGCCGTTTGAGAAGGGGCTCGCGGTCGCCGACTGCATCAGCACCTTCCCGGCGATTCCCACCGCGATCGACGGCGTGCAGGTCTGTGAGGGGCTTGAGGGGGTCGCGAGTGTCCTCGATCGTGGCACGCTCATCCGCTCCCATGTGCAGCCCGATCTCGGCAGCATCCTCCACTCGCGCCATCAGTATCACTGGCACACCGGCTACGTGCCGCCGCAGACGGTCGCCTGCCCCCACATCGGCGCCTGGATGGCGCGCGTCCTCGGGCCGCGCAATCCCACCATGCCGGCATTTATCAACATCGGTCAGCGGCTCGAGGGGATCGGCGAGAACGAAGAGATCAAGGCCTTCACCACCCCCGGCTTCTTCGGGAGCGAGTTCGGCCCGATGAATCTCCCCTTCCCCGAGGAAGCGGCGCTTGCCGTCCGGCCGCCGAAGGGGATGGAGCCGGGCAGGTTCGCCGATCGCTACCAGCACTTCAAGAAGCTCGTGGCCGCGAATCCGGGCCGGGAGTTCACGAGCGACTACCACCAGGAATCGATGCTGCGGAGCCTCGACAATGCCCATCGCCTCCTTTCGGCCAAGGAGCGAGCCGCCTTCGATATTGCCCTCGAGCCGAAGGAGGTGGTCGAGCAGTACGACACCGGCCGCTTCGGCCGCGGCTGCCTCCTCGCCCGCCGCCTTGTCGAGAATGGCGCCCGGTATGTCGAGGTAACGACCGAATACATCCCCTTCGTCCACTGGGACACCCACGAGCGCGGCCACGAGACGGTCGACCGGATGCACAAGGAGATCGACCGCCCCATC
>Ga0209500_10003591_pt1 | contig 10500 bp, 10 predicted proteins | sample S_140212_EF_Meta_FD_187323 | JGI IMG/M metagenome (GOLD analysis project Ga0209500, IMG submission 187323) | Freshwater microbial communities from Lake Simoncouche, Canada to study carbon cycling - S_140212_EF_MetaG (SPAdes) (version 2) | ecosystem: Environmental > Aquatic > Freshwater > Lake ...
AACCTGGGTTGAGTGTGCACAAAAATGTCAAAATCATTTGGTAGACGAGAACTATGCAGTTGGTTGGGAAACAAACTAACTACTATGAATGTTATGGCTTTTTGAATCACAAGAAATTACAGAGTTGCCTGAAGATTGTGCTGGGTTTGTTTATTTGATCACAAACAAGCAGACCGGCAGAATGTATATTGGCAAAAAATTAGCAAAATTTAAAAAAACTACATATAAAACAGTTAAACTCAAAAACGGCAATAAAAAACGCAAAAAAATACGTGGCACTATAGATTCAGATTGGCAAACATACTATGGCAGTTCTCCAGAGTTATCTCGAGATGTTGAACTGCTGGGCACCGAAAACTTCTCCCGCGAAATCCTATACTATTGCAAATCTAAATCAGAATGCAGTTATATCGAAGCCCGCGAACAATTCTCAAGACGTGTTTTAGAATCAGACGATTACTACAACGGTCACATACAAGTTAGAGTCCACGGCTCACACATCAAAGGCAAATTAGGCATCAAAGGCTAGCGCAGGCCAATATCGTGCGCCCTAGACCTGGATCACGGATCGCAGGGACGGCAAGACTCGCGTGCCCGCGAGCACTCAACCACTACCCGCGAGGATGAGGACAGCTTAAACCCTGCTGTTTGGTTGCTTGAAAAGGATTTATAAAGGTGAAATGAGCAGGGAAATCCTGCAGGTTGTTGCGCATGATAGCGTTTGTGTAACAACTGCCGTCGTGAAGACATGGCTCGAGGTACCGGACGACCGCCTCTGTAATTGCCATAACGCTGTGTGACTGTTTGGACTCGGATGATGCCAACAACTTGAGCCCCGGATGCGGGCTCAGTGTGACCGATAGATCTGGATGATACTAAAACAAAATGTTTCTGAGCGATAGCGAAAGAAATAGATGTGCATAGCACATCTCACTTAGTAATCTATCCAATCTCTAGAGAGAGCATGTTGTGTGTTGCTATCCACGAATTGATTGAAGCTTTTGTGTTTGGCTTCGAGTTCGTATTCAAGAGAAGACACTCGACTGAGTGTTGCCTCCATCTGAGCCATACCACGAAATTCCATCATTATATGCCATTCGGGCATGTTGGCAATAGAACAGAATCCCGGTCTACATCTTGTGATTCGATAGCAGACCATCTTGTCTTCTTGTACTAGCTGTTCAAGGAACTCACGAAGATTTGCTGCCCATTCCTGATCTGTGATGCCGTCAGTCTTGTTGGCCCACACATGGTAGATATCCATTATCGTGTCTCCCTAGTATCCTGAATCCGTCAATGTTGTACATGTACGGTTCTACTGATTCAAAGTACATGAATCTAAAATCACGATCTCGATAAATTGCACATTCGTTTTTAAAACTGCGTAAACCTAATCTTAGCCTGGGAGTTTGGTAGTCCCAAGCATGATAATCGCATACCACACTGTGCTGATCCCAAACACGATACATACTCCAGGCCACTAGATTGCCGGCATCTCGATAGCCCCAAATTTCTGTTCCTGGTACAAAAAATCTTCCTGGTATCATGGGCAGTACACTTGAAAAATTTTTGTAAGCACAGTAGTCCTGATAAACTCGTAGGACATCATTTATGGGCACTGGATCCAGTAATTCATACTCAAGGTCAGCTTTGTATGTGACCTTGCTCAAGTCAATACAGGCAAATGTCAGAGCCATTATCGCGGATCTTCTCTGTGTTGAAACAGCCCCTTAAGATATTCCTCAGGCCAGCCGTGATAGTATCCTTTTGGGGCTATAGAGCAAGCAAACTGATTGAGTTTGCCTAATGGCTGTACAAATACAATGGCATAGGTGCCCTGATTCATACTCACACCCAACACTTCTTCTGGGTCGTCAGGGTGGTCGGCCAATGCAATGATATCTCGAGCAATCAAAAAGTCCTGGTTAACTTGTTCAACCTGGCGAACAAAATCTGGAGCCTGAAGATGATTACGATTGTACACAAAAGCAATCACATTGTGATCTTCTAGCTCAACTGCCATTAGATCGTTATAGGGGTCAACTAGGCCCTGACGCAAATCAAATTCGCCTGCTAGTCGGGCTCGTCGAGCAAAAGGACAAGGCGGCCAGCCGTTTAGGGCCGGATGCGGTTGTTCCACAAAACCAGTGATCCAATTAATGATATCAATTCTTGCTTGTACAAAATCCATTAGAAAAAAGGCATTTTTGTTTTTTTGGTGGTGTCGAGATTTTCTTTTATGATGCCACCTATGATCTCACGCTCAACTGCGCTCATCTGCATGGCCTCGTCGTAACTTACGCCCCCACGCATGTACCAGCACATCTTTAGTGCTTCGGTACGCATTTGCTTGGCCTCCCGCTCCATGCGTTCAATATCCTTGGCCACCTGGTCAGGTGTGGATACTAGGAGGCGTCCCCGAAAAAATTTGACATGTCCAGGGTAAATGGTTGTTTGTATTCATGTGAACAATTGACACACTTAAGACGTACTGGTTTGGGCTCACTATCAGCCCGCAGTTTGACCACATGATCTCGCACCTGATTAAAGATTTTGCGATCACAGTTTTGCAACCAGTCACGTATCTGCGGCTTGTCACTCACCACAGTGTCCGGTGTGCTGATACTGTCAACACTGTCAGCCACGGCTGCTGTTGTGACATCGTTTAGTTTGCGCAACAGCTGACTGAGCAAGGTGGATCGCTGTTGATCATCCTGTGCCTGTTCCATGACCTGCATGTTTTTCTGTTGTTCAAACTGTGCCATGTTGTTGGTATTGGCTTGTTTGTAGTCTAGTGGACGGAATCGCACATCTAGGTCACCCACTTTCATGGGTTGATTGTAGTCACTCACAGTGATTGTTTCCAGTACAAGACGCAGATCAATTGAATAATCTGTTTCGTTGTCACAACTGGGGCATTTTGATCCCACATCTAGTTCATGCCCATAACTGGCAATGCGGATGGCAATCAACAAGGTGTCAAGATCAATATTGGGCACATGCCAAGCGTCTTGGATATTGGGCACACAGCTTTGAATCACCGTGGCCACAGCAGATCCGTTAAAGAGAGCGTCTGGTGTGCGGTATGTGATCTCGTCCATGGTTGTCATGGGCAACACTGGATATTCACCATTGGCAGTCTCGCTCAAGACGCCAGCTGGGTAGAACTGGCCTTTGCTGGGAAGGCTGATATAAATGGCTGGCTGTCGAAAATACTGGCGTAATGGGTTCGTTTGCATGGATTAAACTTTCGGTAAATAGTAGTTGTGAATATTTATAGATGTAGAAAACATGGCTGATCAAACTAACGAAGAACTTAGACTACTGTTGGCAAATCTAGTGGAGCTTAATCGCACCACTCGTACTCTGTCGGAAGATCAAGCTGATCTAGACGAAAAGTACATCAAACTGGGCATGACTCTGCACGCAACTGAACGTGATGCCAAGGCCCGAGGTGAAAAACAAGCGACTCTGGATCGAGACATGACTGGCCGGGCTAGGTCACTAGCGCAACAGCACATGAATGCTGAAAAGCAGGCCAAGACCTTTAGTGGCCGTATGCAACAGGCAGCTGGTGCCAGTATAGAATTGCAAATGCAGGTTCTGGCAGCAGAAGTTGCTATAGGACAACTTACTAAAGGCTTCAAAACTGCCATTGAAATAACTGGTGGTATGGCTGTGGCATTTGGCGGTGTGGCCAAGAGCATGGCCACTGGCAGTGCCAAGTTTACTGATTTTGCCGGTGTAACTGATGCTGCCATAACTGGATTCAAAACACTGGCCAAAGACATTCCCATAGTAGGCGGAATTTTGGGAGCCACATTTACTGCTCTAGGTGGAGCCGCACGAGTCAGCATTGACATGTTGCAGATGACATCGGACATGTTTGAGAATCTCAGCAAGACCGGTGTGCTGGGCGCACAGGGTATGGACGGTGTCAAGCAACAGGCAGATAATGCACGGCTGAGCTTGCGAGAGTTTGAAAAAGTGACCGTGAGCAACAGCGCCAGTCTTGCAAGATTTGGTGGCAGCGCATCAGACGGAGCTGAAAGATTTGGCAAGGTCATGGGTCGTGTGATGGACGGCGCCAATACCGAACTGCGCATGCTGGGCTTCAGTCGCGAACAGATTGGCGAAGCCACAGCGGCATTTCTGGCACAGCAAACTAGACTAGGCGGACAGCAAACCAAGAGTGACGCACAACTAGCCCAAGGTGCCGCACGCTACGCCAAAGAACTAGATGCATTGGCCAAACTTACAGGCATGCAACGCGAAGAGATTGTGAAGCAACAGGATGCGGCCTTGAGTGAAAGCCGATTCCGTGCCAAGTATGACGAGATGTTTGCTACCGGTCGCGAAGATGAAGCCAAGGCACTCATGGACTTTCAGACCATGGTCAGCAAAGTGGCACCCAACATGGCACAGGGCATACGAGATCTTGCATCTGGTTATGCCACATCTGATGCCGCACAAGAATTCTTGCGCATGGGTGGTCAGTCTATTCTTGACGCCATTCAAGGTGGCGGCGGGCCAGTTGATGCGTTCAAACAACTACAGGGCTTGCTTGGACCGCAGGCTGAAATGGCTCGCAGTATAGCAATGGCTGTGGGCGATGACGTCAAGGTGATTGGCAAGTACACCGAAGTATCAGATATTTTGCGTGCAGAAATCATTGATGGCGATATCAAAATACGCGAACAACAAAAGCAACAGATTGAACAGACCGCAGGGCTTTCAGAACAGATAGCACTTGGTCGAGATGCCTTAGACAAACTGCAGAAACAAGTTGAAACTCTAGCATTCCAGGGCATTGGCCCAGCCATAACCATGATACAAGGTTTCTCAAGCGCACTTGATAAAGGTGTTAAAATTCTCAATAATATTCTAGGACTGGATGGCAGCAAAAGCGAAATTTGGCAGATTGTAGGCACCACCGCGGGCACAATAATAGGCCAGGCCATGGGTGCTACATTGGGTTCACTAATAGGTGGCATCATAGGTGCCATTACAGGATTTATGGCAGGTGGGCCATTGGGTGCGGCAATTGGTGCTGCTCTAGGCGCAGCAACAGGCGGCGCCGTAGGCGGACTTGTGGGTGGGGTAGCTGGTGCTGGTGCTGGATATCTTGCTGGAGCCAAGGCTGATCGTGATCGTGATGCCAGTCGTGGGCTAAACACACAACCACCTGACAGCCAGGCACAGGCACAGCCACCAGCCCCACCCAGAATGGGACCAGGATTCAATCGAATGCCAGGTGCAAGCACTGTGCCCGGACCTGTGCAGCCAAATGATCAGCCTGGAGAACCCACAGCACCACGACGTGATCCAACTGGTCGACCTGGAGCGCAGACACAACCAGGTGGTGGCCGATCAGGCGGGCCTATGCAGCCTAGAAGACCACAAGCGACTCCAACAACACCAAGTGGTCAACCACAATCAGCACTCCCATCCAATCCTGCTGATCTATTCCAGTTTGGGGGCGGAGTATCAGGTGATCGCGAAAACTTTGATCGGTTAGAAGCACAGTTCCGCGAGCGTCTAGTGGGCATGGCCACTGACTACTTCCAACAGACTGGTCAACGCATTCCCTTTAGTTCAGGCTATCGCAGTGAGAGTTCTAATACTCAAGTGGGTGGCGCCACTCGCAGTCTTCACCTGGAAGGCCGCGCAGTAGATCTCAGTACTCGCACTGTGGAACAACTGCGCAATCTAGGGCTGTTGGAACAATATGGGTTCCGTCAAAATTCACGTAGTGGCTGGCACATATCTGACACTGGTTTCAAGGATGGTGGCATTGCATCTGGACCAAATTCTGGATATGAAACCATGTTGCACGGTATTGAGGCTGTGGTACCTTTGCCTGATGGCAAAACTATCCCGGTCAGCCTCAGTAACATGGGCATTGGTAGTTTTGCCAAAGATCTTGGCTCATACACCAGCAGCCTGGCCAAAACGGATTTGCTGCCAGAGATCCGAAATATCCTGGAAGAAGAACTCAATAATCTTAAAGCTGGCTCTGATACAACGGATGCCGCAGTGGATCGTGTTGGTCGGGAGTTCCGGCAGATCATGACAGAATTTATCAACCAGCAACAGTCTCAGGGCAACCTAGGGCAGTTGTTGCAAGAATTAGTCAATCTCCAGCGTGGACTCAATTCCACCAGCGAGAGAATGTTGCAGGTTGCACAAAATTAAGTAAATACTACACGATGTCATGGAAAAAATATTTTAAAGTCGCTAACACAGGCGGCCAACTCAGTCCACTTAGTGGGCGAGGATCTAACGGTTTACCAGGGTACGGACGCCAGACTGGCGAATCGGAAGCAGGCAGTTATGCACATGCGGAAATGGTCTATCGCAATTATGCCAGTCGGCTACCTGAAGTGTATTCAGGCCACCCCAATCGAGTGGAACGCTACAATCAATATGAAGCCATGGACATGGATTCGGAGATCAATGCCTGCTTGGACATTCTGGCAGAATTTAGCACACAGCAAGATCCCAATACTCATGTGCCATTTCAAGTGATCTATAATGACAAACCCACTGACAATGAAATCAAAATCATCAAGCAACAGCTACAGCAATGGGTCAAGCTGAACAAACTGGATCAGCGAATATTCCGACTGTTCCGTAACACACTCAAGTACGGTGATCAGGTGTTTGTGCGCGACCCTGAAACATTTGAAATGTATTGGGTGGACATGACCAAAGTGGCTCGCGTGATCGTAAACGAAAGCGAAGGCAAGCGACCTGAGCAGTATGTGATCCGAGACATCAATCCCAATTTTCAAAATCTAACCGTTGCGGCCAAGACCACAACTGACTATCAAAGTAATCCGCCCAGCTCGGGCTATGTTGCTCCTTTTAACTATGTGGCTCCTTCGGGCGGCGATGGTGGACAAGGAACTGGCCAGAGTAGATTTGCCGCTGCCATGAATGAAGCAGTGCTTGATGCCAAGCACGTGGTACACATCAGTCTAACTGAGGGGCTGGATTTCTATTGGCCATTTGGACAGAGCGTGCTGGAAACCATATTCAAAGTTTTCAAACAAAAAGAACTGCTGGAAGATGCTGTGCTGATCTATCGAGTGGCACGTGCTCCTGAGCGTAGAGTATTCAAAATTGACGTTGGTAATATGCCAAGCCACATGGCCATGCAGTTTGTAGAGCGTGTGAAAAACGAGATACATCAGCGACGTATACCCAGTCGCACTGGCGGCGGCAACAACATCATGGATTCCAGCTACAATCCGCTGAGTATTAATGAAGATTACTTTTTTCCACAAACAGCAGATGGACGTGGCAGTAGTGTAGACACACTGCCGGGCGGTAGTAATCTAGGAGAGATTGACGACCTCAAGTATTTCAACAATAAAATGTGCCGTGGGTTACGTGTGCCCTCAAGTTACTTGCCCACAGGCCCAGACGACAGTGATCGAGTAACAAATGACGGTCGGGTGGGCACAGCATTGATTCAAGAATATCGGTTCAACCAGTACTGCGAGCGTTTACAGCGACTGGTTGTGGAAAAACTTGATGATGAATTCAAAATGTTCATGCGCTGGCGCGGTTTCAATATTGATTCGGGTCTGTTTAGTATTGCATTTAACCCACCTCAAAACTTTGCTAGTTATCGTGAATCTGAACTGGACACAACACGGGTTACCACCTTTACAAGTCTTGAACAAGTTCCATATCTAAGCAAGCGATTCTTGCTCAAACGCTATCTTGGCTTGAGTGAAGAAGAGATACAAGAAAACGAAGAGTTGTGGAATGAAGAACGATCCAAGCCTGAAGCTCCTGCCATGGCTGGACAGGATCTTAGATCAGTGGGTGTGACTCCGGGAGATATTGAATCTGACATCACAACTGGTCAAGAACTACAAGGCATAGGCGAACCAGTACCTGGAGCACCTGGTGCTGTTCCGGGTCAACAACCAGCAGCTGGTGCTGTAGCTCCTGCTGTGGGCTCTGCACCGGCCGCAGGTGCCGCCCCAACTGTATAAATATCATTATGATATTGCTTGAATTATACCAATCAGTGCCGCCTCAGTACCAGGATGTTGCGCAAGACAACAGCCAACCTCAATTGCACGATCTTAGGAAAACCAAGCTGACTCTGCGCCAAATCAATCGTTTGCGCCAGCTCAACGACATCCGGAAGTACGAGTTTCAAGAGAAACTTAAACGGGTGCAAACTCAATACGCTCCTCCTGCTCAGCCCATGATTTGACGATTTTTTAAAAAAAATTGTCATTTATCTAGGAAAAACATCCGATAAACACTAGTTTATTGACTGGTGCTGTAAATATCAACAGAGCCATTTACCTGGAGGACTCCATGAACAAATTTGAACAACTGATCGAATATGTGATCAATGATGAAGAGGCAAAAGCCAAAGAACTATTTCACGAGATTGTGGTAGAGAAAAGTCGCCAGATCTACGAAGAAATAATGAAAGATGAAGAACTCGAAGAAGCTGCTGAAGACGACCTTGAAGAAGGCATGGCACTTGGTGGTGATCAAGCCGATGACTACATCAAAGATGTAGAAATGGAAGAGCAAGGCATGTCAGAAGAAGAAGAGTCTGATGTTGAGTTTGACGATGAAGCCGAAAAAGACGGCACCGAATTAACACATGACATGGAAGATGATCATGATGAGAGCGGTCTAGAAGATCGCGTGGTTGATCTTGAAGACAAATTAGACGAACTCATGGCTGAGTTTGAATCTTTAATGGGCGACGAAGCTGACACTGGCATGGGCATGGACACACCAGACATGGACGGTGAAGAAGTAGTTGACGATGAGCTGGAAACCGAAAGCATGCGTATGCCCATGGAAGAAGCTATAACTCTCAAGGCAGCTCCTGCTCCAGTAAAATCTGAAGACGCAGGAATCAACAAGAAATCTACAGTGGCTGCTAATGCAGGCGCACGTGGTGCTATTGCCAAGCCAGTACATACTACCGGTGAAACTGCACAAGGTCGTCCAGCTCCTAGTACCAAAGAATTAATTGGTAGAGTACAAAATACTCCAGCTCAGGGCTCGGTAAAACAAACCCCAGCTACTAAGCCACACCTGGCTCAGGGCACTGGTGTCAACACCAAGTCAGTTATCCAGTAAGGCGGGATAGATGGCTCTCTATCTTAAGGAACACCTTACTTTTGACCGTGCCAGCATGGTGGTCGAAAGCTCGGGTGAAGGTGCTTTGAAGAGCCTTTATATGAAGGGTATCTTCATTCAGGGTGGGGTAAAGAACGCTAATGAGCGTATCTACCCCGTGTCTGAAATTGAAAGTGCTGTTGAAACTCTTAACAAGCAGATTGTTGAAGGGTATTCAGTCCTAGGTGAAGTAGATCACCCTGATGATTTAAAGATTAACTTAGACCGTGTGTCACATATGATTACTAGTATGTGGATGGACGGAGCCAATGGCTTTGGTAAGTTAAAGATTTTACCAACTCCGATGGGGCAATTAGTGTCCACAATGTTGGAGAGTGGTGTGAAACTTGGCGTGTCAAGTCGTGGTAGCGGCAACGTGAATGACTTGGACGGCAAAGTGAGTGACTTTGAAATAGTCACTGTGGACATTGTCGCACAACCTAGTGCACCCAATGCTTATCCCAAAGCAATCTATGAAGGCATGATGAATATGAAGCATGGTCATAGAATGTTGGATATTGCAAAAGATGCACAGGGCGATAAGAAGGTACAGAGATTCTTGAAAGAGGAAGTAAAACGCCTCATCAAGGGTCTCAAAGTTTAGGAGAAACCAATGCTAGATGCAATCAAACCATTGCTCGATAGCGGCCTAATTACTGAAGATGTCAGTCAGGAGCTTACCGAAGCATGGGACGCCAAACTGACTGAAGCCCGTGAAGAGGTACGTGCAGAACTCCGCGAGGAATTTGCACACCGGTACGAGCACGACAAGACAGTAATGGTGGAAGCTCTAGATCGCATGGTTACCGAAGGTCTCCAGTCTAACATCCAAAGCCTAGCCGAAGAAAAGCGGTTAGTGGCCGAGGATCGTGTGCGCTTCACTAAGAAAATGAAAGAGTCATCTGGAAAGTTTGACAATTTCATGATCACAAAATTAGCTGAAGAAATCGGCGAACTACGTAAAGATCGTCGTGCACATGCGGATGGCTTTGCCAAACTCGAGCAATTCGTTGTTCGTGCTTTGTCAGAAGAAATCCGAGAATTCGCACAAGACAAGCGTGCTATTGTGGAAACACGAGTACGCCTGATCCGCGAAGCTAGAGAAAAACTGGAAAGTCTCAAGTCGCGCTTTGTTAAAGAAAGCGCAAACAAGATGACCCAGGCGGTAACAAGCCATCTCAAGCGTGAAATGACACAATTGAAAGAAGACATTGAAGCAGCTCGTCAGAGCAGTTTTGGTCGTCGGATTTTTGAAGCCTATGCAGCCGAATTCGCCAGTACTCATCTGCGCGAAAATCGACGTATCCGCGATCTCAATCGCGTGATTGTCGA
>Ga0209500_10003593_pt1 | contig 10494 bp, 21 predicted proteins | sample S_140212_EF_Meta_FD_187323 | JGI IMG/M metagenome (GOLD analysis project Ga0209500, IMG submission 187323) | Freshwater microbial communities from Lake Simoncouche, Canada to study carbon cycling - S_140212_EF_MetaG (SPAdes) (version 2) | ecosystem: Environmental > Aquatic > Freshwater > Lake ...
ATAACTCATCATAGTCATTTTGGAAAAAACTTTTGATATAACGTGCCTGTGCCGCTTTGGCACCTTGTCCACGTAATAAAGACAGCATCTTAAATGCTTTTGGATCAAATGCTTCTGGATCTTTAATATAGTTATCTATGGCTGTATCAATTTCTTCACTCATTCCTACAGCCTGATCACGGATACGATCTTGTATGGTTACTACAGGGGCCTGTGCCACTGTTTTTTTCTCTTCTGCTACTACCTCAATATCATACTTACCAGCTTCAATAACCTTGGCAATCTCAGCCTTTAACCATTCTACTGTGTCTTTACCATTGTTAAAATCTGCTCGTATAGTGGGCATACCTTTAATAAGGCAAGCGGCAATAGCACCCATAGTACCTGAACAGCGATGATCTTTAGTACGCTTAAATGCGTCGATATCGGATTTAGCGTAGTCATTGCGTCCCATCCAATCTATGACTTTGGGCTTGAGATCTTTACTGGATTTCTCTAAACGATACCAAGTCATAGCAGAGTGGAACTTCTTTAGAAATTCGTCTTCGGACAACTTGTCTACTTCATCCCATTTTGGACTCAGGTCTTTGCCACGGTTTTCTCGTACTGTTTGTGCTGTTACTTTGGGTTTAACTGCTTTTGTCGCCATATTCTCTGCTCCTTAAATTAAACTATACTTATATTATACGGTAGTTTTGGTAAAAAGTCAAGCAGAATTTAATCTTTCCAGGGTATAGGAACCCAGCCTAACTGCTTGAAATCATTGGCAATTTCTTCAGTAACTACCCCTTCAGCTACATAATCGGCATTATCTCGAGAAGAACTTGTATCAGAGCCCAGTCCATATTCAATTTCTGATGTACCTATGCCCGAACAATACCAATCTAAATAGATTCCCTCTTCACGAATACGAGCAACAATTCCACCAGAATGACGCCAACTACAACTCCAAAGATCTTCTTTTAGGATAGATAATGTGTCTTGCGCATCTTCACCTGAGATCTTGCACCACCGCATATTACACAAAGCCGCATATATATTTTGGGCATAGGATTTTTTGGTCTGTGCCTTATTCACTATATAATCAGATTTGAGTAAATCTCTCTCTAGGTCCACAGACTATTACGTACTTTGATTAATTGAATCATCATATTCTCATCTTCGGTTTCGTATTGTTCTTCCATTTTGGAAAGAAGTACATGGGCACGATCATGTTCTTTCTTTAATTCTTTCGGTGTGTTGAACGAAAGTTTACCACCGTTCAATTCGCGAGCCCGATCGCATATAGCAGTCCACCCACTAACTTCGTGAGGGTCTGGACGGGCAGGCCGAGTCACAGTCCACCAAAAATATAATTCATATATTTCTTTGGCTCTTTCTGCTTGAAGAGTTGGCTTACCGTATAGTTTATGATCTTCCCCTACGCCATCGTTATCACCGTGTACCAACTTCATCTGCCAAACAAGGTTATCTAATCCAGCACGTTTACACCGCCAAGTTCTCCAACGGAACCAACCACGAGCCCAAAATGGTGCTTGATATTTTTTCTTTGCTTCTTCGTCCCAAGCAATATGCCACCAGGCTAATTCGATTTCAACGAAGTCAACAAGTTCGTTAAATAGACAAGGCAAAAAACGATTACCCAAGTCGTGCCAATCACCAGGCTTAATATCACAACGGTGAGCAGTAAGGCAATGAGTGCGAGTAACCCAGCGATTGTTGAAATAATATTTGATACCATATAGTTTCCTTGGAATATACGTTATAGTGTCTTGTAGGTAATCTAGGCCTTCTTCGGCTATCCAATAACGGACGGGTGATTTCTTTCGAGCTTCATCTTCCCAAGAACTCCAAGAATCTAATTCTAATGCGTAAGGTTTTGCGGTTCCACGTATCCAATCTGCTAGTTTACTGTTTGACCAATATTCTGTCATTTTATTTTTTCTCTATAAAAGGTTTCAAATCAGGTGGAGTCCAACCTACGGGCTTTAACACCTTTCCATCTTCTCTTTTTCTAACTAAACCGGTTTCTTGATCAACTTTGGAAAAGTTTGTAGCCATTACTTCTTTCCAAGCACCTTCAGCATCGTATCCTGCACTATGTATAGCACCAATTGTAACTACTAGGATATCTATTAGTGCGTCTAACTGTTCAACCCGATCGCCTTGTATTACAGCACCGTTCAGCTCTGCAGTCTCTTCTGCAATTAAATTTATATACAAATTATACTGTGAGTTATTAAATTTGTCAACTGATTGCCCGCAGGCAACCATAAATTTTTCTTGATCTTTGAATGGATTCATTTTGAGCTCTTTCTAAATTCTTCAACATCTTCTATAGCGTGATGTAGTATTGTAGCATAGTTCATGGCCTGCTGGCTATCCATCGATAGTCCGGCTTCGTATTTTACATAACCTTTTGTCAGTAATGTCCAGATATGATGCCAGCGAGTTAGACTCCACCAGTTGGTCTTTTGGGTGGTATAGGTGGTAACCGTGACACCTGATTCATCTGCTTCGACAAATATGTCATGACTGTGGTCATCCTGACCACAATCGCAGACTACCTTATACTGTTTGGCATCACCCCAATCATTTTTGATTAGTACCCCTTTGGCTGGCGTTTCTGCGATTATCATCCTCTTATTCCTGTTGTAGTACGGGTCACTGTTGGGCCACTTGATTCAAAATCCATTCCTGCACTGCGACCTTCATAATATCTACCATTCCATTTCATGGATATTTTGATAGCTTTATTTACTATAACATTTAACTTGACTTTATCTTCAAAGGATTCTACCACTGCTGTAGTTTCTTTACTACTTTTAGCCATTTTAATCAAACAGGTTTCGCTGTAGCGTAGTGTTTCAGACATCTGGTTTACCCCATCTTAAGTAATATTCAGTTAATGATCTTGTGTCCATTTCGGCAATAATATAATAAGTGTATCCATAATGGCTCATATCAGGTTTACGTTCCCATCTTGGGCTATTTGGAATTGACTTATCCATAACATACTTACCAGCATCGGTTTGTTGCCATTTATAAATCGGATCTGCTACAAATAGATCAGGGTCTTCGACATCTCCCATTCTTATTCTATGGAAGACTATTTCTCGTATTTCAGAAGTCAATTCGCCCATGTTAATGCAAACAACGTAGCCTGTTCTGGATAACGGAACTTAAACTTAAATTCTCCCCAACGGTGTAGTAGTTCCATTTCCCAATCTTTAGATTCAAAATTGTTAATGCACCACTCGGCCGCATTCCAAGATTCTTTAGTTCCTGTAACTGTGAATTCTATCATTGAGGTTTCTTACGTGGAGGGTAGCGTCTATTATTTGATTTTGGTTTATTTTCTTTAATCATTAAAGGGGCATGTTCTACCGCTTTCTGACTGCGTTCAAGTGCGGCATGAATTTCATCAGGTGTTGGTTCTGGAGATTCATAACTTGGGTCATACTCATATCCGGCTTGTGACATTTTTTTAGTCGCGGCATCCATTTCTTGTTCAGCAATCATTTCTCTTAATCCACCCACAGGCCCTTGGGAATCTTGACTGATAGTCTCCCAAGTACGTATTTCTAATAAAGGCTCAATACTAGTTGGAACACTTACTACATACTGTGTAGAGTCTTGCCCTTCTAGATTAAAATTATATACTATTTTACCTTTAGTAATTCTATTAGCTGAACGGGCAACCCCGTAAATCCAAACGGTATCACCGACCGCATAAGTCTTTTTAATATTCATATTTTACGCCGTTAATACCGGCTCTTTTTGTTTTGTCTCGAGTAGGTCCTTGACAAACTTAATCGCTTTACGATCAGTGTCATAGACATACTCTTGATCTTCGTCATCCTCCGCCCGTAGGGTTACTATTACACCATTACATACTTTACGGATTTCTATGGATTCAAACATGGTTCACCTTTATTGTGGTACTGACAAATTATAATTAAAATGGAAAATTCCAATGTGTGCAGTTTCACGACTTAACTGCTGGTCACACCAGATCTGATATCCTGTCTTTTGTGCCTGCTGACAGAAATAAATGTCCTCACCAATTTCTAAGTTTAGGTGGGGAACAAATTCTTGTAGGTAATGTGGTTGAGGAATCTTTTCATAAACTTCTCGTTTACACATAACCAATCCATGTGGTAATACATCAATCAATTCCATATCTGGACTATTATCAGTAGTTTGGAACTCTGTGAAACTTCCACTAGATCCGCTCATACCTGTAAAGTTTGGATTTGGAAAACGTCTGCGTCTATAGTTAGCACCGACAATTTCTTTATTACGAGCTAACAGTCTCATTGGAGCGTCGATTGGAAACTTCATATCACTGTCTACCCAAAAGATATGACTGAAGTCACTCTTAAGAAAAATGTCTACTAGGTTGCGTCTTGCGATAGTAATCACAGATCCAATGTTAAACGCACAGTTGATCTTGATACCGTTGGCAACCATATTAGCCGCTGACATTGCCAAATGCTGAGCAAATTCAGCATTGACCATTTCCATAGCCGGAACAGCAATCATCACTGATGGCTTGTTACCGCCGTTAACAACCTGTCCTGCTTGTGATGGTTGAAATGTCTGTCCAGCCTGCGCCGCTAAATTGGGACGCTGTGGTACCGGCGGGCGACTAGGAATTTGTAGTTTGTTCTTCTTCATTGTTTACCTTTATAGTTTATATTATAGCAGAGAATTCTGCTGAGAGCAATGTTCATAGTATTTAATTTTGCCAAAGATGTTTGAGGCATATTTTGGTTATCTTGGGGCAAAGTCTTGTTGTAGTTTAATATTATCCATAAACTCTTTTTTAGTTCCAGGATCTGTATTAAACGCACCTTTGAGTACCGTGGTCTGTGTTAGACTACTATGTGCCATAATGCCGCGATTTTCGCAACAACCATGTGTAGCCTGGATATAAACACCGACGTTCTCACTGTCAGTGGCCTTCATTATTTCTCTTGCGATGTCGTTACACAGTTCTTCTTGTAAAGTACCACGGCGAGCACACCACTGAGCAATCCTGGTATACTTAGATAGACCAATAAGTTTGTTGGCAGCAATAATACCAATATAAGCAACTCCACCAACAGGCTGATGATGATGACTACACATGCTCCGAAGCTCACTTCGCACAACCAACATACCTTCATATCTATCCTCACTGTCATTAGGAAACGCCGTAGCGTTGGGAGCAGGTTCATATCTGCCTGCCATGATTTCATTGAAATACATTTTAGCCAAACGTCGAGCTGTCCCTTTACTGTTTGGATCGTTTTCTCTATCAATCAACAATGTGTCTAGCACGTTTTCAAATGCTCGAGTAGTTTCGTCGATTAAAATTTCTCGATCACCTTCATGTAAGTAATCACTGATGTTGTCTCCTGCCCAAAACCTTTTACCATCACGCTTCATCTTAAATCGGATAGCATCTGCCAAGTTGGCTTCTTCATAGCCTTTGTCGTCTATATTATTAATTAAATTTTCTCCTTCTTGAAAATCTTTATATGTTTTATCGTATCCCATGTATTCTCCTGATTGTTTATTTTATAGGATTATTTAGGCGCCTGTCAAGCCCATGAATAATTTTTCACGTTCTGTGATATATGCTACAGGTTTGATCCACCCTTCTTTAAGAGCAAGGGCAATAAGATCACGGATGTTTTCCGGACATCGGGCTGAGATCTCAACACTGGCACGATTGGCAGTAGTGAATCCATCAATGATTTGGAATTCTGGATCGCCTAATTTAATTTTGTGTATCTTGCTGGAAGTAATTGTGAATTCTGTCATAGTGCTAATAGTATAGCACCTGACTTGGACTATGTCAACGCTGTATCCAGTCTTTTGGTTGAAATGGTTTAGAAACCTGTGATCGGCTCAAATAGTATATTGAGCGTTTTTTGATACGTTTTATAATACGATGATTTTGATCATAATCAAATGCTTTAAGATAAGTCCGCCAAGTGTCATATGCTCGTCTACGTCCCTGTTGTTCTTCGTTTAGATAATTAACAATATTCTGCATGTTATTACCAAACTTGTCTTTAAGTTCGCAAGCCATATTAAATGCGTAAGCATCAATTTCGTCTGGATCTCCTAAGTACTCTTGTTCTACTCGTTTTTTAGTAGATTCTGCTGTTGAGCTGTATCCCGGCAATTCTTTGAATTTTCTCTTTCGGGCTTGTCGCATATGGATAACTTCGTGTAAAATTACATCTGCTATACGTTCACTTAATCGGTTAAATCTACGAGATGTGAAACACACTGTTTGATCGTTAAGGTTGTAAGCAAAACTTACTTCTATACTTTTTTGGCGATTTAGATCATATTCTGTATGATACATTCCCCCAACAAATACATAAGAAATAGGAACCTGTGGCTCTCGAGTTTTTCGGCTACGTATAGGCATCCAATATTTGATATGGTTGTTTAATTTATTATGGAATTGTTCTATAGTTAGTATTTGGTCAACTATATCTGCTTTAATCAACCGAACCATAGCCGCGATAGATTCCCTATCCCAAAGACTCCAATCGTATTTCGAAGGTCTAACGGCCATACACAATCTCCTGTATACTGTATTTATTTACTATATATTAATAGTATGTTACAGTTTTTGGAGAAGCTCAAGCATTATCTGCTCAGTTAATGGTACAGTTGGCAGGATTTGAACCTGCAAAAGCAACATGTCTATGACTTTGCCCTATCCCGCAACGGCCAAAAACCGTATTTTGGAGGTCTTCCAGTTCCACTCACAACCGTACTATTAGTATATAGCACGATTGTGGGGTTGTCAAATTATTTGATTTTTAGGATGATCTTTTGATCTAATTCTTTGTTTTGAACTTCTAGTAGTGCTGTGACTACTGTGTGTTGATATTGATGGTCTTGACTACTACGATGTTGTTGGCGTATTTCACGAGCTCTGGCAGATGCCATGAGAATCATATCATAGCGACTTCCACCGGAGTTTCTGACACATTTTTCTGTGTCAATCTCTAATACTCTACTTTTAATATCTTTTTTAGACATTGTTGAGCCTTATATTAAGTTTAACTTCTTTAACTGCTTGATGAGCTTTGGATTTATTTTCTCTTATACTACGAGCTATAAGACTACGCTTTTCACTTTTGCTCAGTTGCCCAGCTAAAGTTTTACTCAGTACCGTGGTGTCCTGTTTTTTAGGTTTTTTATCTGCCATTATGAATCCTTTTATGCTGGTTGTACTTCTTCTACTACCGGTACTTCAAAACTATGCTGTGGATGTTTAATTCGAATAGCATTTCGAATTTTAGCACGTTCTTTAGCCTTTCCAGATTTTTCTAATAGATTTAATAACTGAGGTAGATTCAAAGGTCCTAATCTTGTTTTACCAGTTTTGGTTTTATTTGGATCTGCTTTTCTACTTTTTTGATTACTGCCTTTGGTTGCCATAATTTTCCTTTTACTTAAACTTTGGTCCTAAACACCAGATTACTATACTGCGTCTGCATCCTTTTTTAACAGGTTTGACAGCGTGTATAACATAGCTGGGAAATGCTAATACACGACCCCGTTTCTGTAAAGCTATTTCTGGATTTTTACCACCAGTGTCAAATTCAAACTCTCCTCCGGTATATTCTGACTCATCACTGAGGATAAGACTCATACTGAGTTTTCTGGGAGTTTTCATTTCTGGAGGAACACGATCTCCCATGATCATGTCCATATGACGATCATACTTAGATCCTTTGTTTCTGTATTCGGTGTATTGGAAAAATTCAAATCCCAGTAAATCCATATTATAAAAGTTTTTATTAATATGATCTGTAAGGTTTAACATTTTATCAAAAAACCATTGATTGTCCTGATCAACGTTGTGCATACAAACTTCGCTTTTTCTCACGCTTTCGTCTGTAGTACCTTTAACATCGGACACAATAGTTCCTGTGGTTAATTCGCCAGTAGTGGCACAGTATTTGTCGATAGCTTGAAGCTCTTGTTCTGAGAACCAACCATCCCAAAATACATAGGGATAGGTGATATTAAAATTAGTGTTTGGTCTATAACTTAATGACATATTTTTTCCTTAAAATGGATTCTTTACCAGTCCTAATAACGGACGTTTATCTAATGCCCATTCAGCATATTTTCCGTCTAGGTCTACATAGTGTAGAAATACTTGTATAACTTGTGTTTCAACATCTAATGGCTCACGCCAGTGTTCAATATCGCAACCTTGATATACTACTAGGTCGCCTGGCTTAAGAGTAACTTTCTTACCCGCCATAAAGATGGACCAAGGTTTAGGATCGTTGTCTAGGCATAATGTAACTGAATATTGACAGCTGGGACGATCGGTGTGTTTTTCCAGAGTAGATCCTTTCCAATAGATACGACTGTAACTATAAGTTGGACTTAGTCTTTTACCAGTTACTTCTTCAATAACGGGCTGTACTGATAATAACAACGCTTCACAAACACTGTGTCCGTAGTTTACAAAACTATGAGCAGATTGTTCGTCACCAAATGCTGTTGTATTATTTTGAGGAATATTATTAACATAGTACTGTAGATCTTTAGTAATAATTAACGCATCCTTGGCTAGCTTACATACTTCGGGAGTTACTGCATTTTTTACTACTTTGTATAATGTTTTCATATTATTTTCCTCTGTACTTATGATTATACTTATTAGGTGAGAGGAAGTCAAGCCCTGAAAATTGAGCTTGACTTGTTCTACATTGTGGGACCGTTTCCGGACTTAAATCCTACACTACCACCTTCTGCTTCAATACGTGCTGTGACATCTTCAAACAAGATCGGAGCAAAGTCTGGAAGTTGTTCTACGCAAACGCAGTGGTATCTAACATCGGGTTCATCGCTGTACAAGACTTCGCCAGTTCTGGCATCAACTCCACGAGCCTTTTTAACTCTACGAGTATGGAGGTGACCGTGAATGTTAACTCCAAAACGTCCTAAGCTTTCAGCATGGACAGGAATATGGCTTAAAATAAGTCCGTTCATCACATGGTACGCCCGTAATTCACGGAAGTATTCTCGATATTCTACATCAGGAAAGATATCATGATTACCGCGTATCAATACCTTGTCGCCGTTTAAGCGGGCTAATGTCTTTAACGCCTTGCGGTTAATGACAACATCTCCCAAATGATAGACCTTGTCGGTAGGCTTTACCCGTTCGTTCCACGCCTTGACCATAGCTTCGTCCATTTCATCCGGATCTGTCCAAGGTCGAATTTTGACTCCTGTGTCCTCGTGTGTGAAGCGACATACACCTGCGTGTCCAAAATGTGTGTCACTGACTAAAAATACTGATGGCATATTGCGCTCCTTTCTAAGCTACTAACCACGACTCCGTTTCTTTAAGTATGATGCTTTCGTTACCGTCATACTCATCTATCTTAAATTCTGCACCTTGATCTAACCATTGAATAGTTAGATTTGAAAAGGCTGAACTATAAACATCTGGATATTTTAATTCTATATATACTTGTAATTTATCCCATTCTTCTAGTTCAACATAATGTACTATATTTGGGTCAAATATTATTTCTGGATTTTCTCTATTCCAAGTATACCACCCTGCTCCAAATCCTGGAGAATAAATTACTGCAACTTTTCCATCTCTAATGACTTTTTCCAAAACGTTCTCCTAGTAGGATTCTACTTCTCGAATTTCTTTAACGACTATATATTCTTTAGCATTCCAACGATGTTCAGTTTCGTTAGCCCGATCAGCATTAAACCAACTGCGATAAGGGCCGCTGTCGTATTCTATACGACCATCCTTTAGTGTTCGGACTACGTAAAATAGTTCTAATTTCATAATACTATTATACAGGAATTTTACCAGTTTGTCAACCGATAGATTGAATTAGTCTAGGTTTCGGGTGTCAGGTACCTAGGAACCCCGTGAGCCCAGCCCATCCTGTTTTCGGGTCAGCGGATGCGGAATATGGTTACAGGTCCGCACGAATATTTATATATTATCTTTCTGGTTGCCAGCCGTCTGCGGTCCAATGTGGTAATCCGACCGCTAAAAATTCTTCAGATGTAGTTACAACTTCTAGTGCTTCTTCTACTACTTCATCTCGCAGTAATATATATTGTTGTATAGGTGTTCCGGCAGGTATAATTTCTTCCCCATCTAAACAATGCCAAAATATTTGCACATTTAGCCAATTAGGACCTTTTAATATACCAGTGGCCGCGGTGAATCTAATATCGTCGTTATACGGAATAGGTATCGACAATAAACTATATCCGGTAGGAATCTCCACCATCCATGGACTGTTTATTTTTAATATGGTATGCAAGGTGTTTGGGGGGAAGTCTTTATATTTTTTTAATTGATCTCCTGTATGCCACTCGATATAATTCCCCATGTAATTACCCAGTGGTAATTTTTTTTGATCTATTTCTAATCCCCAATTAAAATATGTTAAATCACCGGCCTTGGTAGTAATTTTT
>Ga0209500_10003594_pt1 | contig 10494 bp, 9 predicted proteins | sample S_140212_EF_Meta_FD_187323 | JGI IMG/M metagenome (GOLD analysis project Ga0209500, IMG submission 187323) | Freshwater microbial communities from Lake Simoncouche, Canada to study carbon cycling - S_140212_EF_MetaG (SPAdes) (version 2) | ecosystem: Environmental > Aquatic > Freshwater > Lake ...
TGCATGATGAGTACTGGTGGAGATAATTTTGGTGTTCATGATAATACTAGAAGTTGGTTATATTATTGGAATGGTACATATCATAATTTTCAATATGGTTATCTTGAATCAGCTAGTAGTGTAAGAGGGCCATTATTCTACGACAGTAATAATACTGCATATTATTTAGATCCTGCAAGCACAAGTAATTTAAATAATGTTGCAGTCGCTGGAACTTTATCTACAAATAATATTGCTAAAAATTCAGCAGGATCTCCAATAGTTATAAATTCTGGATTAAACGCCTCACTTGGGCTTAGAGTTTATTATGATATGAATTTGTATAATACTTTAGTATTTACAGATTCTTCTTGGAATAGTCAAGGTGCAATTTCTGGATCTGCGGGAGTTATAAGTATTTCAGCAGCAAATGCGACTAGTAATTTTACGAAGCAAGCTGGATACTCAGAAGAAGGTGGATCTTTCAGAGCGCCAATATTTTATGATAGTAATGATACAACATATTATACCGATCCAGCAGGTTTTTCACTGATATCATCAATGGGTATTGGTGGTTTGACCAGTAGTAATAATGTTCAAATGTATGATTCTTATGTTGATGCTAGTAGTAGTTATTTACAATATCCTCCATTAATAATAAGAAAAGATAATTCTGCGACTGGAGCAATTGATCAAGCTCCTGTTGGATTATTTATTTATAATTTAAATGGTACAAATAATACTTGGACAAAATTGTCGATGGGCAGCAGAGAAGCTACTGGCGCTGGAAATACAGTAAGTATTGCAGGTTTAGCGGCTCAAAAGACAGCAGGAACTAATGGAGCTTGGGCAACAGGTAATTTACATTTTTGGACAAAATCAGGTGCCACACCAATCACAAATATGGTTGCATATTCTAGTGGATATGTACAAAGTGATTATAGCTTTAGAGCGCCTATTTTCTATGACAGTAATAATACAGCGTATTATGTCGATCCTGCAAGTACAAGTAATTTAGTTGGATTAACTGTTGCTAATACTATAACTGGAAACATTAGTGGTACTGCCGGTTCAATCAGTGGATTTAATAATCCTACAACTGCTGCCACAGCAAATACAATCGTTTATAGAGATGGTAGTGGACATATAACAGGAAATTATATATTCGGGAGTTATCTTAATTCAACAGATGATGTAAGTACGGGAACCATAAGTAATATAGTAGCAAAATTTGGTGACAATTATCATCGAAGTGCTAGTGCCGCTAAAGTTGCTACATTTATTAGCGGCCAAACGATGAATATTGCTGGTAGTTCTACAAGTTGTAGTGGTAATGCTGCGACAGCAACTGCATTGACATCAATGAATATTTCGCAGTTTACAAATAACAGCGGTTATTTAACAAGCGTAACTAATATTTCAGGTAATGCTGGTACAGTAACTAATGCAACATTTTATCGTCAGTTCACAGTAAGAGATGATAGAAGTGATGGCAGCGATTATAGTTTAGCAGCAAGAGCAACTGGATTATATGCAATTAATGCCGCAGGAACAAATGGACCTGGGGCAACCTATTTAAGCTTAATACATGTAGCAAACTCCAACGATGTTGCTTTTCAAATTGCAGGTGGTTATAACAGTGATGCAATGTATTTTAGAGGAACAACTGCATTACAAAGTGGTACTGGATATAGTGCTTGGAGAACTGTTATTCATAGCGGTAACATTGCATCACAAACAGTAGCTTCTTGTACCGGCAGTTCTGGTTCTTGCACTGGTAATGCTGCAACGGCTACTATTCTACAAACCGCAAGAACTATAGGTGGCGTTAGCTTCAATGGTTCGGCTGCTATTGATCTTCCCGGCGTGAATACGGGAGGTAATCAAAACACCTCTGGAAGTTCTGCTTCTTGTACTGGTAATGCTGCAACAGCAACAACTTCAACAAATGTATCATCACCAGATGGTGATAGAAACCCAAGTACAAAATTACCAACAACAAATGCAAGAAATGTAAGATTTGATTTTTCAGGTGCGGGTGCTGTTGGAGGCGCTGGTAACTATGCTGGTGTTATGACTTATGCTCCTTGGGATGGTACTTCAGCATCAACAGGTGATTCTTCATATCAATTAGCATTTTTAAATGAAACAGGAGTAAATGCGTCTGGAGTACCGGGTTTATCTCTCAGAAATGGTATTAATAGTACTTGGAATTCTTGGTATAGAATTATAACTTCTGGCAATATTGCATCACAAACAGTAGCTACTGCTGGTTCTTGTACTGGTAATTCCGCCACTACAACTTTAGCCACAAAAGCAACAAGAGCAAACGGTGATTTTTATATTGATGATAATTATGGAAATACTATAGTTGGATTATATTCGCCCACTAAATATCAAGGAGTATTTACAATGGGTAATGCTTATAAATTGGCTGTTGACGGTTCTGGTACTGGTAATTTATATGGTATTGCTTGGTCTCATCCTAATGCTGGTGGAGTAGCTGCTAATTTAAGTGATCACGGAGCTTTAATAATACAAAATGGTGCATTTAGTGCTGCTATTTCTAGTAGTATAAGATGTACCGTTGATATGCGTACGCCGATTTATTACGACAGTAATGATACGGCTTATTATATAAATCCAAATTCAGAAACCCGTTTATATAAAGCAAGTATTTACGCAGGAAACGAAGCTTCTAATACCGGAGCTAATGGTAGTACAGAAGGTTTAATTCTTCGTGGTAATTATAATTCTAATACTTGGGCAAAGAAATTCCATAACTATGATAATGGTTCTGGTATTCAATTATATTTAGCAGAAACAGTTGGTGCTGGTGCATGGAGTACTCTTCAAGGTTGGGGAACTGGTCTTGGTTACACAAGTCGAGTGTTTGGAAGTTTTGCCGCTGATTCTGCTTTGTACTCGCCTATATTCTATGATAGTAATAATACAGCTTATTATACAGATCCAGCAAGTACAAGTAATTTACTTGGTTTAACTGTTACAAATACAATTACCGGAAGTATCACAGGTAATGCTGGTGGAAGTTCAGCTTCTTGTACTGGTAATGCTGCTACTGTTACAAATGGTGTTTATACTGGAACTACTAATACATTTACTGGTGGAAATCTTTTCCAAAGTAATTTAGGAACGACATCTGGCTCTTTAAGCAGTCCTCCTTTACAGGTTTATGCAACAGGTACAAATGCTGCATTTATGAGTTTTCATCGTGCAGGAAGTTATGCTGTTAATATGGGTCTTGATTCTGATAACGTATTGCGTATCGGCGGTTGGAGCGCATCAGCAAATAGATTACAGTTAGACATGAGTGGTAATCTAACAATTGCGGCTGGTATGTATGCAACTGGGTTTTATGATACAAATAATACTGCTCTTTATTGTGATCCTACAGGAACATCGCTTTTTACAGGTTTAACTGTTACAAATACAATTACCGGAAGCATCACGGGTAACGCTGGTGGAAGCTCCGCTTCTTGTACTGGTAACGCTGCTACTGCAACTACAACAACTGGCAATGCTGGATCTGTAACTTACTTACCAAACAGAACAGATTCTGCGGTATATCAAGTTCTTTGGGGCGCAGCATATACAAACGGATCTGGAACAATCGCTTATTCTTGCTCGCCAGTATATATACAATCTAGCACAGGAACTTTATACGCTAATGCATTTTATGATGCAGGTAATACTGCTTTTTATGTTGATCCAGCAAGCACTAGTATTTTAAATGCAGTAAGAACAAGAAATACATATGGCGAAAGAGTAACAGTAACAGCGGCATCATCTACAACAATTGATACTCAGTATAATTTGACAGAATTAACAATGTCTGCATTTATAACGACATTGACATTTTCTAATTTACAAGCAAGTGGTATTGTTCATATGTGGACTATAGTTACTTTAGGAAATGGTTCTGCAACATCAGTTACATGGCCAGCGGCCATTAAATGGCCTGGAGGTACTGCTCCGAATATAACAGGAACAAATACTAAACGCGATATTTATCAATTCGTTACTTATGATGGCGGCACTAATATTTATGCAATTATCGTAGGTCAAAATCTATAATAACATATGATTAAATTTCTTGGTCCCAATAAAACACAAGTCGCTCCGATTGCTGCTGGTACTCAAGTTACTGGTTTTTCATCTGCATATTTTTTATTTGGAGATGTAACAGGAGGTATGAGCAATGTTGGTTATAATAGAACAATATCTTTTAGTACAGATAGTGAGTCCACAAGAACGGCGAATACTGGTCCAAGAATATCTCAAGGAGCAGGAGGTTTTAGTTCTACAAATATTTATCACATAAATGGTTATAATTCTGGAATTGTTACAGTTAAAAATAAAATACTTGCTGCAAGTGATACTCAAGGAACTGCAACTATTTCTTTAACTGTAGAAAGAAGAGGCACGACAATTAATTTACCTCATTATACAAAATCGCGAATATATTTCCTTGGTGGTTATAGCGATTCTCTCGGTCAATATCGCGCAGATGGCACTTATATAACAACAGCAACCGATACAGCAACAAATACGACTGCTATACCCGCTGCTAGACACGTTTCTATGGGGCTGTATGAAAGTGATAATGCTTATATAATAGGTGGATATAATAGTAGCGGTGCTAATACTAATACTATATATAAATACGTTATGACAAGTGATACAGCGTCTACTTTATCCGCTACTGATAGTGTATCAAATTCTCAGGGATATGCTTTTTCTAATTCATTATGGGGTTATAGAGCTAATGGAGCAAATGTTACAAGCGCTAGTAATATTAAATTAACTTTTTCGACAGAAACAGTATCTACTGGATCTAGTAGTCCAGAAGGTAGTTTGCAGTTGTTTCAAGGCGTATGTAGCGCGACGGCAACTGTTGGATATGTTTGGACTGGTTATAGAAATTATACATTAAATCGCGCATATCATAAATTAACTTTTTCAACAGAAACTTGGAGTAATAATAGTTACACTACGGGTGATACAAATTCAGGTTGGATAAATGGCAGTAGCGGGGCATAATATATATGGATAATATTCTAGACATTAAGTTAAAAGAGTTCATCGATAAATTTGATCTTGGTAAAATAGATTTTTCTAAATATACCGCTGGTCGTACTTCTTTTCAATTGGAAAGATTTGTTATGCAAGAGCATGATTTGCCAGAAAGAAAGTTTCTACAGTTAATGATGGAGCTTAAATCAATGCGCGATGGATTTATTGGCGACGTATTTGAGATGGAAAAAATGAAAATAGAAATAAAGAGACTAATTGCTAAGAACGATGAAGTAGATACTCTTGAGGCAATGAAGAAGCAATATTTTCTAAAACAGTTGGAAGAAAATATGATTTTTAGAGAACGCGAAATCAAAACTATTGTTAAACTAATAAATAGTTTGCCGAAAATTTACACATACGATGAAATCGAAGCCGCCGAATCTCGTTATTGGGAATGTCGTTTGACTCGTCAAGCTTTTGAAGATATGGCGAGCGCACAGACTGGTATCAACCAAGGTAACATTCGCGCTAACATACAAGCAGCAACAACAATAGCTCCCAACTTATTAGATTTTAAACAATCATTATTAAATAACTTTATCAATCCACAAATAACATATATAAAATAATATGGATAAAAAATACGTTTTAGTAGTAAATAATCGAATAGTTTCTTCGCCAGCGCCGCTTCCCATAAGTTATAAAAACATATCTAATATTTTTGTATTGCCTGACGATAAATTGGCTGATTTGTCATGGTCTGGAAACGACGAAGGGTTCTGGGTTGTAAACAGCGATCCACTTCCAACGATTAATATACAACAAAAAATCGAAACATCTTATTCTTTAAACATTGAGAATAAAACTTGTCATGAATCTTTTACTGTAGTCGATGTGACTCCATCCGAAGAAGAGATAAGAAAAAACAGAATAGAGACTAGTATAAGAATGATTCGCGATCAGTATTTAGTTATCACTGATTTCACTCAATTGTCTGATTCGCCGATATCTGATGCCGCGAAACTTGATTTTAAAAACTTCAGACAACAATTGCGTACAATGTTAGATATCCCAGATATTACTCAAGCGGTGTGGCCCACCATTCCGACATCCGCTCCAAATATAAGCATTCCTCCATTTCCTCCAATGCCAAGCTTTAATGGTTAAGCTTTTTTTATATAATAGTCATGGGTTATTCTTATGACTATTATTCTCAAATTTGTTTTTCGCTAAGAGACAAAGGATTTTATCCTAAAAATATATTAGATATCGGTGCAAGCGTCTGCCAAACGGCAGATATTATGCGCCAAATTTGGCCTGTCGCAAACATATTATTATTCGAAGGAAATGCTGAGTGCGAAAAGTTATACCAGAAACAACTTTACGATTATCAAATAAAATTGCTTGGCAAAATCAACGGCACAACTAAATTCTATAAAACAAAATGGAGTCCAATTTGTTCTGGCAATTCTATATACAAAGAAAACTCGCAAACATATAACGAACAAAATTTGATCGTTGAAGAGTTGCCGATTTATAGGTTAGATGATTGCGTCAAAGATATTTACGATCTTATAAAAATAGACACTCAAGGTAGTGAATTAGATATTATAGAAGGAGGTATAAATACTTTTAAAAACGCTAAAGTTGTTATTGCCGAAGTGTCTTTTAATAATTATAATGAAGGCGGCTGCAATAAAGATCAAATATTAAACAAAATGTTTGATCTAAAATTTGATTATATTATGCCAGTCGAAACAGTTATGAACGATAAGAACGAATTGATTGCCGAAAGTCTATTATTTATTAGACCTTAAATCAATACTTTCTTCCACCATTTAATAACCATCTTTGGGCGGAAGTTTCGCGGCGTTTCGTTTAAGCTTGAATAAGTTTTAAACATATTAATGTATTCTTGCATATCGGTAGTGAGATTTTTATTATTTATTAATTCAGATAAACTTCCTAGACCGTTTATACCATAAACAAATGGTGTCGTCTTTAATATGTCGGCTAGTACAACGCTTATGCCAAAAGTCTCAGGCATAGTATTGACATAAAACATGCCGCGACATTTCGCCATCAGTTCTATAACTTCTTTGAACTTCAAAGTTCCAAGATAATTGATTCCATAATCTTTTTCGCTTATGTCTTGGGTCGGATTGTCATATCCCGGCAAACATACATTCAATACATCAGTTTTACTAAGTAGTTTTTCATTTTTTAAATATTTCCATAATGGTAATGTGGATGAATATCCTTTCATTAAACTACTGGCGTATATATAATCTTTCTTGTTCTCTGGTATAGAATACTCATACACCCAATCAGGTATCATGAAATAAATTACATGCTTGTCCCAAGACTTTGGAAACAAATCGTTATGAAAATTACTGAGGGTAATTAAAGTTAATTTCTTTTCTTCAAATAGTTTATAGAATTTTAGATTATGAACGCCATTCAAATCGGTTGCCCACATGAATGCTTTTTTGTGAGCGATTTTAGGAATTTCGCTATACCTATGGATTATTAAATTCTTGCACTTGAATTTATAACTATCAACCAACTTGTTTGGCGCATACAATACTCCATTTACAAAAGATTCTTTGTTAGAATTGTTTAGGCATATAACTTTATATCCTTCTTTAGCTAACTCTTCAAGAAGTAAAATGGCTTGAAACTCGCTGCCGCCCATTCCGCATTTGTGCATGGTGTTTCCATCGTATGGAGAACCTATACTATCAAATAAAATAACGTCTGCGTAAATATCCGTCATACAAGAACTTTAAAATCATCTTCATCATTATTCTTTACAAAATACTTGGACAAATCAGTTGTCGGTTGTGGATTGAAAGTGTTTTGATTTTTAAAAGAGTTGATCCATTTACCAACGTCTCCTACGAACGTCTTCGCGCCTGTGTGTGAACATGTGATGTTAGTGTCGAGATAAATACTGTTACCAAGATTGCGCCACTTCTTGCACATATAAATATCTTCGCTGATAAGATCGCCGTCTTCACAAACAACTTCAAACACCATTCGTGTGTCACCTTTTTCTGAAGTATACGGTTTGGAAATCTCCCATAAAGCGTTCATAGCTTTGCGAGAAATCTTCATGAATCCGCAACCTAAACCTGCCACTTCAAGAATGCCGTCTTTATCAACGCTCAAATTTAATTTAGAATTATCTTTATCAAGAGCTTTCACAACGTAAAGCTCTTCGTTGTCAGTCTTTTTTCTATAAGATCCGCCGATAATATCTTTGTCGCTTTTTACCAACTTGTAAAAATCTTGAGGATTCCATCCTACATCACCATCAATAAAAAACAAATTATCAATATCGTTACTATAAGCAAGTTTAAACAAATCATTTCGCGCACGTTGAATAAGAGAGTCGTAACAAATAAATAATGGATATACTTCTACATTATTCTTTTCAGCTAATGATAAAGTGTTTAGAAGTGAGTCGATATAATAAACATCCAGTTTACCGTCGTAAGATGGAGTCGCGATTAATACTTTCTTTTTTTCAGCCATAAAAAAACCTCAAGAACAACATGTCCTTGAGGTATTTTATGTTTTTTTGGTATTTTTTTCTACAGTTATTATCGTGTCAAAGCGGGAGGATATTCTGCCATTACTAGAGCAACGATGGCGGCAGATAATTGGGAGTCAGTCCATTGAGCAGCTTGATCGTATGCGTCTCCAGACCATACTGTATACCAGTTATGAGCGTAAGGAGTGGTTGATATCTTTACCAAACTCTTTACAGTCTTACCGATTGGGTCGTCTGTGGTTTGAAGGATTTCGATTTGGCTGGTATTGGCAGCTTGTTGAATTTCTACAGCACTTGGTAGATTGATAATTGGGAATGTTGGGTCGCTCATATTTGTATTTAATTTTACACTATTTTTTTATCTATAGAAATTAATAATCGTAACTAAAAGCTTTATAGAACCAAGAAAACTTGTTATATATATTATCGCAGTTCTGTTTTCCAAGGATATCTATATAATCATTGGGTATCGGTTTGATTACTTTTTGAATTGTATGGTCGCCAAAAGGAATGTGCATACGGTCATCTTCAAAAGTCTTTTGTTCTACATTATTAAAGTCGTGTTGATAAAATGGTAATTCAAGATAGTCGTATACTCGTTCCATTTCTCTTTGAGGATTACTAGCGAAGTTTTCAAACTTAATAAATAAGCATTTCTTACTTAATTTACGCATAATAGTATCATACAATACATCAATACTTACAGCAAGTGGCGGCGCTTGCATTAAAAAGTAATCGATTCTCTTATCAACCGTAGTATTACGAAGTTCATTCCAGTTCTGAAGGCCAGCATCAATATGCTGATATTGTCGCCACTTCTTTTCCATGCTCGCCACAACTGCTCGCAGATCGCGAACCATAACAATAACCTTTGGTTCTGGATAATACCAATTTAGAAAATCGTATGTAACGCTCCAACCTCTGCTCTTGTCAATAACATATTTCTTATCAGTGATGGCGTTAAAATATGCAAACATGCCTTCTTTACAAAGAGCTTTGAATGCCGGTTCAACTACATTGATGTCTTGAGCCTTAAATTCAATATTAGTAGAATAAATATTTCTAGCATTAAGGAAGATTTCAATTAATCCACTAGTAGGTGTGGCGTAAAAATCAGGATTTTGCGCCAGTACATTCTGAAGCAATGTTGAACCTGCCCGAGGTAGCGAACATTGAAAAAATATCTTTTCAACCATACCATATAATATGCAGGATGCTGCCTTTTTAAAGATATTAATCATGGGTTTGCCGGGATCTGGTAAAACCACATTAGCGGCAGATTTGTCTTATCTTTTGAGTCATCATTATAAATGTCATTGGTTAAATGCAGATAAAGTTCGTGAACAATTCAACGATTGGGACTTCAGTGAAGCTGGCCGTGAACGCCAAGGTAAAAGAATGGCGGATTTGGCCGACATGTACGGTCAATATAACGAAATAGTCATTTGCGACTTTGTATGTCCGTTTCAAAAAACCAGAAATCAATTTGATCCTGATTTTTTAATATTTATGAATACCATTAATGAATCAACATACGAAGATACTAATAAAGTATTTGAGCCGCCGAAAAAGTTTGATATCGAAGTTCAAAGTAAGAATAGCAGTTATTATTCTAAAATGATATACAACGAATTAGTTCGTAAGTTAAATAAAAAAGTGTAAGATATATATATGGTAGCTTATAGTGTACATGATTTAGCTGATGAAATATTCGCGAATGAATTTGAGTATGATAGCGGCTATGCTCAATTTTATTATATTTCAGGATGGCTTGCTAATAATGTTGGTTTGTTAAATACAAAAATATACAGCCAATATTCAGTACAAAATTCTAATTTTGAACCAACAGGGTTTTTCCAACAAGAAGAAAGATCAATATATAAGCAAATGTACTTGTATGAGTTTTATACAAAAAAGACTCG
>Ga0209500_10003601_pt1 | contig 10483 bp, 8 predicted proteins | sample S_140212_EF_Meta_FD_187323 | JGI IMG/M metagenome (GOLD analysis project Ga0209500, IMG submission 187323) | Freshwater microbial communities from Lake Simoncouche, Canada to study carbon cycling - S_140212_EF_MetaG (SPAdes) (version 2) | ecosystem: Environmental > Aquatic > Freshwater > Lake ...
GGAGCTGAAGAGCCGCTCGTCGTGGGCCACCTCCTCCGACACCTCCTCGAGGACGCGGATCGTCTCCGCCCGCGTCGGCCCCTCGACGACGACCACTGCATCGTCGTCCTCTCCGAACTCGGCGACGTAATCGACCCACAGCTTGTTGTAGTCGCTGCTCGGATCGAGGAGATCGGTGCGGTTGACCTTGTACCCCAGGCCACGCGCCGTCCAGACCCCCGACAACACCGCGGTGACGACGGCGACGGCAACGATGGTCCATCCGGCCCGAAGGCAGAGATGGGTCCAGGCGACGAGCGCCCGCCCGATCAGGCCTGGATGGGCGTGGCCCGGCCCGGTCGGCCGGGGAGCTGGGGCAGGAGCCGAAGTGCGATCGGTGGGATCGTCCTGGCGCATGCGGTGGTTCACCTTCCGTGGCGAGGTCTCCGGGACCGTCCGGTGGCTCCGGGGGAGGGCGATAGTAGGGACTCTGCACAGCAGGGCCAACCCCCGATTCGCGTGAAATCTGGTCATCCAGGAAGTCTGAGTCGACTCTCCCGATTGAAAGGGGAATGACTGTGCCATACCGGCTGCCCAGGCCGAAAACTCTCCCTGCAGGGTGGCCGGGGCGGGTCACCGGCAGGAAGTTTCCGGGGGGAAATGTTTCATGCGTGCGCGAATGTGGGGTTTGTCGGTGGCCATCGGGCTGCTGGCAGCCTGTGGGACGGTCGGTACCGTCCCGGCGGTTGAACCGGTGGCCGGCGGCTCGTCGCTGTCCACCATGTTCGGCGACGGCGGCTCGTCGGGGCGCGATGCCCGCAAGTCGGCCAGCAAGGCGATGCCTCTGGACGGGATGGCGGAGGCTGACCGGCGGGCGGCGGAGAAGATCCTCCGCAACCCGACGCTCTACCGCCGGCTCCCCGTCGAGTCGTTCACCTGCAATCGGGCCCTTCTCGACTTCTCCTTGGCCCATCCGGAGATCGTCGTCGACATCTGGCGGGTGCTCGGGATCAGCAAGGTCGCGCTCGATCCCACGGCGCCTGGCCAGTGGCGGATGAGCGATGGCTGGGGTACGGAGGGGACACTCCGCCTCCTCCACCACGAGCGCACGGCCGAAGGGGGGACGATGGTGCTCCTCGGTCAGGGGGGCTACTCCGGGTCACTCTCGCCGCAGCCGTTGTCGGGATCGTGCCTCCTTCTGGTGCGCTACCGTCCCACCGGCGCCGCCGACGACGGCACCGCCCGACACGCGATGCAGGTCGATGCCTTCCTCGATGCCGATGGCGTGGGGCTCGAGATCGTCACCCGCACGCTCCAGCCGCTGATCGTCCGCTCGAGCGCCTCGAACCTCCACGAGATCTGCCAGTTCATGGCATCGCTCTCTGCGGCCGCCGCGGAGAATCCCGAAGGCGTAGCGCGGTTGTCCGGCCGGCTGACGAACATCGAACCTGCCGACCGGCAGACGTTCGCGGCCCTGGCCCGCAACGCGGGGAGCGGTGGCATCACCGTCGACCCGATCGCCGCCGAGAAGCTTCCGGCAAAGCTCGCCTCACGCTGGATTCCGGCCCGTCAACTGCAGACGGAACGGATCCGCTGAAGCCGGCCAACGGCTCTTTCGCACTCGTCGTCGCCACGGCCGGGATACCGGGGGGCTTCCCGGCCGTGGCCGACGGGCATCGGATGCTTGTCAGCGTGTCAGATCGGCGCGGGGGGGCGGAGACGTCTGGGCGACCCGCGGGCGGGCCTCGGTTGCGACCAGATAGGGGCGCTTGTACTCCGGCATGTAGCCGCGGGCTCCGCGGACCGAGATCTGCTGCCCCACCAGCGGCGCCAGATTCACCCCCGGCTGCGGATTGACGAAGACGACGACGTTGTTATTGCCATCAACCAGCGCCCAGCGCGGCGCGTCGGGGCGGCGTGAGACGACCGTCGCCAGCCGCCCGGTCGACTCGCTCACGTCCGGGGGGGTCCAGCCGGGACGGCCATCGGCCGGAGCGCCGCCGGGAAGGACACCGGGACGGATAGGGCGCGTCCCGACCCCACCGAGACTCGACCACATGCTCCCCAGCCGCAGCGGCGACGGGTCGGTCGGCGGCCCGGCGGCGAACGATTGCTGTTTGGACGCAATCGCCTCGAAGCGGGCGATCCGGGCATCGATGGCATCGGCCCGGAGCCGATCGGGATTGGAGTTCGAGCGGGTGGCTGCCAGCCGCAGTCGCTCGCGGAGCTGGGGGAGATTCCAGGCGTCGGGCGGGCCCGCCACCGCCACCGAAAGGGCCAGATCGATCTCGGCCATTTCGTCGGCCATCGAGACGGGGGGGGCGACGACCGCGACCGGCGGCGGGGCCTCGAACACCCCAGTACCACGCGGCAACCAGCCGGCGAGCATCCGCTTCGCCTGCGGCACGGCTCCGAGCGGCTGCGGCGGCGCGGGGGGGGTGGGCACGGGGGGCAGGAGCGCCTCGTTGGCCGCCAGGGTGATCGGTTCCTCGGCCCGCGGGAGTGGTGCGATCATCGCTGCCGCTGGAGCTCGTTCCTCCCCGCTGCCACCGGCTGGCCTGACGCCGGCGTCGAGCGCTGCTTGACGGATGGACGGCGACGACGCGAGGTCGGCATGGCGGACCCAACGAAACTCGCCCGCCGGTGGCTCGATCCGGGCCCACAGGCCGGCATGCCGGCCGCGGTCGATGCGAGCGCGATTGAGGACGCGGACGCGCTCCCCCGCTTCCAGACGCACCTGGGCGACATGCCGCAGATCGTTGAGCTGCGACCCGACCCGGGCCACGGCCCCGTCGGCGACGACCACACCGACGCCGGCCCCCGCCTCACCGGCAGGGGAACGGGCGACGGGGTCGAGGTCCGCCTCGTCATCGATGTCGGCGGCCCGGACCCAACTGAAGCTCCCCTCGACCGGACGAACGGCACACCATCCGGTGGTGTCGATCGCCCACACCTCGAGCGCCCGCCCGAGCGCGAGCCGCTCGGTGGGGTAGAAGTCGTCGCCGGGCCCGGCCCGCAGATAGGCCATATCAACGCCGACCTCGGCCGCCATCGGGAGCATCCCCTCGAGCTCCGCCACCGGCCGATCCGCCGGATCGGCGCCGCGCAACACCGACACCTCGACCGGCTCCGTCGGGGCCTGCCCGCGAACCTCCGCCCCCGGCGGCAGCAGCCAGGCGGCGAGGGGCAGCAGCACCCACAGCGCCACCGTTACCCGGCATGACGCCCGGCCAGCGGGGGCGAGGTGCGCTGGGGTGGCCATGGGGCGCTGCGGCCGTGCGAAAGCGGCACGTTGGGGAGGCATCGCCATGGCGTTAGCATCCATTCCCTGGAAACCCGCCGGTTTGACGGCGGCAATCCCCACAGGCGATCCATCGCCTGCCGAGCGGAAAGCCGCCGCGGATCCTGCCAAAACGCAAGCGCGTAGACGAGGCTTGGGCGACCTCGTCTACGCGCTGTGGGCAGGCCGTCGAGACGGCCCACCAAGGGGTTTTTAGTCCACCGACGGACGCCACTCAAGCCGCGATTGCGGATTTCATCCCAATCGGGAAAACGGCCCGTTTTCACCCTCTCCTCCCCGGCCAAGACCCCCTCTCAAGAGCGGACAGCGGCTCGGCGGGGAGGGTCAGGAAACCTGGGCGATCGGCGGCGGCGGCCAGGGGTGGTCTGCAAGCTGCGCCAGCGCCAGCACGAGGCTCTGCGTTCCCAGCCGCCCCCGGCCTTGGGCCAGCAGCGCCGTGGAGAGCGACTCCACCAGCGCCAGCCCCGGCAGCGGCAGGGCCAGACGGCGCGCCTCGTCGAGCGCCAGCCGCATGTCCTTGACGAAGTGTTCCACCATGAACCCGGGGGCGAAGTCCCCGCGCACGATTCGCGGAGCGAGGTGGGAGAGCGACCACGACCCGGCAGCCCCGGCGGAGATGGCGCGGAGTGTTGTCTCGACATCGAGCCCGGCACGGTGGGCGAAAAGGAGTGCCTCGCACATCCCCACCATGCCGCCGGCGATGGCGATCTGGTTGACGAGCTTCGTCCGCTGACCGGCCCCGGCGGCACCACAGGCGACCACGTTCCCGGCCACGGCGCCCCAGCACGCCGCCAGCGCCTCGCGCGGGGCATCCGCTCCGCCGATCATCACCGTCAGCGTTCCCTCGCGCGCGCCCTTGTCGCCCCCCGACACCGGGGCGTCGAGGCTCCACACGCCCCGCGCCGCGGCGGCCGCCTCGATCTCCTCGGCCAGCCCCGGTGAGCTCGTGGTGTGGTCGACGAGGATCGTGCCGGGCCTAGCTCCCGCGAGGACGCCTTCCCCACCGAGGATCGTCGCGCGGACGTCGGCAGGATGCCCCACCATCACAAACACGACGTCGGCCTCGGCGGCGACGGCAGCCGGCGAATCGGCCCACCGGCAGCCACGCTCAAGGAGCGGTTCGGCTTTCGAGCGCGAGCGGGTGGTGAGGAGGATGTCGAAGCCGGCATCGCGGAGCCGGCCGACCATCGACCGCCCCATCACGCCGGTGCCGACCCAGCCGAGACGGGTGACACCGGGCCGCACCAGGGCCGGGGGGGAGCCGGCCATGCCGGCCGATGTCGTCGACTGCGCCGTCACGTTCATACCGTTGTCTCCTCGTGATTCGTCCCTTCGTCGGTGGAGAGCGACCGTGCCCCCGCCTGCCGACAACCCCTCTCTCACCAGCGATCGATCGGTCGGTCGAGCACTTCGCGGAGGAGGACCACCTGGCGGATGGTCTTGGGATCGCGGAACATCGCCACAAGCTCATGCGCGACCGTCGGCACCGTCTGCGGCGCGACCGCAGACTGGTCACCGCCGCCGGGCCGGATTCCCGCGTGGGCGAGATCGTGCGCAAACGCCCCCTCGACATGCCGACCAATCTCGTCGGCATGGCCACCGAGCATCGCCGGGGGGATGTTTGCCGCCGGCTTCCCCGATCGTGCCGGCGGGGTAGCGGAACGGTTTGCCGCCGGCAACGGGGTCCGACGCACGCTCCCCTCTTGGCCGCGCGGAGAAGCTTGCGACGCGGGCCTCACGGCTACCGGTTCGCGCCGTGGGGAGGCCTTGGGGAGCATCGGTGGGTTCTGGGGGGTGCGGCGTGGAGGATCGGGAATCCCCCCCTCCGCCTGCCCGCGCCGGAAGGCCTCAATCTGACGCTGGAGATCCTCCTGGGCTGCACGGCCATCACGCTCGCCGGCGAGGGGGACCGGCGGCCGCACCTCCCGGACCTGACCGGGCGCCGGCCCGACCGGCCTCCTGGCATTCGGATCACCCCCGCCCGGGAGCTTCCCCCCTCCGCCGACACGCCGCACGACCCCCACGACCTGCGACACGATCCAGATCAAGAAAAACAGAAACGGGATCAGCCCCTCGAGCCAATCGTTCGCGGCCAGCGGCAGGACCAGGCACGCGACGAAGGGAGCAGAGAGCATCGGGGATGGTTCCGCAGCGGGGAATGGAGAAGGGGGACGCGATCAGCGCGGGCTCACTGCCCGGAAGGAACGGCATGGGTCGCCGTGGCCGGCCCGTTGCCGACGCCGGCGATCGCCCGCCGCATGTCGGTGTCGGCCTGGAGATTGCGAATCTTGTAGTAGTCGACGATTCCCAGCCCGCCGCTGGCGAGCGAATCGGCGATCGCCCGCGGCACCTCCGCCTCCGATTCGACGAGCTGGGCTCGGCTCTCCTCGATCCCGGCGATCATTTCCTGTTCCTTCGCAACCGCCATCGCCCGGCGTCCCTCGGCGTTGGCCCGGGCGACACGCGTGTCGGCTTCGGCCCGGTCGGCCTGGAGACGGGCGCCGATGTTCGCCCCGACGTCGATGTCGGCGATGTCGATCGACACGATCTCGAAGGCGGTGTTGGAGTCGAGGCGGCGGGCGAGCACGGTCTTCGAGATCACATCGGGGTTCTCGAGAACGCTCGTATAGCGCTCCGCCGAACCGATCGCCGAGACGATCCCCTCGCCGACGCGGGCGACGATCGTCTCCTCGGTGGCGCCGCCGATGAGCTGGTTGAGATTCGTCCGCACCGTCACCCGGGCCCGGACCTTGAGTTGGATGCCGTCCTTCGCCACCGCGTCGAGCGTCTCGCGCCCGCTGTTGCGGCCTGGGCAATCGATGACTTTCGGATAGACGCTCGTCTGCACCGCCTCGCGGACATCGCGCCCGGCCAGGTCGATCGCCGTTGCCAGCTTCCAGTTGAGCTCCTTGATCTTCGCCTTGTTGGCCGCGATCAACGCTTGCACCACGAGGGGGACGCGGCCGCCGGCCATCGAGTGCTCCTCGAGCGCCTGCCGCGTGATCCCGGTGGAGTCTCCGAGCCCGGCCTGCACCGCCATGATCTTGCTGCGGACGATGACGTTCGGGTTGACCTTCTTGAAGCTCATGGCGACGAGGTCAAACAGGCCGATGCCGGCGCTCGAGGCGTACGATTGGAGCCACAGCCGCAGGTAGCGGGCCAGCATGGCGACGATGCCGAGCCCGATAACGAGGACGACCAGGAGGACAACCGGGAGGACGAACGAGGGCATCAGAGGCTCCGGACGGGAGACAGGGGACCACGAGATCGGGGAACCGGCGGGACCGGGGAATCGGCCGACAAGGCCCCGACTCCAGCGTTGTTTCGGGGAAGCCCCCAGTCAAGCGTCGGGGACGTCGAATGCCTCGAAGGTGAAGTTCTCGAGGGTCGGGGAGAGCCGGGGCGCTTCCGGGGACGACGGTTTTTCCGGTTCGTCCGCCCGTTTCCCCCCGTCCTGGCGCCGGCCGTGACTTTCTTCCTCCCGCGGCAGGGGGCGCACGACCACAGCCGCTCCCTGGGCCGCCACAACAACCACCTCCATGCCGGCGTCGATCGGGCCCCCTTCACTCACCCCGTCGACGGTCTCCGTCCCGATGGCCACGGTTCCCCAGGGAAGGAGATCGATCGTCGTCCGCCCGGCTTGGCCGATGAGGTCGCGCGCCCGCTGCCGCCGCGGGGCGTCGGGCACGACGTCGTCCGGCTGCGGGGGAGCCGGAAGGACACGCCGACCGAGAGGCGTCTCCGGGAACCAGCGAAACGCCAATCCGATGATCGCCGGCACGACGGCCACCGAGAGGGCGATCATCCCGGTGCCGGCACCGGGGCCGAGCTCGAGGAAGGCGGTGGCGATCGAGGCAATGATCGCCGCCAGACTGACGAACGCGAGCACGCCCCCTGAAGGGACAAAGACTTCGAGGATCATGACCCCGATGCCGACGAGGAACAGCGCGGCGACCCACACGACCTGGCTCATCCGTGGGTTCCCCGCGCCCCGGCGGGGGCGGCGCGGACCAGCAGCCGCCCGCCGCGGACCGCCACCACCTCCACCGGCATCCCCGGCTCGATCAGATGTCCGTCGCTGACAACGTCGTGGATCTCCCCGCCGATCCGCGCTTTTCCGGAGGGGGCGAGCCGCGATGTCGTCTCCCCTTCCCGGCCGACGAGGCTCTCGAGGGGGTCGCCGAGGCTGTCGGCCTCATTCTCGCCGGGAGGGGCGAGGAGGACATGCCGGAAGAGGCGCGACTCGGGGAGCCAGCGCCGGGCGACGATCGCGAGGACCGTGACGCCGACCGCGGCGCCGAGGATCCCGAGGAGCGACCACTGAAGCTGGCGGAACTGGTAGGCGTTGGTGGGGAGGACGAACGACTGGCTGGCGAGGATCAGCGATGCCACCATGAGCAGACCGCCGCCGAGCCCGAGGACGCCGAAGCCGGGAAAGACGAAGATCTCCGCCGCCAGACAGATCAGTCCGGCGAGGAACAGCATCACCTCCAGCCAGCCGCTGGTGCCGTGGAGATGGTTGCTCCAGAAGTAGATGATGAACGCGACCATCGCCACGAAGCCGCCGAAGCCGATGCCCGGGGTGTGGAGCTCGATGTACAGCCCAGCGCCCCCGATGAGGAGGAGGAGCCAGGCAATCCCGGGGCTGGCGAGGGCGTCGAGGAGCGTGTCGGCCCACCCCGGTGCGGCGAGCGCCACATCCCCCTCCAGCCCGTAGGCGCGGGCCACCCCCTCGAAGCCCTCGACGACATGCGCCACCAAGCCGAGCGATTCGGCTGCCTTGCCGTTGAGGAGCAGCGGCCCGACCCCGATATTGGCCCCCGGCTGCCAGGCATCACGGTCGTCAAGACGCTCCAGCTCCTCCGCGCAGAAATAGCCGACCCGACCGCCGCCGACCCGGGTGCACTGGAGGACAACGAGCCCCGGAGCCACCAGGGCCACCGGCAGCGACCACGACCGGTCGCGCTTCTTTGCCACCCCCTCCCGCCAGGCCACGGTGATCGCCTCGGACCAGCGCTGGTCGATCGCCGCGGCCCCTTCTCCACCGAGAACCGCGTCGGCCCCCATCACCAGTTCGTCACACGCCGTGGCAATCAGCGCCGCATCCCCGCGGGCCTCGCGCGGCACCCAGGCGACGGTGCGGACGCGCGTGGCGTCGAGGCCGGCGAGATAGGCCGCCAGGACGAGGCTCTGCTCCGGCTCCCCTCCGGGGCTGTCGATCCGCAGGCAGACGAAGTTCCTCCCAGAGCCGATCGCCTCCTCGATCCGCGTTCGGGTGCGGGCGACGAGGTCGGCTGTGATCACGCCGGAGAGCACGACCTGCACTCCCCTCCATCCCCCCTCGAGGGTCGGATCGGCGACGAGGGCCGCTTCGCCCAGGCCGAGGATCCGGGCGGCCTCGGCGGGCGTCCGCGCCAAGCCCCGCGCCACACCCAATTCGCGTGCCCGCCTCCCCGTCAGCGCCAGGGGCACCGGACCGATCTCCTCCTCGTCGAGCACCGCCGCCCGCTGGCGGAGGCCGGCCACCTCGGCGGCGGTCACGATCTGGTCGCCGTCATCGGTCGCCACGCGCACCACGCGCGCCTGCGGATCGAGGAGGGCCTGGGCGAGCGCCGGCGGCACGGTCTTCCTCCGGGCGGCAACCTGGCCATAGACGGCGCGCATCGCGTCATCAACCAGCGGCTCGTCGGCGTTGGCCGGCCCGAGGACGGCATCGGGGGCGAGCACGATCTCCTCGCACCCCAGGGCCACGAGCACCGCATGGCCCCGCGCGCCCCCGGGGAGCCAAGCTACCGTCTTCACGCCGGAGAGCCGGGGGTCGGCGAGGAACCGAGCGAGGGCGAGCGAACGGCCAAAGTCGCTCGTCCCCGCGCCGGGCTCGTCGGCCCCATCGAAGCGGAGCACGAGCACACCGCGCTCGCCGGGGCGGGAGAGGAGCCGATCGAGATTGCGGAGCACCGTCCCCTCGACCTGCGTGTCGCGGTTGCCCGTGATCGGCAGTCGCAGCGGCACGACCACGACCGGGACCTCCCGCGGTGCGACCGCTCCCTCCGCGGCCAACGCCGGACCGGCGGGCGGATCAGCCGCCGCGGCGACACCGGTCGCCGGGCCCCATGCCAGCGCGGTGAGAGACGCTGCCAGCAGCGCTAGAATCCCAACGGCATCCCGGGCCATCCGCCGACGCGGTGTCGGCGAGAAAGCCGGGGCTGACCCTGATCCCGTTGCGCTGGGGACCGCGGCGTTGAATGGCATGACCGTCCTCGGTGGTGCCGGGGGGCAACAAATGACGAATTCTATTGAGCCGGGCCAAGGTGTCAAAAAAACCGAGTTGAGCCCCCCCCGATCCCGGGCCCCGCTTATACTTCCACGATGGACACAACCCGCTCGCAAATCATCGCCGAACTGGTTCCCCTGATCGCCGCCAAGGCCCTCCGACGCGGGACATTTCGCCTCGCCTCGGGCCGGGAAGCGAGCTTTTACCTTGACGCCAAGCAGGTTGTGCTCGACGCTCGCGGGTCGATGCTCGTCGGCCGCGCGATTCTCGACCTCCTCCGCGCCCACGGCCCCCTCCCGGCCGCCGTCGGGGGGATGTCGATCGGGGCCGATCCGGTGACGAGTGCCGTCGTGACGATGGCCGGCGTCGGCGGATTCGACCTCCGCGGTTTCATGGTCCGCAAGGAGCCGAAGGACCACGGCACGAAGCGTTACATCGAGGGACCGGTCGCCCCCGGCGAGAAGGTGGTGATCGTCGAGGATGTGACGACCACTGGGGGATCGTCGCTCCTGGCTATCGATCGGGCGATCGAGTTCGGCCTCGTCGTTGAACGCGTCGTCACCGTCATCGATCGGTTGGCCGGGGCCACCGCGACCCTCGCCGCCCGCGGCATTCCCCTCGATGCCCTCGTGACCATCCGCGATCTGGGGATCGAACCCGACGCCACCTGATCCGTTGTCGCCGGGCGCCCGTGGCCCGAGAGAGGTTTGCCGCGTATGCCACCGACCCACCCCCGGCGCCGTACGGGACTGGCCCGCTGCGGGCTGGCCACCCTCTTGATCGGCGCCATTCCCGCCTGCGCTGGAACGACCGGGGAGATCCCAGCCGAACCCTCGGCGGAGGCGATCGCTTCCCTCATCTCCCGGTTAGGGGACGCTGATTTCCAGCGCCGCGAGGCGGCCTCTGCCGATCTCAAGGCGATCGGCCCT
>Ga0209500_10003603_pt1 | contig 10483 bp, 10 predicted proteins | sample S_140212_EF_Meta_FD_187323 | JGI IMG/M metagenome (GOLD analysis project Ga0209500, IMG submission 187323) | Freshwater microbial communities from Lake Simoncouche, Canada to study carbon cycling - S_140212_EF_MetaG (SPAdes) (version 2) | ecosystem: Environmental > Aquatic > Freshwater > Lake ...
TACACCCATACTTCACCCGTATCTGGATTGTGTCTACCAGTATGATGACCTTCTTGTGCTTCATCACTATCGTAACTAAACTCTATCTTTGGAGTATTTTCTAAATTCAACTTCTTACTTGTCCAAGCAAGAAACTTCTTTACAATAGGATTATTATTCAAATCTTCTTGACCACTCTCATCTAGTTTATCTTTAATCCAACTGTCTGGAGTCTTGTGATATTTTCTAACAAACAAATCATGCAATGCATCACCAGTTATACGATGTTTCTTTGCTATGTTTTTCATTAGTTTATCAATGGTATTATAGTCGTGTTTCTCTAAGCTAGGAAGTTTCTTAGCTAGTTCACTTGCGGCGGATTCGTATAGTTCTATTGCTCTCATATTAGTATTTATGCTCACTTTAAGCAGAGTCTGGCGTAACCCTGAATCAGGCAGAAGCCGCCTGTTTGACGCCTGAGCTTACGCTCTAACCGTTAGCGACAACGGCCCTAAGGTGGGTTAGTTACACCAAGAAGTTTTAGCTTCTCCGTAGTATTCTCTTGCAAATCCATTCTGTATTAACATCATTCTTAAGCTTTGTCCATCAAGTAATATATCACCTAATACACGTCCACCATACTTATCCCAATCAATAATAGCTACTTGACGTTTCTGTGCTTTAGATATAGCATTCTTTGTAAATGCGGTAGCAGCCTGACCACGTTGGTCTTCACTTGGACACATTGCTCTATGACCCTTTTCAGGTGTATCAACACCAAACACACGAATACTTAATTCTTGTTTTAATGGTGGAGGTAAAAATGTTGCTTGAAATGCTACTGTATCTCCATCAATAACTCTAGTGATCGGGAAATCATAGATATTCATTGGCTTTTGTTTTTGTGCAAATGCAACAGTAGATATTGCTAATAGTGCGATTGTTATTATTTTCTTCATAGGTTCTCTTTATAAAATATTTTTGTAGTCAATAAACTTTGCATGTCTATCTTGTAATTCACGTAGTGCTGGATTAATCTTTTGTGTTACTGCTTTTGTATCGTTGAAGTTATTTATGTAGGGTTTAACACGTGTCTGCCAATACCATATAGCAATCTTGGCTGCAACATCAGGACGTTCTGCTAATTCAGGATTATTTAATAAATCAATACCTAACGCTTGACTAGCCATACGATAGTTATCACGACCGGTCAATTGAATGAAGCCACGACCATGATATTTCTCACCATCACCTACATGTTTATTACCTAATATCTTTGCAGTTTTAGGACTATATTTAGGATCATACTTTTTAGCAAAGTATCCTTTACCCATACCTTTTTCTTTTAATCTACTGAAGTCCCAAGATTCATGATTAGTTTGTGCCATAAACTGTGCTAATTCAATACCTTTTATGCCGGCTGCTTTAGCCGCACGTTGTAATATTGCTTCATGTTGAGGATGATTACTCAACATATTGATTGGTTCTGATTTTTGTTGAGGTGAAGGTGGTGTTTGTTTAGCTTGTGCTACACCTGCTGAACTTAATGCGGCTGCACCTAACCCACCTAAGAATCCTCTACGACTTAAATCTTCTACTACTTTACGATTTTTTACTTTACCAATTTCTATACCAATTGGCGTATTAGTAGTCATGGCTCTAAAGATTTTCTCAGTCTCACCTTGACCAGGCTTGAGTTCTGCTGAAAGTATTTTGAACAGTAATCTATTCTTCTTCACACCAACAAATTCACCAACCAACACTTGATAGTTAGGGTAGTTGGGTGTCAAATCCACTTTAGGATTTTCTTGCTCAGTAACTTCTTGTGGTTCACTAGAAGCACGCCTAAATATAAACACAATTTGATTTTCTTTATCTTTTGTCCATGATTTTGTATATGTAGGGAACCATCGGCTAAAATTTTTAGCAAATAAAGAATATAATTTAAATCTACTGTCGTTGGCTGGATCAATAAATGAGTTTTTTATGCTAGAAAATGCAATATATCTTGGTTTGTATTCGTCTACGTATTTTGCCAATACATTTTTAACTGTGGCAAAAACATTTGCCGCATCTCCTGTGCCGGTTATATCAAAATTTGGTCTACCTATTTTATCAACAGCATAAAATGAGACTTCCACTGCGTTAGTTTCTCCTTGTGCATTCGGTGCAGAAGGTTTTAAAATTACAACATATCTAAGTCCATTTTTAGTCACAAAGGAATAATTTTTTATATTTGGATCAGGTACGTTGGCAGTATTTTTATTAGGCGGTATCTTATCTATTGCATTACGAGCACGAACTTTAATGTGCTGATTGTTGGGCTCCTGGTATGGCTCAAACGAGTAGGGGGTATCACCAACTTCATTGATAATAAAATCTGTTGCTCTCATTATTCACGATTTTTTAATATACTACGTAACATCCAACCATGTTTTGCTTGAGCGTCTAATCGTTCAGCAATGAAGTTTGCAATGCCTTGTTTGTTTTCTTCTTCAGCAGAACTAAAACAAGCGTTCAATAAATCAATCATCTTTTCGTTATCAGATAACAACTCAGCAAACATTAAGTGTGGGCGAGGTATCTTTGTTTGATCCTCAATGATAGTTAGTTCTGCATAACGTGACAAACTACCTGGTGCATAACTATCTAATGTACGAATATACTCTGCTATTTTATCTACGGATCCATATACTTCTTCATAGAAGTTTCCAAAGAATTCGTGATATTGTGGGAAGTTATCTCCCTCAACATTCCAATGAAAGTTTTGTGCTTTAATTGATAGCGAGTTGGTACTTGCCAATAATACTTTTAAATTATCCGATAACATATTTTATACTTTCTTCAATCCCTTAAGGATTGAACTTTCTTTTACTTTGACACAACTGTCTTTGCCGTTCTCCGTGCCGTTGTAGCGATAGTTGTCCCAACAGGCTTTACCATCAGCACCTTTGATTTTTTCTTCATCAACTTCTTTAGGACGCTCAATTGGTTTTGTTCCAGGCAATACAAACACTCTACCGTGCGCCAATACAGCATCGTATCTTCCCAAGCAACGTTCGCCCAGTTCAGCACAGGTAATATGCAATAGTCTGCCTCCGCGTGGTCTTAAATCTGTAGGAGATAGTATGACTAGCGGGTATTCTTGTCCGTCTACAGTGATAATCATTTTTTGTCTGTCAACTTTATCTACATTAGGTAGTTGATACTGCCCCATTGCACTACCGGCTGCACCTGCTACTGCGGCTGCTCCCATACCTTTTAAGAAACCTCTACGACTAACATCTTCATCAACACCTTTTGGTTTAGCATATGCGGCTTTGTTAGTCATCAATCTATTAGTAACATATTTTACTGCTTTATCTAACTTATCATTTAATGACACATAGTTATCTCTTGCACCATCACGAACTAACATGCTAGTATCAACACCGGCTTCAATGTTTGGTGTCATTAACCCCTTCTTTTCAAGCTTCTCAACTAATTTATCCAATATAGCTTGTTGTTCAATAGCTTTGTCTAATTGAACTAGTTTTGCTTTTAAATCAGAATGTTTTTCTCCAGGCATTGCTACCATAGGAGTAGATGTAGCTCTTTGCATAAAGCTTGGTTGCCTTGCTGTGAACTTAGAAACTGTATTTTGTTTGAAATCCTTTTCCCACTGCTCTAAATCAGACATACGTTGCTGTTCATTTTGCTGTTTAGCTTGCATTAATGCTTGTAATGATTTAGATGGTAAGTTATCACCTAAGTTTTCTTCTACTGATTGTTTGGCATCATTTGCAAATTGTTTCTTAGTTGCTTTAACAATGCCGCTAAAACGTTTATTAGCTTTGTCATAGTTACCAGACATATCAGCTTTACCTGCATCAGTAGCAGCCGCTGTTTTATATTGACCTAACTTCTCATTGGATAGTTCATCTAATTGTTCTGACTCGGGCATCAATCCATATTGTTTAACACGTGCGTCTAACTCATCACGTTGTTTATTTAATTCCTGTATACGTGCCTTGTCACCCATTTGAATAGCGTGTCTAAGTTTTTCCTGAATAGCATCAGCTAAATCATAATAATCATTCATTCTCATTCTAGTTTGAGTGTCATCACTTAGCTGTTCTTCTCTGATTACTGCACCTGATGCTATTAACTCATTAAAAGCATCTGTTATTTTTTGAAACTCAACGGCATCACCACCAAAGTCTGGATGATGTTTTTTAGCTAAACGTCTATATGCTAACTTAATATCAGCACTGTTAGCATCAGGACTAACACCTAATACTTGATAAGGATCAGCTTGAGTTTGACGCTGAACAGGTTTAGCTGTATTAGCACCAGGACGTGCTTCAGCACCCGTGTTTCTTAATCGTGCTAACTTTCTTTCTACTGCTTCCGGACTATCATCAAAATAATCTTTAGCTTGATTGTATTTGTCTTTTACTGCGTCTAAAAAACCTTCTGATACACTGCGACTCACTAATCCAACTTCTAATTCTGGACGCTTTGCTAATAGTGATTGTCTTGCTTTTAATGCTCGTTCTTTACTATCAAATGTAACTGTCTTACCATCTTTACTCCAAACTTTGCCATTAATTTTTAATGCCCATTCTTCTCTAGCTGGCTTTTGAACATCTAAATCGTGGCGTTCATCATCTCTTGGGCCACGACTGAAGCCAGTACGATTATTATCATACCTTCTATGTGAGGCTTCGTTTAAACTTTTTAGAATATTGCTCATATTACTTCTTCTTATTCTTGTTGTCTAACATGCCACGTTTGTTAGCAGTAGCCCAAGCAATGTTTTCTGCTTCTTTCTTGCTATGACCAAGTTTCTTTTCTGATTTAGCAACGTGCTTAACCATACGGTCAACTTTAGCACCTTCTATAACTTCAATATCTTTTGGTGTATGTACGGGGCATTGCATAGTACCGTGTGTCTTGCAAACACACTTTAAATTACGTTTGCCTTCCGCTAAACCTTCTTGACCAAGAAGATCAACTAGTTGTCTAACATAGAAATTATAAAAACCACGACGGCTATTGTATTCTCTGTCCCCAAGCACAATCTTTAATGCTCTTATCGGCTCAATTTGAAAATCTGAACCACGAATTATTTTTAGTGCGTCAGTAACAAGTGAATCAACTCTATCTTTGCTTTCTCCCATTTCACCATTAGTCATAGCACCAGTGGTGCCTAAACTTTCCATAGTATCAGGATCAGTTTGCATTTCTTTTGCACTGATTATGTAATCCATAACAGAAACCATATCACTCTTTACTGCGCCAATCTTTTCTGAGACCCATTCTGGGAAGTTAGCTCTTACTGATAATTCTTTATCTAAGTGACTTGCTACACGAACAATAGTATGTAAACTATTTTTTAATGTTTCCCCTTCGTGCTCTGCCTTATCTGGATCGTGCTTAACAAAGCCAGACTTTTTTAAACGACCTTGTCCAGGAACCACAATTAAGTCCTGCTCACTTAAATCTGCTTCACTGATTTCAGCACTTTCATTAACACTATTTGCAAAAGGCTTACTTGTTTTCTTGCCTTTAAGTAGATTGCCTACTTTGTTACCACCATAAACACTTGGGTTGCGTGTTTGCATTTTGACGAAACCGTGTTCTACTGGTGCAACTGACCCTGCCGTTGTACTTGTTTCTTGGATAATTTGACTGATTTTCATATGGAATCCCGTTTGATATAGTATTTATCAAAATACCATATTAACGAAACTTAAGAGATTTTGCCGTTTGGCTTTGCTGTTGGGGGGACTCCGGCCCTGTTAGTTAACCAAGCAAATGCTTTTGCATTCTTTTTGATACTGTCCGGATGAACATCTACAGTTAATGCTGTACTAAACCGAGGGTCATTTTTCTGTTTTTCACTAGGGATATAACCACTTGCTTCCCAGACATTTTGCTCAGGGCGATGTTTGCCCCAGAATCCAGCGCCTGCATCTGTTTGTTGACCACTACGGCGTATTTTATATCCTTGACTTTTTACATAGTTATACATAGTAGAGGCAATACCCTGACCACGATAACGTTCATCTACTTCTAAATCTTGTGGTAACAAATATCCATTTTCTTCTACAAATAACACTTGACCTAACTCTTTACCATTTGCTGTAGCTGTCACCATAATTTCATCATTCTCTTTTTCTAAAGAGATTTCTATGCCATCAAACGATTCTTCTGCTATATCTTTCTTTATCCTACTCAATTCATAGATAACCTTGTTGCCGGTGTCAGCACGGAACGCTTTAAAGCCCCAAGACTTGGCATAACGCTGAACTAATTTGTCATATAGATTAGCTCTACTTTGTGAGTCGTGTCCAGTGTCATCTACTTTGTTTGCCGCAAAGGTTATTTTATTGGGCTCATACTTTTTAATAAAAGTTTGGATAGCACGTAACACAGTAGCAAACACACGCGGTGCATCACCTTCACCGGTAACTTCTTGGCTGTTGTTTCTCCAAAACTCAACACTCCATGTTTCCTCTTTTGTATCTTTACTGTATCCCTTGTTAAACATAATACTTAGAAAAGTTCCGTCATCTAATCGTGCTATTGCGTCTACATCACCAAAGTCACCCTTTTCCCATCGTAGTAGTTTATACGGTTTATCAAAACTTTCACTAACATTAGAATACATACCATTCAAACTTAAATGTTTGCTGTGTAATCTATCTCTCAAGTCATATAGTTTTGTAATATATCCACGGCTGCGTAACGCTTTGTATGCTAGATTTTCAGGGCTAAACTCACCCCCTTTATCTAATCCAGCTTGACGATATTGTTTAATCTTTTTTAATACTTTATTGACTTTACTTATTTTATCAGATTGCAATGTTGTATCAATAATGTCTAATAGTTTTATATATTTTGATTTAGTAGCTGTTTGGTCAAAGTTTGCTCTACGTTTTGCAGGCATACGCAACCATTTATTATCTTTAACACTATATTCACCTAAACTAGTGACAGGTTCTGCCGCATCTTGTATGTATAATTCTACCGGAATCCCATTGATAGTTATATCATGTGAATCATTGTATAAATCTTTTTTAGCTTTGAAGAATTCATGGTATATATCATCATCCGGCAAATCCTTCATATTGACTAAGATATGTAAATCTAAATCACTATGGTCTGTATAACTGTAGGCTGCGTTAGATCCGGAGATAGTGATATCACGTACATCCAAATCATGTATACCCATCTCTTGTAGAAAGTCTTGTGCTATTGTTTTTAGTTGTAGTTCTACTTCAGGCCATAGATGTTGTCCACGAAACAGTTTAGGATTGAGGTTATCGTGAAATGTCACCGCATCTGACATTTTGAATGAATGTAATTCTTTTAAGTCCATAAAGTATTTATCTGAAAAGATAAAAGCCCCTTTCGGGGCTTTTATTATGCTTTTTTAATTTCGTTACCGTCTTTGTCAATTAACTTCAAGCCATGCTTTTCTTGCTGTTCTTGCAAGAACATGGGTCCAATTGTTTTCATCAAGTGTTCTTGATTTTCCTGACAGAAAACATAACTACCTGAATGACGTAATAGAACACGTTTGTCCATCCAAATCTTACCACCCATGTCACGCCAATTCTCACAGAACGTCCAGTCTTCACTATAATAACGGTTCTGACGAACTGCTGTATCAAAATAGGTCTTCAAGTGTTGGTCGAACTTTGGATCTAATCCAATATCGTTCTTATATTGCTTAACAGCTGGATGAGATTTTAGTTTTTCAAATACATGTTTTTTCATTAATAAGAAACCTGTACCAGCTTTAGATACTTCTTGTAGACCGTCTGGTCCTTCTTCAGCACCTTCAAAGCCGTTAACTACCCACTTGATCGGCATAGTCTTCATTGGGTATAGTCCACCGATAACATCTACATCACGATTCAATAGAACTAGTAGATGCCATGGCTCCCAACCAATGTCAGCGTCAACAAAGAATAAGTGTGTTGCGTCTGGCATATCTAAGAATTTAGCAGTTAGAGTGTTACGGGCACGACTGATAAGACTTTCGTTAACCATTGTTTCTAATGTCCAATCGATACCAAGCTGACGGGCTGTGTTAGCCCACTTGATGAATGACATGAATGTTGATTCTGTTAGCATACCACCATAACATGGCATAGCGATATGTACTTTAGTAGTTTTTAGGAAGTCTACGTTAACCTGAACTTGACCGGCAGCTGGAGCCTGTTGTTCTTTTGCAGCCTGTTCAGCAATTTCTTGTACTTTTTCTACAGGAACTGTTTTTTCTGACTTGCTTGCTTTAGTTGTTTTGGGTGCTTTAGCTGCCGCTTTTGTTGTTTTTGCGACTGTTGACTCAGTTGTTTTCTTTGTTGCCATTTGATCCTCTTGTTAAGATACTATTATTTACATCAGAACAAGGGGGTCAAATTATTTTTCTTCTAAATAATCCACACTTTCGGTAACCTTAACTGGATCTTCTTCTGCATTTCTAAACTCAAAACGACCCTGTTGTAGATTGTATTTTTTAATAGCTACTTCTAAATATCTATCAATTAAATTATATGGTACTTTTTTATTAACTAGTATAGGAGTTCTTCTAGGACCATCTAAGAAATATACATCTACATATTGTGGGTGAAAGACTCTAGCTGTTTTTTCTGCTTCTGTAACATCTTGGTCACCTCTTCCAACTAATCTAATTAAATGACCTTGTTTGAAATATGTTGGATGATACATCACTACATTAAATGTACTATCATCATTCCATGATATCTTTACATTACCGCCGGCAGCAAGAATCTTACCTGATACATTTTTTACTTCTTGTTTATTTTTATTAGGACCATACATTGCATCGGCTAGGTCATCTGCTAACTGTAACAAATATGACTTCTCGTCTCCACTTTCAGCCTGGGCAAACTCATTAATTTGCTCATTACCCATACCCATATCTAACATCTGCACAACATTAGCCGCTAATTTAGGATTCTTTTGAGTTACCGGGTACAAACTCATAACCATTGCTGTCTTACGACGGTCATCTAACTTAGGCCATGCGGTACGTATCTCTGTTGCACTGCTAATTCCTGGACCAAATTCAACTGTAGGTAAATAGGCAATGTATGCTTGTTTACCAAATGGCTGTAAATTTTTACCTGTCCATGGTTGAAAGTATGCTGGAGTACCGTCTTTCTTTGTGCCACCTGGTTTAGGACTTTCATTTCTATCTTTCTCACTACGAACAAATATTAATACATCTTCTGCAGGATTATAATGATCGGTTATTTCTCTAGGTTGAAATGGACTCTTAACTTGTACAAAATGTTTATCGGCTACACCTGCAAGCTTTGCTAGTTTTTCTTTAATAGCAAAAGGGAATGGTCTTGTTTTTGTATCATTAGTGGCGGCTACATACGTATCAGCATTGTTGAAGGCTGCTATAGCACTCTTATATAGTGCGGCATGTCCTGCATGAAACGGATGAAAGCCTCCCGGCATAATTACAATTTGTCTCATTTTATTTTCCAGGAGGATTATAGGTCTGTTCGTATTCAACTTTTGCTACACGATAATAACCAGCATCTCCGTCTTTAACTAAGTAATCGCCTGGTTTCATTATCATACTTTCTCCCCAAGGAGCAGTAAACGTAATAGGTTGTTGACCTGTGTATAACGCTACTAACCGAGGACCTTGTTCCGGAATAACTACACCACCCATAGTACCATCGTATAGTTTAGGAAATTTAGCACCCTTAACTACATAATTTTCTTTACTAGGACCGGACATAATAATATCGTTTGGAAGTGCAACGTTCTGTGTTTCTTTCCCATCACTTGTTACTGTTACGACTGGTTGTTCTTGTGCAGACACAGTATATGTCATTGATGGCATTCGACCAGGAACTCCATCTTTAACAAATTTATATTGTTTTGGTTGTTTACGTGTAGGTAAAAATTTCATTTGACTAGCAATTTGAGTAATGTCTACTTCATTCTCATTAATCATATCAATATATTTTCTAAAAAGTTCCGAACTCATTTTAAATTTCCTTAATAACTTAACTTTACAAAATTAACTACACCACCTTCAAAGTCTACAACCTTTGCTCTCATGTATACAAAATTACCATTTATATTTGTATATACTGACGCATTGCTTGCAATTTGTGGTGCAGAGTTAGATGCCGCATTTGCATTAGCTGTTAATTCATATACTTTGAACCAATCAGTACTGCTAGGAGTTGTAGCTAAACTAGCTTCTATTGTAATATTTCCAGTACAGTTTGTTACATTGATATTAACAGTTTGTAATGAACGGGGTGCAATAATATATGATGCGCCGGGTTGACTATTGCCAGTAACGGTGTAGGGTGCGCCATTGCCCGGATTAACATATGATGTTTGTGGCAATAGGATAAGAGTAGTTGTTTGGCTCATTATGCTTTTACAACCTCAACTACTACTGAATCGCCAATTAATTCTTGGGCAACTTGTTCTAAAGCCGCTTGGATATCAG
>Ga0209500_10003609_pt1 | contig 10472 bp, 13 predicted proteins | sample S_140212_EF_Meta_FD_187323 | JGI IMG/M metagenome (GOLD analysis project Ga0209500, IMG submission 187323) | Freshwater microbial communities from Lake Simoncouche, Canada to study carbon cycling - S_140212_EF_MetaG (SPAdes) (version 2) | ecosystem: Environmental > Aquatic > Freshwater > Lake ...
AATCAACACCAGGCGATCAGTTGGGTAATCAATCACGATACGTTGCTGGCGCGAGCACCATTCAAAGATAGGAGTCAGTCCAAGATCAAAACAGCCCTGTGCCAACGCTTCGTATTCTGGATGACGAGCCACAAATTCTTCAGCTTGCATGCTCACATCAGTGATACCCATCTTGGTTGCCCAACGAATGTTGCCGTTGGCCAGGAAAGGACGGATCATCGATCCATCCAGCTTCTCCAGGATCACGTGTGACTCTGACAAGTCAATAAATCGCTGTAGAGTCTCTTCACGCTCGTTCACGTTGAAAAACTTGTGCAGTGGACGAGACAAGATGCGACCGTTCTTGTCAAAGAACAATCCACGGCACTCACGACGTACCGCAGCCATGTTCACTGGTGCAGGGCAACGCTGTGAGCCACAGCCTTCAGTCTCGCCCATGGGCAACTTACAGCCTGGGCACCAGTACTCGTCTTCCTTCACTTCTGGAAAGGTATCCGTACCAGCAACCACATAGTTGACCACAGTACCCCATTCGCGTTCAGCAAAGATAAATTCCTTTGCGCCCGCCAACACGGCACGTACTTCGTCAATGTGCTCGATCCGGGGAAATTCATAGTGTTGCATTGTCGTTTCCTAGTTATGATGTGTGATGCTAGCGAAGCCTTCTTCTTCTAGCGGGTGTTCGTAGTTTTCCATCATGCTGTCAATCACACGCTGTGGAATGGCTTTACCCGTTGCCACAGCTCGCTTGAACTGTCGCTGATGCAATTCATGCGCATCTGGCATGAACACATGAGCATCTACAGTATACCCTGCATCCAGTAATCTGCCAACCTTTTTCAAGCGACTCTTGCGAGTCATGTTGGTTTGATCCCACACAATATCCTTGCCCTGGGCCAGCGCCGAAGCAAGATTTGCCTCCATGCTTTGTTCAGCGTTTTTGATTTCACGCTTGAACACCTCACCGTAGGTGACACCTTCACGTGCGGCCACATCCTCTATCCACTTATCCGTAGAGAGATATGTCCAATCGTCAGGCGATAAGGCGCTGGCCCAAGTGGATTTTCCGGACCCTGGTGGTCCAATTAGGAAGAGTGCGTTTTTCATGCTTTCATTATAGCTGTGATACAAAGCCGTGTCAACCACTTTTTTCCAGAAAAAAAGCCACTGTTTCCAGTGGCTTAAAGTTTTTCAGGAGTTTTATTATGTGTCTAATAATTAGACAGTGATGCCCAAAGCCTGAGCCTTGTATGCAAGCGCAACCATCTTGCGGCTGGCATTACCATGACGGTACTCAGTGACCTGAACACCATTGGCGGCCTTGCGTGGGTTAGCATAAACAGCATAACCGCGATGACGGATCGTAGAGATCGTTGCAGTTGGGTTCTTGATGCCAAAACGCTTGGCAATCGCTGCCTCAGTAAGGGTCTCGCCCTCGATAACCAAAGCCTTAAACAGCTTGCCCTGCTTGGTAGCAAGGTCGAAAGACCTGATTGACTTAGTTTGATGAGTCATTGTAGTTTCCTTAATCTTCGACTGAGACTCAGTCTCATATCGTATGTGCATTATGCACTATACTAGCCTATAAGTCAACTGCGTTGACAACCGTTTCAAAAAGAAAGGACCCGTTAAGGTCCTTTCCGTGTTGCTCGTGCTTACGAAGCTATCAACTCTTTTGGTTGATAAACTGGTTCAGCTCGCCAGCCTTCTGAGTGATCTGTTCCATGGTTGGCATGGCAGGAAGGTCAGGCATGGGAGGTAGGTCAACCTTACCTTCAATTGCAATGGAACACTTGTAATTGTATTCTTGCATAACCAAGTCGCGCTTGGAATGGAATTCCTGTTCCAGCAATTCCTTTGCCATCTTCAACAGTTCGAGACGGATTTCGTATCCAGATTGTGCCATTTCTATTCTCCTAATGTGTATGTGTCACTCTGTGACGCATCTGTAAGTGGAAGGCGCTTCTGTTGCAAGGTGCACCTTCCGGAACCCCGAGGTCTTACGCCGCTAGGCGAGTGTCCTCAAAAAATGCGTTATCGTTTGCATTTAGACGTTTTGCTTCTACGACCGGTTACCCAATCCTACGGCTTCTGCTTTGCCGGTAACTCTTTTAACCTTTGCCTGCCCAATCGATCCTAATTCAGCCCCATCAAAAACATAATCACGTTTCTTATGTCTCTATATGCTATGTGCATATCGATTATGCTTTTGGTGGAGCTGCCGGGAATTGCACCCGGGTCTTGAACACACGTATACGTTAACGTCAACGCTACAAGTATATTTATACAGGATCAGGCACTACCTTGTCAATCAGTTCCTGCCAGGAAATGTTGGGCAAGAAGCTCACACTGAGAACTGCACGATTGACCGGGACGCCCTTGAAGTCTACCACGTGAGGAATATCTGTTCTAACCCAATAACCTTGATTCACAGGCAACTGACTGGTCCATACTGGAGTGGGTTGGGATTCATACTTAGGAGGTACAAGATATTTTTCGTGTGGCTTAGCTGGATTGCCTACTTCCCAAATCAATTTGTCTTCTGGAATTTCTTCATACCATGCCATGGTCCCTGAAAACATGTTAAGAGGAAAATTTAACCGAACAGGGCGGGGTTTGTTTTCTCGTGTGTCGATGTGTATGCCACTGCGTTCGTCCCGTATTCCGGCAAATGCAGATATATACACTATCTCTAACTCGTATGCCTGCCCCCAGTCCTTCAACTGCGACCATAATGCACTTTGTCGTTGCACACGATCTGGAAACAAATATGTATAATGACTGCGACGTTCTTTTCGCCTATCTTCAAAATCAATGTGCGACTTCCAGTAGGCTATGCCTGCATCATCTAGTTGTGGGCCGTTGAATTCCCAAAGATAATCCTTGTGATATTTTACTGAATCGGCTTCAACTAAAAATGCTTGTGCCATTATTGGACCTCTGGTGTTGGTCCAGGTGGCTGAACAGGTTCGGGTTGAGTTGCTCCGCAGTGAGGGCAAGTCTGTCCTTGCATGTTAATCTCTTCTTTACCAGTTGTAGTACACTGGTGTTTCCATAATTCTACAGCCATGTTGTATTCTCCTTAGTAAGGATATTTACCAATTAATCATTATGATCGCTAGCCAACAAGTGGCAACGAAATGTATTACCCATGTTGATCACAGCATGTTCGAATTCATTTGCTTTGAGTTCCCACACCTGACCATCTGCTGGTATATGCACTATCTCTAATCCTGAAGACATTTCCTGCCCCAGCTTAGACAATAGCAACGACCCTTCATTGGTCCACATGGTTATATGATAACGCTGACCGCTTTGCGGATCTTTGTGCCAGGATATGTGTTTGCCTGGACCTCTGTTGTGAAGCCTGAATTTACGTAGACCTTTTTGGCTTCTTTCATTTAGCTGGGTATAGATATGATGCAAATATCCACCACGTAATTCTTCAACAAATTCTGTGAACTCTGATTCTTTGTACTTGTTTGCATAGCGATATGGCTGTGCAGACTCTGTGAAGAACCTATCACGTCCTTCTTTCTCTGGACGATGAACCAAGTTTATGTCAAAGTCTCTGCCGATCCATGTGTTGGGATCTTCGTACAGAACCTGACTCATAAGATACCTGTATTCTTCAAGTATCTTATCCATGTCATATTTCAAATCGGTTGGAAAACAAAATTCAGCCATCTTCGCCTATTACGTTGCCGCGCTGTGTTTGCAAGACAGTCTTATGTCCCCACAGTTGCTTGATATTTATAAGCATATTTAACCACGAGTCACTCAGGCTACGGCCTTTCCTTCTATAATAGGTCAGCACCAGCTTGCGTGTGTTCTTTATGTCTGCTTCCGTCACTTCGATCTTTGGCGCCCATTCTTCAAGCTCGTACTGTTCAGCCAATGTGGTTCGAATGTACTTGTATCCGTTTAGATCGTGTATGGCACCAATTTGATATTCTTCAAGTCGTGCATCATCAACTAGCAAGAACAATCGTAGCTTGCGTATAAGATGTGGACTCAAGAACTGTCGGATGAAACTTTCGTCTCTGTAATTGGCCACTGCATCTAAACAAACTTCCAACCAATCTTTTCCGATCAAGTCTGGAAACCATTCCTGGTCCTCTTCGGTTGGATCAGTGCAGATGCGTCGTATGTCCTGAAACATCTCAAATCCAAGGTAGTATGGATTCATTCCCGAATAGTACGGACTGTTGAATGCTGGTTGCCAAAGCACACTGGTATGCAACTGTAAGAACTCCAGCATGGCTCCATCAGTGAGCAAGCCTTTCTCATAAAGCCTGTTCATGATGTAGTAGTGTGTGAAGCTGGCCCATCCTTCATTCATTACCTTGGTTTGATATTGCGGATAGAAGTACTGTGCTGTCTTACGCACGATACGCAACAACTCTCTTTGCCAACCTTCCAGCACAGGACTATTCTTCTCTAGGAAATAAAGTATGTTCTCTTCTGGATGCTTGGGAAACTTCACATCTTCAATGGGTGTTTCTTGTGCATGAGATGGAAGTGTCCGCCATAGGTCATTTACTGTTTGCTGTAGGTATTCCACACGTTCTTTCTGGCGTTCGCTTTCTTCTAACAGGCTTAACTTGCGAGGACGCTTGTAGCGATCAACGCCATTCATCATAAGACTGTGTGCGGCATCTAGTGTTTGCTCTACAGCTTCTTCACCATAGCGTTCTTCACATTGGGCAACATAGTTCTTGGCAAACACAAGATAGTCAATGATACCATCTGCATCTGTCCATTGCTTGAACAAATGATTGTTCTTGAAGAAATGGTTATGCCCGAATGCCGCGTGTGCAATCACCAGTACCTGTGTGCAGGCTGTGTTTTCTTCCATTAGATAATTGATACAGGGATTGCTGTTGATAACCAGTTCATATGCCAGTCCGCGCTTGCCTTTTTGGTACAGGTCTTGTTCACGGCTGAACTTTTTACCGAAACTCCAGTGCTTGTAAAAGATAGGCATGCCAACACTGGCATAGGCATCAAGCATTTGCTCACTGGATATAATTTCGATTTGATTCTTGTAGGTATCTAGATGTAGTTCTTCTTTTGCAATGATTGCGCACTCTTGTATAGCACGTTCAATCATCTCATAACTCCACTCAGAGCCGGAGAACAGAGGTTCGGTCATTGGTTAATCTCCCGCTTGAAAACTTCTCTAAAGGTTGGAACCACTGTGTTCACATGGTCCATACGGATGTGGCACAACTGCGGAAAATGCTCTGCTAGTCGTTGCATGATAGTCCATACTGCGGTATCATGTACACCATATGTGAAATGTGTCTGCTGTGGTGTTTCTCTGACTTCTGCATAAACATAATACTGGACTTTGGGCAACAATGTTTGCATGATATTGATCACATGCTCATTATCGCTTGTGTAGTTGTCGCCGTCACTGGCCTGTACAACATAGATATTCCAAGCATCCAATGGATATCGTTTGTTGATGATGTCATTGACCAGGTCGAGTCCAGTGCTGATAACAGTACCGCCGGATTCTTGGCTGTTGAAGAACTCGTCTTCCTCACACTCTTTGGCAACCTCAGTATGTCTTACAAATACGATGTCTACCTTGTCATATTTGCGCTGTAGGAAAAGGTAAAGCAATAGATAGAAACGCTTGGCAATTTCTTTTTCCACTTGTCCCATAGAACCAGACACATCCATAAGACAAAACATCACTGCTTGTGCATTAGGAATAGGTTGGTTTTCCCATCGACGATAACGCATGTCAATTGGATCTACCCATGGAACTACCATGCGCTTGCGCAACAGGGCTTCCATTGCTGCCATGTGCTTTTGTTTCTCTTCACCTTCAGCTGTGTCTATCAACATCTGTAGGGTTTCTATTTCGTCATCAGATGGACGGCGCAATGCTAACCTACGGCCAAGACTGTTCTTAAGGCTACGCACTAGATCCAACGCACTAGGACTACCACTCACTTGATAGCCAGCACGATTACGTTGGAAGGCCACTGCTGCCTTGGCTGACTTTTTAATCATGTCAGGCAGTTCAAGATCTTCAAATACTAGATCCAAGTATTCGTCGCGTGATATTGAAAAGCGGAATTCGTCCTGCCCACCGCCACTGTTGCTGCCTTCTTTGCCAGCACCTTGGCCACCGTTAGGGGGCTTTGATATTGAGTCCCCTACGCCAAACTCTTTGTTGCCAGGTAAGATACGTTCCCATTCGCCTGTGCTACGATCGTAATCGAAGCTGGGTTCATTGATACCATCGCCGGGTACTGAAATATCAGTGCCATCCTTGCTTTTGATCTTGCGTGTGTTCATTGCCTCACGAACTTGTTCTCGTAAGTATTTGCGCACACGCTTCAAGAAGCGTTGACGATTTGGTAGGTTCTTACCGCTAGGGTTTTTCCTGCGATCGATAATTGAATAGTCTGCCATTAGATATCATGAGCTCTTTTGTACACGCATGTACCATTCAACAAGTCTCTTAACTTGCTTAGGAGTGTAACCCTTGGCCGTCATACGTTCAACAAAATGCTCGTGCTTCTTCTGGTCTTCACTATTACTCTTGGCAGCAAAACTGATGATAGGCAATAGCTCTTCTGTGCTGGCAAACATCTTCTTCTCAATCACTTCACGCAGTTTCTCGTAGCTGGTCCATTTGACCATACCGCCTGTGTTTTTAGCACGGGCACGTAGTACAAAGTTCACAACTTCATTGCGGAAGTCTTTTGGATTGGAAATTCCTGCTGGCTTTTCAATCTTCTCCAATTCCTTGTTTAACACAGTACGATCAAACAAGTTGCCAGTATCTGGATCCTTGAAGTCAATTTCCTGTATCCAAGCATCGGCATATTCTACATAGCGATCAAACAAGTTCTGTCCATAATCGCTGTAGCTTTCAAGGTATGCCTTCTGTATCTCATGCCCAATAAATTCAGCATATTTTGGGCTGAGATATTCTTTGATGAAGTCTATGTATTCGTTTTGCTTTTCATCTGAATACTGTTCGCGTCTGATTGCATCTTCCAACACATACATGAGATGCACCGGGTCGGCCGATACTTCAGCGGCATCAAAGTTGAAAGTTTTCGACAGCACTTTGAAGGCAAAGCGAGTTGAGATTCCTTCCATTCCTTCATCAACGCCAGCGGCATCGCGATACTCTTGCATGCTCTTAGCTTTTGGATCCACATCTTTAACAGCTTCACCATCGTATACTCTCATCTTGCTATAAAGGTTTGAGTTCTCATGCTCATGCAGACGAGTTAGCACACTGAACTTGGCCAATATGTCCAATGTCTGTGGAGCACATGACGCAGAAGCCAAACTTGATGTTTCTAACATCTTGTCGTAAATGTCTACTTCTTCTGTGATTCGCAAGCAATACGGAACCTTGACAACATAGATACGATCAATGAACGCTTCGTTGTTCTTGTTGTTCTTGAATGTCTGCCATTCTGCTTCGTTGCTGTGTGCTAACACAAGCCCGTTGAAAGGAATTGCAGAAATTGCTTCTGTACCAATATAGTTGCCTTCCTGTGTTGCTGTGAGCAGGGGATGCAACATCTTGATTGGTGCCTTGAACATTTCAACAAATTCAACAACACCCTGGTTGCCGCGGCACAGCGCACCACTGAAACTGTAGCTGTCTGGATCGTTCTGGCTGAAGTGCTCCAACATGCGGATATTGGTTTTGCCAACCAATGCACTGATGTCCTGATTGTTATCATCTCCGGGTTCTGTCTTTACCACACCAATCTGTTCCAGCTTGCTGGGCCAGATCTTGGCAACACGGAACTGGCTGATGTCGCCACCATACTCTTTGAGACGTTTGATAGCCCACGGGCTCGTGACTCCGGAAATGTATCTACGATCAATTCCATACTCTTCCTGCAGATCCTTTGCATAGATGATTGGATCAAACAAGTTCAGTGGTGTTTCAAACACAGGACTTAGATTGTTGTCTTTATCGGCTAGAACATAGATAGGAAACTTTTGCATCAGTTCCTTTATACGTTCGGCAAGACTTGACTTGCCACCGCCAACTGGTCCCAGCAGATAGAGTATCTGTTTGCGTTCTTCAAGACCCTGCGCACTATGCTTGAAATATCCAACGATGCGTTCAATGGCCTCTTCCATGCCAAAGAAATCATTGAATGCAGGATAACTTCTAACTGTACGATTAAGAAAGATCCTGCTCAATCGTGGCTCTTTACTGGTATCAACTAGCGTAGGCTCGCCGATAGCGGATAGCATACGTTCCGAGGCTGTGGCATACGCTAGCTTGTCAGTCTTGCAGAGTTCTAGGTATTCGTCAAACCCCATAAACTCTGCACTACGAGCTGCCTGCTCACCTTTGAATCGGTCAAATATATGTGTCATGTATTTCCCTCGATGAAAGCCGCATTGGGCGATACGTGTATTTACGACAAACTTACGCTTCGGTAGTTTTTGACTTCTTGACCTTCTTTACAGGGACAGGTTTAGGAGGTGCCTTAGGCCTACGTCCCCAGGATGATTTTACGGCAGCTGGATCGGTCTTTTTGCCTGAATCAATATACTGTATCTTTCCTCCACCAGCAAGGAATTCTGCCACAGCACGTTCTGATTCTTCTTGAGCTAATTGTTGTTTTGTTTTTTCTGTCATTATGTCCACAATCCATGTCTTATTTTAATGAGACGAATCATCATCTCTTCATCTTCTGCTTCGTATGCGGCTTCTATTTCCTGAAGTAGCTTGTGTGCTTTATCACTCATTTCTTTAAGCTCTGGAGTCTTATCTCCGCCAAAACTTAGTTTACCGCCATTGGCTATACGAGATGCTTCACAGTAAGCTGACCAACCACTTGCATCATGTGCATCAGGACGATTGCGATAAGTCACGGTCCACCAAGTGTAAAGCTCTTTCATTTCCTTGGCGCTGAGTGCTTGTCCAGTTGGTACTGCTTCGTGCTTTTTACCTTCTTCTAACCACTCTTCGTTGGTCAGTGTCATTGCCCAGTCAAGGTGATCCAATCCTGCTTGCGGACAACGCCATGTGCGCCAGCGCCACCAACCACTGGCATAGAATGGAGGATTATACTTGGCACGGTCTTCTTTACTGCCCCAAGCAATATGACTCCATGCAGTTTCTATCTCAACAAAATCCACAAGCTCATTAAATAAGCAAGGAAGAAAGCGATTGCCAACATCTTGCCATTCACCAGGTTTAATATCCCGAGCATGAGCGGTAAGAGCGTGAGTGCGAGTAACCCAACGGTTGTTAATGTAGTACTTGATATCATACAGTTTCCTTATAGGCCAAGTAACAAAATCCTGGAGATGGCTCAGCCCTTCTTCTGCCAACCAATAGCGGAAGTTGTGCTTCATCTGTGCCGCGGTCGTCCATTCATCCCATTCCTCAGATGTACCAGCACTGAGCTTCTTTGTGCCTCGAACCCAATCTGCAAAAGGAGAACAACTCCAGTATCTGTTGTGATGTGCCATATTAGTCTTTCAAATATCCATTCAAGGTATAATACATTACTGTTTCTCTTACTTCCGGTAGTCGCATCAACTGTTCCAGCCGATTCTGATCCTGGATCATCCGGGCTAGGATGTCTTCTTCAATAGTAATCACCAATGCAGGTACTTCATCTGTGCTGACCTGCATTACTGCGGTCATGTCTGATTCAGTACTCGACTCCATGTGTACATATCTGTTCCAGTACAAGGGCTGGACTTTTCTAAGTACTTTGCGACTGTTGACTTGTGTGCGTGTGACATCCAGCCACTGCCTGACTAAGATACTTTTGTCTCTTTCGTGCATGATGCATAAACCTCTTCGCTTACGTCTTTTTCAGTTTCAACATGATTGATCGCTTTCCAACGACTCCATACATAATCACCATCGCCGTTGTGTCCTGGGGGGCCAGCCAACTTGTATACTCGACCGCTGTTGGTCACACCACACATGGTAGATGTATCAAACTCTTTGATCTCACTGGATGCACGACCTTCGCGTTCTGTTTCATTGTAACCGGTAAAGTGTCTGCTGGCACCATCCCAATGTGGACTTGTTACTTCAACAATACGCCATTGGCTCAGCACAATCTCCGGCGTGTCTGCTACTGATGTTGTTTTCCAAATACTCATTTTAGAACTTCTCCTCAGTAAAAATTCCACGTGCTTCAGCATGCTCGTCGCATAGTGTAAAAATCCATCCACCACCGCGTCGGCCGCCTGGCTTGCCACATTCTTCACATGTGCAACCACTCATTGATTCTGCCATACGTACCATGCCATCAATGATATCGTCTCCGCCATTATAGTAAAAACGCAGGGTACCAAATTTTTCTTTTACCTGAGTGACAATCACCTGCGGGATTGTGTCTGGTACCGTTCTCAATCCTTTTGCAAGTGCTTCTTCGATCTGTTCATCAATGTCGCGATATCCTTTGTAATATTCCTGCAATGGTTCTCGGTTGCCATATCCG
>Ga0209500_10003610_pt1 | contig 10470 bp, 7 predicted proteins | sample S_140212_EF_Meta_FD_187323 | JGI IMG/M metagenome (GOLD analysis project Ga0209500, IMG submission 187323) | Freshwater microbial communities from Lake Simoncouche, Canada to study carbon cycling - S_140212_EF_MetaG (SPAdes) (version 2) | ecosystem: Environmental > Aquatic > Freshwater > Lake ...
GACGACGCCGGGTTTGTTGCACAGATTCCTAGTTTAATTGGATTGGCTGAGTCAGCAATTGCTGCCGAGTTAAAGTCACTACTACAATTAACCGTAGTGGAGACCACATTACCCACCAATGTAGACGTTTTAGCAAAGCCAGCGCGCTGGCGTAAAACAGTATCTATGAAAGTTAACGGCGCGCCTGTGTTGTTGCGTTCACAAGATTATATTGCACAGTATCAATCAGAATCCGCTAACGGGCAGCCAAAGTACTACGGAGAATATGACTACAACAACTGGAACTTTGCGCCCAAGCCAAACCAAGCCTATCCAGTAGAAATTATTTACTACAGCTTAATCCAGCCGCTAGACACCTCTAACCAGACTAACTTATTCACGCGCGAGTGCCCACAGGCAATGTTGTTTGGTACATTACTCCAGGCCCAGGGCTATCTAAAGGCGCTGGATAAGCTGCCGGTCTGGAAGGGATACTACACCGAGTCATTAGCTGCGTTGAAGAAGGAAGACAACTCGCGTCGTATTGATAGAAATACTACGGTCCAGGAACCATAATATATGCCAATATTTACATCACCGTTTACCGGAACAGTCGTACAGCCAACCGACGTATCGTACTACGCACTTAGCTTTAGCGCTAATGTACAGCTATACTGGCCAGCCGTTGTAAACCCACAGCAGGTACCAGCGGCTCGTATTATCGACGCCACACCATCTGTCGCCAGTTTAATAATTACCCTGCCAGAGGCAAACCAAGGCACCACCGGCGCGGATATTTTAATCCGTAACTTTGGCGCCGTCGCGTTCACTGTCCAAAATTTTGGAGGCACCGGATCTGTTTCAATTCCCGCCGGCGTATCTAAATACTTCTACCTATCTAATAATTCAAGCTCTGCGGGTGTCTGGCAAAACGTTACGTTTGGTGCTGGTACATCGTCAGCCGACGCCGCGTCATTAGCCGGCGCTGGTTTAGTGGCGCTTTCTGGCCAACTAAACACCACACAAAACATTATCGAGGTATCGTCTCCCCCAACCATTACCAACGCCAGCCGTGCTAGTACATTTGTCTGGACCTCTGGTAACAATACTATTACCCTACCAACGGCAACCAGTTTAACTGGCGGCTGGTTTATTGCGTTTAGAAACAGCGGCACCGGTACGTTAACATTTGCACCGCAGGGTGCGTCATTAATTAACGGCGGCGCATCACTGGATATAAATCCGGCAGAGTCTGGTTTTATTATGTTCCAGCAGTCAACCAACAACTTCTTTACGGTTGGTTTGGGGGTGCCGTCTAACGTAACATTTACATCGGCGACGTATGACGTAGACTCAATTATTGGTGGCACGTTTAGCTTAGTATCGTACGCACCAATTATTCAGACATACGTTGCGCTATCTGGCACACGTTCGACTACTTTGGCCGTTACCTTACCAGCCACAACACAACTATATGTGTTAGTTAACGACACAGGTCAACCAACATACAATGTTACATTCAAAGTATCTGGCAGCCTGCAGACACCAATTAATTTAACGGACGGCGCAATTGCTTTGGTACTAAGCGACGGTAACTTTTTATATGTTATTAGTCAATCAACAACCAACACGTTTCTTGCAATCAATGGATCTGCCGCGGCACCATCGCATTCGTTTATTAGCAACACCAATACGGGTATGTACTTAGTTGCAACTAACGTGCTTGGTCTATCAGCCAACTCAACTAATATGCTAAGGCTTGATAATACCAACACGCTAAGTCCACAGGTGTCAACACCGGCAACATTTAACGCAGGGTTAATTGGTGGTGGGACGTTCTAATGGCTGGAGAAAACAGAGTACCAGATCAGTATAATCTGGTTTACACGCTTGCCGTTCAACCTGGTATAAAACGAGACGGCACAGTATTTGAGTCACGCGAATTTAGTGACGGAGAATGGTGCCGTTTTCAACGCGGTACGCCTAGAAAAATGGGCGGCTACCGTGAACTGTTTGCTACGTTTACCGGCATCCCACGCGGCATGATCGCTAACTCGTTTAACGGCGTTAACTATGTATTCGTTGGTAACCAGTACGGTTTAGAAGTATTTACAACAGGCACTACGTTTGGCGTTGGCAGTGGTCCGCTTACTGTAAATATTTTACCCGGCTACTCACCATTTACGTTAGTATCTAATACGGTTAGTCAGTTTGTTGTGGCAACCAATGTCACCGCAGCGTTCCCCGCCGGCATGAAGGTCATCTTTAATAATAACGCCGCCACACAAACAACGGTAATTAGTTCATCGTACACGGCGCCAAATACTACGGTAATTGTAACAACGTCAAGCATTGTCGGAACCCCAACAACGGTGTCCTTGTATGATGAAACGTTTACGGCGGATCCAAATCTGTTATGGCAGTTTGACTTACAGTATTCTCCTGCGGGTGGGTCACTACAAGTATTGGCGCACCCAGGTCAAAACCTAGCAAACATTGACAACGCCATCCAGACTCAAGTATTAACTGGTGGGCTGTTACCAAATTCTTCAAACCAGTGGAACTTTCAAGGGCTGGCAGACACTGGCGGACAAAACCCAACCTATCGTCCAATTGTAGTAGACGGCGGGGTGTGCGTGTTGTATCCCTACACCTTTGTGTATGGCTCAGATGGCTTTATTGCCAACAACAACGTTGAGACCAACACAGACTTAACGACATACAACCAACAGACAATTACCGACTGGAATGGCCCAACATCTAACCAGGTCAACATGGCCTCGTCTAAGATCATTAAGGGCATACCGGTGCGTGGCGGTACTAACTCACCATCTGGATTGTTCTGGGCAACCGATAGTTTGATCCGTGTCTCGTTTACCGGCGCGGATCCGTTGTACTGGCGCTATGATATTATTTCTAGCCAGATCTCTACCATATCATCCTCGTGCTTTGTTGAGATGGATGGTATATTTTACTGGATGGGTGTTGACCGATTCTACCTATACAATGGTACGGTCTCTGTACTGCCAAATGATAAAAACGTAAACTGGCTATTTGACAACCTCAACTTTGTACAACGCCAAAAGGTATGGGCAACTAAAGTACCTCGGTATAATGAGATCTGGTTCTTTTATCCTCGTGGTGATGCTACCGAGTGCACCGACGCAATTATCTATAATGTTAAGGATAAGATCTGGTACGACGCTGGAAGCGCACCTGGATCACGCAGATCATGCGGATATACAACAGAAGTATTCCCAACACCAATCTGGGCTAGCTGGGAAGACATAAACACGTTTAGCCCGCCGTTTACTGTAATTGCCAAACCCGCCAGCCAACCAGCTTTAAATTCCAACCAAATTTATTTAAACGGTGACGCGTCAATTACGTTTGGGGCAGGTGACTACGTTGCCACATCCAACGGCAGTAACCCAACCGTATATAAGGTAGTAACTAGCCAATTCATATTTACGACCGCCATAACAGCAACTAATCCAGAGGGCGTGACATTAATCACCGTAGACCGGGCTTTTAATCCGGCGCTTGTCGCTGGTAATTTAGTGTACTACATCGAGGGCGGATACCCACTCTGGCAGCATGAGTTTGGCACAAACGCAATCACGTTTAACCAAGAGTTTGCCATTACGTCTAGCATCACAACCTGCGACATTAGCTGGGTTGGGGGCATACCATCACAAGACAGCCCAACCGGCATTAACCGCCGTATGCACCTAAGACGTATTGAGCCAGACTTTGTTCAGTCCGGCACAATGGGTATGACTATTTTAGGCCGTAAGTTTGCCCGTGGAGATACAGAGGCCTCGGGGCCATTTTACTTTGACCCAGATACCGGCAAGATTGATCTGCGTGTGGAGCATCGTGAGGTTAGGTTAAAGTTTGAGTCCAACGTGCTTGACGGTAACTTTGAGATGGGCCGCCTGTTGATTACGGCAGAGTACGGCGACGAGCGTCCGTGAGTATCCAAACATTCTTCCCGATCAACCCAGAATATATGTCCTGGGAGGATTGGAACGGTAACTTCCTGCATTATTTCAGCGAAGAGCCGATCATGTACGACACCGAGAATAACTGGAAACAGGTCGCTAAAAACATCAGCCAGCTCACTACATTTGAGAGCTATCCGGTCCCAGACCCGGAGGCGTTTGAGACCTGGCAAGAGTGGGCCTCGGCCCTTAGCTTTATTTTAAACGGCCCAACTACTTGATTTAGGGCGACAAATACAATATTTTTGCATTAGTATATGTAAGAATCATACCTTTTAAACAGGAACAGCTATGACTCAAATGGTCGACAGCAAACAAGAAGAACTAGGCACAGACATGATCGTAAAGATCGCGGCTGAAAACACTCGTTCGCCATATCCGTTTAAACAAGTTTTTTTGTTTTTTACGGCAGAATTAGGACTGCCTAACGCTAGATTGTATAAGTTTGGCAATACTGTTTTTGTAATTCACCCTTCCGAAAAACGCCAAGAGTTTGGTATCTTCCGCGCCCTTAATGCCGATACCGCTGAAAACTTTATACAAAACAGCAAGATGTTTGTAGACAAAGCAATTGAAGATGGTTTCACTGGATTGCAAACTACTTTCTCTGATCCTTCCCTTTTAAATATTTTTAAATATATTGCCCGCGAAGAACAAGAACTAGGAAACCCCAATATGGGATACACCGTACAAAAGTCAACTGATGGCAAACAAATTCGAGTAACTCTTGTATTGCAAGGTGAAAGGATGGGTGCGTAATGGGCGCCGTTGTTGCAGTTGTATCAGATGTGTTTGAAGCGGTTGGTGACGCGGTTGGTGCCGTTGGTGAAGCCATTGGCGACGCTGCCCAAGAAATAGGTAATTTTGTTGAAGATACAGCACAAGCCGTTGGTAAAACAGTAGAAGCAATTGCTAATGATCCAGCTAAAGCATTACCGCTTATTGCTGTTGCTATACTAGCCCCAGAACTAGCCCCATTACTTTGGGAGGGTGCAACTATTGCCGAAGCAGCCATGGTGCTTAATACGGCATCAGCTTTAGCTCAAGGTGCAGACCCACTACAAGTAGCGCAAAACATTGGCACTAGCATTATAACTCAAGGTATCACTGCTAATTTACCAGTTGATCTTACTACAGGTTCAAATTTTGCTGATCAAGCAATTGCCAACACTGCAGTTGCTGCAGCCCAAGGAAAAGATCCTGCTCAAGCATTAGGTTCTATGATTGGCAGCGCAGCTGTTAAATTTGGTACTAACGAGATAGCTGGCGGTATTAAAGATTATGCTGGATTAGATGATAGAACTGCTCCTGTAGTTGATAAGAGTGAATCTTACACACCTCCAACTGAAACAATACAAACAGTAGAAACAAATTTACCTTCTGATGAAATAACAATGTCTCAAACATTTAGAGACGCTGTTCAAAACGGTTTTTCACCGGAAGAAGCATATGCAATTGCTAAAGGACAAGTGGATGCAGAACAATCTGGCCCATCGCCTTACGCTAAAACAGCAAGCACAATAACTAGCGATCAACCACAAGCATCTGTTACCGTAACTGGCGCAGAAGATGTTCAAGGTGAAGGCGTATCTTTACCCGCCCCTAGCAAAGAAGAACTTGATCAAGATTTAGCTGACGGTAAAATTACTCAAGAAGAGTACGACCGCATGTCACCAACGGCTACCGAAGCAAAATCTACATTAGATTATGTTGACCCATACAAAGAAGAATCACCAATAGATGCTACTGGTGAAGACTTTGATATGAGCGCGCCTATTCCAGAACCAAAAGAAATTGTTTCGGATGGATTAGAAAATCAAAAACCTGACACTCGCGGTAATCTAATATATACCTATGACGACGGATCCACACTAACAATGTCGCCAGACGGTGAAATTATTGATGTCACTGAAGCAACTGATTTTGGTGGTTTAGGTAGTTTAGAAGGCACCGGCGAAGACTTTGACATGAGTGGCGAAGGTGAATACCAAGAAGAAGAATACACAGAAACCCCTGATGAAAAATCAGGTTCAGGTTTCTCTGTTAAATTTGGTGTTCCTAAAATGTCTAGAGCTGCAACAATTCGCAAAGGTAAGATTGCTAAACCAACAAAACCAACACCAGGCGCAAATGAAACTGCAGCCGATCCTAGTTTAATGTTAAACTCACAATACGGTTCACAACTAACATCTAATGTGTTAACCGGAGATCCAAATTATAGTTTAATTGGTACAGTACCAGAGCAAGAACCTCAAGGTTTTTCTAATGGTGGCAGCTCTACACAAGGTGTTTATGATTTAAGCTACACTGGCACCTCACCATTTTTAAGTAGTGGTTCTAGTATTATGGCGTTAAAACCAGGAATAGTTAAACCAAAAAATTTAAACTATGAATTGCCAGGTTACCCATATGGAAAAGAATGGAGGGCTGCTAAAGAAGGCGGTCCTATTGGGCACAACCCTGAGTTCTTTAGTGAAGGTGGTTTAAACTCGTTAAAGAACAGTTACGTAAAAGGTAAGGGTGATGGTACCAGCGATAGTATCCCAGCCATGTTAGCAAACGGTGAGTTTGTAATTCCTGCAGATGTTGTATCATCATTAGGTAATGGTAGTAATGATAGTGGTGCAGAAATACTAAGCGAATTCTTAAAAACAATTCGTGAACATAAACGTAGAGCAGATTCAAAAAAATTACCGCCAGATAGTAAAGGCGCGTTGGGATACCTAACGGAAGCAAAAAAGAAGGTGAAAAAATAATGGCTGGCTTATCTAATTTTATATCAAACGAGGCGGTCCAATCCACCTCAATGCCAACGTGGTTTGATGCCGCGCAACAAGACGTTGTTAAAAATGCTACTGCTGCAACAGTCCCAACTTTAGCAAACACTTCTGCTGGCGCCGCTATTGATCAATTTAAACCAGGCGGCACAAATCCTTTTGCCCAAGCCCAAGGAACATTAAATACAATTGCTTCTGGTGCGGCTAATCCTTGGTTAGTTAGTAGTACAGGACAAGTTACCCCAGACACATCTACCGCAATGGGCGGTTTATTCCAAGCACAAAACCAAGCATTGCAGCAACTGATGCCAAATATAACAGCCCCTGTTCAAGGTGGCAATATTGCTTCTGGTCAGTTTGGAAGTTTGCGTGGCCAGACTGCCGTTAATAAGGCTATGGGTGACGCACAGGCTAAACTATTTGCCGACCAAATGAATGCGGCGTTACAAGCTCAAGGTGTTGGTGTACAAGCAGCAAACGCATTAAGCCAATCAGGAAGTCAAGGTGTTGAAACTTTAACAAAATTGGGTCAAGCCGAACAATCTGATCCACTCTTTGCTTCATCTGCTCTATCTAAAATTCTGGGCAGTATGCAGATCCCAACCACAACTAAAAACGTTACTAACTTATCACCACTTAACCAAATTGGTTCTCTTATTTCTGCTCTTGGTGGTTCTATTAGCGGTACTGATAAATTGCTTAAAGAACTATTCCCAGCACAAGGAAAACCAGGAGATGTTAACTATAAACCTGCTCAAGGTTTAATGGACTTCTTGAAAAACGCCGGTGTTAAAATTGGCACTGGCGGCGGTGGTGGTGTAATTGATACTGGCACCGGTGAAGATTTTGATATGGGCGGCGGCGGTGGCGGCGGTGGCGGCGGTGGCGGCGGCCTTGATACCGGAGAAGATTTTGATATGGGTGGCGGCGGTGGCGGCGGTGGCGGCGGCCTTGATACCGGAGAAGATTTTGATATGGGCGGCGGCGGTGGCGGCGGCGGCGGTGGTTTTGGTGATGACGGATTTGATTTAGGTGGAATTGGAATTGGTGATAGCGAGATCTAATTATGGCAGATATAACACCTGGACTTAATACTTTAGAAGAAGACGAAAAACCCACTGCTACTGGTGCTGCTGTAAAAGCCACCGGCAAAGGTTTGTCGCCTGTTGGCACCATTGCTATGGACCCAACTCAGACTGCTGAGTTATTAGCCAATATGCAGGGTATGGTTGATGAACGCACAGGCGCGTTTAACACATTTATGAGTGGGCTACAACGCGCATCTGCTTGGGGGTCCGGTGGTGAAAAAGGACCATCTGCTGCGTTAACAGCCATGGACCAACAAAAATTAGCAGAAGATCGTGAGCTGTTTAACATGCGCCAACAAATGGCTGCATTGCGTTCATCTGCTGCACAACAAAAAGCATTTAACGAACGCAAACAAGCTGAATTAACTGGCGGTGCTCCAACCGGCGGTGCCGGTGCTCCTAGTGCTCCTGGTATGCGCCAGTCTGTATTTGATCAAATGCCTGCTGAAATTAAAAGAGCACTAAGCAATGCAAGAACACAAGAAGAGTGGAACAGCATCTACAACCCTTATGCACAAAGAATAGCACAATCGCAAGCGCAATTTAGATACAATCCCGCTACTTACGAAAACAAAATTAAATTTGTTGATCCCAAAACTGGTGAGCTTGATTATATTGACGCGGAAACTGCTAAACGTTATAAAGAAATGGGTTATGGCGATAGAATTATTATGCCAACTGCACAGGCTAAACCCAGACCAACAGGTGGTATATCCCCAGAAGCAATTAAACAAGTTGAAAGTGGTGGTGTGCCAGGATTAGTTAGTTCTGCTGGCGCAGAAGGCACAATGCAAGTTATGCCTAACACCCAACGTGATCCTGGATTTGGTGTAACCCCAGCCAAAGATAATTCTCAAGCAGAACTAGAACGAGTTGGTCGCGACTATTATGCTGCAATGCAGAAAAAATACGGTGATGATAATTTAGCAGCTATTGCTTACAATATGGGCCCAGGTAAAACTGATACTTGGCTGGCCAAAGGTGGAGAATTTAACCAGTTACCAAAAGAAACACAAGAGTACATTGGTAGGGTTAATTTGGCAAATGCTAAAATTAACCGTGCTCAAGCTCAAGTTGCAGTTCCACAAACTCAAACTGGTACGGCGCAACGGAAAACTATACCGCAAGCTGAAGCTGAATTAAAAGGTACAGAAGCTAAAGAAGTTGCCGCAGGCACTGCTTCTGGTAAATATATTGGTGGCAAAGAAGCTGAGATACTTGAAGCCGGTAGTACTTCTGGTACAAGACTTGCATCTATTGTAAATATTGAAAAATACGTTACAGATCCAAGAACGAACCGTGTTTTTGGTGTATTTGAAAAACCTGGATTCTGGAATGGTGTTGGTGCATTAGTTCAAAGCGCTGTGAAGGCTGGAAATTATTCTATTGGTATTACAGACTTTGATAAACTAATAGCGTCCACAATGAAAGACGCTAGTCAAGCTGAAAAAGATGCAGCTCAAATTGTAGGTCGTGAATTTGCTAAAATGAAATTGCAAGAAGCTAAAGTACTTCTTGCCGGTCAAGGTGCGGTATCTGATGCTGAACGTGGCTTAATTGCAGAACTTACTGGTAGTAGACTTAACTCACCAGGTGCAATTAAAGAATATCTTGCATGGGGCAAAATGCGCGCTGAATACGATCAAAAAGTTGGCGACAGTTACGATACTTGGAAAGGCAGTAATCCAAGGGGTAATTTTGATCAGTATAGAGTTACTAAAGAAGCCCGCGCATTGCGTGAAGATTATAACAACAGAATGATGGATTTTGCTAATAGTGTCAACATTGACATGGGTAAAGCTAAAAATGTTGGTGCCTCATTAAATGAAAAAGATAGATCTGGTAATAGCGTTGTAATGGGCACTGGAGAAGCTCAATCTTCTGCAGCAAAACCAACTGCATCTCCATTTGTTTATAAAGACGCAGATAAAGAAAAAAGATATCAGTTGTATTTACAACAAAGGGGCTCTAAGTAATGTCTCAATTTACTGCTCAAGAACTAGAAGAATTTGAATTTAGGCAGCGGGCTGAACAAGAGCTTGCTGCGTCAAAACAAACAGAGTCAGCACCTCCTTCTCCTGACGCAGCTACTGAAGCCGTAAATCAAGTTATGATGGGTGGTGCAGGAGCTGCAGTTGGGGCCGCCGCAGGTCCCGTTATAAATGCCGGTGCAAAACAAGCACAACGTACTAGCATTGCAAAACAAATGGGTGTTAATCCTGCTGATTTAGAATGGGATTCCGCCGGCCAAAAATGGGCAAGAAAAACTGGCTTTGGTGCTGGTGAAGGTAAAACAGTTCAAGAAGTAAATGAAGAATTTAAACGCATACAGGCCGAAAAAAATAAGCCTGTAGGTAGAGGTAAAATTGCTTCTAAGATGACTGGCCCTTACAATGTTGAAAAAGCCGCTGAACTAGCAGATGCAGAAACTGCCCGTCAAGCTCGCTTTGCTGCACAACGTCAAGCAGAAATGGACGCCTTAAAAAACCAACAAACTGCAGCAAAAGCTCCTAGAGGTTTTAAATCCGCATTAACTGCGCCAATGGGTATGCTTGGTCGTGGTGCTGTTGGACTTGGTGCTGGTCTGCAAGGTTCAGATGCGCTTAATCGTTACAACGCTGG
>Ga0209500_10003611_pt1 | contig 10464 bp, 6 predicted proteins | sample S_140212_EF_Meta_FD_187323 | JGI IMG/M metagenome (GOLD analysis project Ga0209500, IMG submission 187323) | Freshwater microbial communities from Lake Simoncouche, Canada to study carbon cycling - S_140212_EF_MetaG (SPAdes) (version 2) | ecosystem: Environmental > Aquatic > Freshwater > Lake ...
CGCGTCTCGCCGGTCCCATGCGTCGCGAGAATGGTGGTACTGACACCCCACGTCGTTTGCAGCTGAATATCGAGTGACGAGGACTGCGAACCGGGTCGACCGGGGCCGGGCCAGGTTCCTCCTGTCCAACGGGCATAGGTAAAACTTTGGAAGCCGGTGGTCCGAATGATCAGGATCGAGCCGTCTGCTTGAGTGGTGACCGACGTGTTGTCGCCGAGTGTGATTGTCCCACTGTCGGTGGTGGTGGTGGAATAGGCTCCTCGGGCGATCGCTTCATCGCTGGTCGTCAGGCTGGCTCCCGAGGTGCTGCTCACCGGATGTAGTTGAGGAACCGCAGGTGGTGTCGGTGCGGTGGCGGTCGGGCTCGGCGGCGCCGGAAGAGGAATCGCCCGCTGGCTACTGAAGCGGTTGATATCGACGACGTAATCGGCCCCCGTGGGACTGGGGATGCTGGTGGTGGTCAACGGCAGCGGGATTGCGTCCAGGGTGACAGCCGACCCCGTCGCAGCCGCCGATGTTCCGTTCGGGGTCGTGACGGCGACGTTGGCTGTCCCCGCCAATCCTGCGGGAACGACGGCGACGATACTTGTCGGCGAATTGACGACGAAGGCCGCTTCCTTACCACCGACTGTGACCTGGGTTGTCCCCGAAAAATTGTTGCCGACGACCGTCAAAAAACTTCCCGCACCGCTGGAATTTTGGGAAAGCATGGCACTCGACACGATCGGTTTTGCCGTCGGGTCGGTGACGGTGAACTGACTGGCGTTGGTCGGAGTTGAGGATCCGGCAGGAGTCTGCACGGTGATATTCAGCGTACCCGCCGCTTGTGCCGGAGCGGTGGCGAGCAATTCATTATCAGAGACCAGCTGAAACGACGGGGCGGGGACGGTGCCGAACAGGATTTTCGTGGTGGGAGTAAACCCGGTTCCGTATAGCCGGACGGTGGTGCCTCCTGCCGTGGTTCCGCCAACGGTATCCAGACCGTTGATCACGGCGAGTCCCGATACGTTGGGGGTCGCCGGTATTCCTGACGAACCACCGATGGCGGTTGTCAAAAAGTTGTAGCGGGTCGCCGCCGAAGTAGCAGAGATTCCCGAGCTATTGACCACAGTGACATCGACAGTCCCGGCAGAATGGGTGGGAGTCGTCGCTACGATCGTCCCATCGCTGCTGACGGTAAACGACGGCGCAGACGTACTGCCGAACAAGATTTCTGTGACCCCCAGGAAACGGCTGCCGGTCAGGGTAATGATGTCTCCGCCGCCGGTCGAACCGGTGGACTGACTCAGGCCACTGATAATTGCGGGCGGGTTCACGTACAAAAACCGATCGGCAGCAGTAACGGCCGATGTTCCGGTGCTGCTGACGACCTGTACGTCCACTGGCCCGAGTCCCGCAGCCGGGCTGAGTGCAGTGATCGTGCCGTTATGATTGATCGTATACGACGCTGCGGGGAGTGTCCCAAACAAGACTGCTGTTGCCGTTGGTAATTGTGTTCCCGAGATGACGACAGTGGCCCCACCGGTGATCAGGCCGGAGGTAACACTCAGTCCCGTCACCGTCGGCGGGGGTGTCAGGTAAGTGAAACGATCTGCCGCCGAGGTAGCAGAAATTCCGTTTGGCGTCTGTACGGTGATCTCGACCGTTCCGACCGGTGCAGCGGGAGAAATCGCGGTAATGGATGTCGGGCTATTCAGACGAAAACTGGTCGCGGCCAGCGAACCAAACCAGACGGCAGTGGTCCCCGCAAGATTTAATCCGGTGATCGTGACCGGTGTCCCGCCCGTAGAGTAACCACTGGTGACACTCAATCCCGAGACGACGGGGGCGGGAGAAACGTAGGTGTATTGATCTGCCGGAGAAAGGCCCGAGGTTCCGGCCGAGTTCGTCACGGTGACATCGACCACACCAGCATTGGTTGCAGCAGGCATGACCAGGGTCAACGAACTGGTCGAGTTCACCGCGTATGTACTGACCAGTGTACTGCCAACATGGACCGACGAAACATTCGCGAAATTGGTCCCGATCAACGTGACGCTGTTGCCTCCCGCCGTCGAGCCGCTGGAGACCGATAATCCGGTCACCGCCGGGGGGAGGACGGGAGTGGTGTAGATCAGTGTGTCTGCGGCGCTCGTGCTGGAGGTTCCGCTGGCAGTGATGACCCGGACATCGACTTGGCCCGCTGTGGATTGCAGTGATGGTGGTCGGTGAGGTGACCGAGACATTCAGCGCGGGGGTATTTCCGACGAGCACACTGGTCACATTGGTAAAATTGCTCCCCGTAATAGTGATCGGTGTCCCCCCGGATAGGGTGGCGGTTCCGGGTGAGACACCGGTAATCGTTGGCAATCCGGTAGGGACTTGGAACGTGAATTGATTATTGGGTGAGCGACCGGAACTCCCCAGCGTGGTGACCACCGTCACATCGACGGTTCCGGCCGCATGGGCGGGCGTGGTGACCGTGATCGACGACGAGGAATTGACGGTGTAAGACGTGACCAACGTGGTATCAAACATCACGGCCGAGACAGAATTAAAACCAGAACCGGTAATGGTGATCGGATTACCACCGAGGCTGGACCCAGCATGGGTCGACAAACCGGTGACCTGCGGCGGCATCGCCATCATCTGAGCGGTTTGAGCCGCCAGGAGTTGCCGCGGTTCAAGCGACTCAACCAGCATGGCCGGCGAGCGATGCTGGAAACGTTCCCTTGAGCGATCAGCACGGCGAGGGGACGCAAAAGCGTGAGCCAACTTTCGAGAAAACCAAGCACGACATTCCAAAGCAGACAACCAGTTAGGGATTACCATGAGTGGCTTTCCGGGGTGGTGTGTGAATCGAAAGCAACTTAACGGTGATGGTGACTAACAAAGTTCGTCGACCAGCACAGTTCCGTGTGAGGCACCGGGAAAATGTTGCACTTGCTGGCAGCAATTGTCAAGATTCCGATCCCGGACTCGAACAGTTTCCGTCAAATCCGCCGGCGAACTGATTCTGCTGGGTCCAATACCGGATCCCAAAGCTTCGGAGTCCTTCGTGATTGGCCCGTGGCGAGATACAGGGAACCGCTCCCGTTGTTTTTAATGGGCAAAAAATCAACGAGGCGGAGGTCTATCGTTGACCTCGTTGCGGCTTGATCGCGTTCTCTTGCGTTTTCCGACAGCGAGATCACGAAAAACGTCTGATTTTTTGCCGCTTGAAATGCTTTTGCCCCCTCCCGCTCCGCCGTCAGTTGCCGTACTGAATCGGGAAACCACAAAAATTCTCGTGTCCCCCGGGTGACCTCATTGCACCACACCGATGAACTCGCCGATCACACGGACCGAATCAGCATCTTCCGCATTAATCACGATCGGTTTGTAAGCGGGATTCAGGGGTTCGAGTTCAATCACTTGATGAACCCACCCCTCGTCCGTGGCCCGCTTTTGGGAATGGTAGCGTTTCACCGTATAACGCCCCCCCTCTTCGGGAAGCTCATGGGTATTGACTTGAACGAGCAGCAAGCGACCCTCGCGCGAACCGGCTGGACAGGGGCGGAACAGGCAAATGGCCCCGGAGGGAATTGTTGGCTCCATCGAATCCCCAACCACCTGGACCGCGAACATCCCTTTTTTCAGGGCGTGATGCGGCACGCGAATCCATCCCACCTGTTCGGCGTGCCCCTCCGGCCCCCAATAACCGGCTGCTGCAGAGACATCATAAACGGGAACATGCGTCGTGTATTCCGCAGCACGCCCGACTTTGGGTTCAATGATCGTAACGGCGGCCCCCTGCTGAGTGTCCCTGTTGCTCGCTGGAGATTCGATTTGGTTATCAGACGCTTCTTCTGTTGCGATACCCATCGGACTTGCAAACCACTGTTGATTTTTCGTTTCAAACTGAACTTTATAATCGGTGCCGGGAAGCCCCGCGTTGGGACCAAACCAATCCCGCAGCAATTCACCCAGTTGATTCGCTTTCTCGCCCTGCGGACCTGCGACGTTGCAGGCGACTTTCACAAATTTGAATTCCCAGTTACGCCCATCAGGCAGTTGAACGGTCACCAGACCGGTTGGACGAGCGGGTTCCCTCGCTTTGTCGGGAATAAACAAAATCGGACGACCTTGGCTATGAGACACTTTCGCGACGAAAGTAAGTTTCCCTTCATTCGACAGAGCAAGACGACGGCTTTTGGCATACGCGGCCAAACGCCAGTCGACAATCTCTTCGGTGAGTGCTTCCAGGCAGGGTTTGAACGGATCCTCGCATTTCCGCTTCAGACGAAAGAGGTTGTTTTCCACGACGAACCAGCTCTGACCTTTTTGCAGATCGAGCCAGCGATCAATGGGCCATTTCAACCACCACTTTTCCCATTCCCGGGGATCGGCCCGCTCATGGTCGATCGCATGGCGTTCCCCATCCAAGTCTCGCCGCAAGACGGGATGCTGCTGCAGGAAACGTCTGCAGGCAGCACTCAATGTTGATAAATCCATCCCCTCGAACAGCCGTTGTTCGTCGAGCAACACACGCAGGACCACCATTTTGTAAGACTTGGTGAGCTGAGTCACTTCCAGCATGGTGAACCAGTCGCTAAATGGCGCGGCAACGGTCTGCTCCGCTTCAGAAAGATCCCCCTCGGCAGCCACAAATGCAAACCAATTGTTGCAATTGCTGGCAGCAGAAATTGTGCGGGGCAAGAATCCCCGACTGAAAACTTCGAGCATCGAGGGGCGACGTCCAAGGTCATCTCGCAAGGCGCGATAGCCCTCGATCCCCGCCGTTCGACCTTGCGGCAGAAACTGGCGTAGCAAGTCCTGAACTTCGATTTCCACATCCAGCAAACAACCTGCAGGGAGGATGGGTGGCTTACCCGACAGCCACTCTTTCAATGCTCCCCAGCCCTCCGACGAATGCTTGAGCGACAGCAGGTGGATCATTCGCTGCGCGAAAATCCGGTGGTTCCCCACAAAGTCAATCACGATCAGCCGCGATTTTCCCTCACAGGCCCGTAACCCTCGACCAAGTTGCTGCAGAAACAGGACTTTGGATTCTGTTGGTCTTAGCATCACCACCCGATCGACCGCCGGAATATCCAAGCCTTCGTTAAACATATCGACCACACACAGCGATTGCAGGTTTCCCTCGCGGAGTTGCTGCAGCGATTCCGAGTAACTGTCGCCGCCACTCCCCGAAAACACGGCAGCCGACGAATTCCCTTTCGCACGCAACCAATCTCGAACGAATAAGGCGTGTCGACGCGAACAACAAAAGATCAGGGTTCGCGAGGTCTGATGTGCTTGCATCGCCCTCCACAGCCGCGTCATCCGCTCGCTGGATGCCACTTGATCTTCGAGTACTTCGAATTCGAATCGTCCATTCCGCCAGGGAATCTGCCGAAAATCAATGCTGTCTTTCAGGCCAATATAATGAAACGGGACGAGCGACTCTTCCTCGATCCCGTCACCAATTGTCGCCTGATAGGCCAGATTATCATCAAAAATCGTGGCAACATCGACACCATCGGATCGCTCGGGCGTTGCAGTCAGCCCCAACACAAAATCGCCACGACACCGAGCCAGAACGCGTCGGTAGCTGGGTGCGTGCGCATGATGCACTTCATCGACCAGGACATAATCAAAATGTTCTGCTGACAGTCCATCCAGTCCCGCAGATCGCATCAGTTTCTGGATGGACGCGATGACCAAATCCCCATCCAATCGAGATTGGTTACCGACATACCAGGTGGTTGTCCCCAGCGAAAACGAGGCGTCAAGGACTTGAGAAATCGCGGTCTCGGCTTGGGCGAGCATATGAGCGCGATGAGCAATCACGAGGACACGCGGTCGTCTCCCTAATTGTCTGCCAACTTGTTCGATATCAAACGCTGCCAGCCAAGTTTTTCCCATCCCAGTCGCGACCGCCACCAGCGCACGGCAATAACCCGCGCTACGAATCTTATTTAATGACCGCAGCGCCTCCACTTGCCAAGGACGTGGTAGAAACGTCGATTCGCGAGTGGCGATGGATTCCGGCTCGAAGTGATTAACGCGATACTGCTGGGCGAGCCCCGTATAATTTTCGACAACTATCGTCGTCAAGGGGGTGGCGGTCAGCCATAGCGATTCAAACTCGACAGCCATTTGGGCATCGGCTTCGGGAGCCTCGTTGCGCGTGGCGAGCAAATTCCACTCGATACCACTTTCCAGCGCGGGCCGGGAAAGATTACTGCTGCCAATCGCGATGAATCCACTCAGTTCATCGGCAATTCTCCATGCTTTCGGATGGAATGATGCGGGCTTTGAGGGGATCTTGTCCATTTCAATCAGCCGGACGAACAGGCGTGGTGTCGAGGATTCCTGGGGATCAACTTCATCCGCAGCCGCAACCCAACCCAAGAGTCGGCCTAACGCGCGGGGATCCGAAATGTACAGATAGTCACTCACCAGAATGCGGATCGAAGCGTGGTTACGAATGGCCTCAAACAGGCAATTTTCAATCACGTCCAATCCCGACATTTGCACAAACGAAGCGAGGACATCAACGCAGTGCGCACCGGGGATTCGCCACGACAGGTGCTGCCAAAGCGGAGAATTCGGATGACCAGCACTCAGTTGTGGTCCTGTCAGTTGTGGTCCCGTCAAGGTGGGAATCGACTCAGGCGGCATCGGTTTCGGTGCGAGGTAATTTCCTTTTTGGGGGATGACATGGCGAACGCCACCACGAGGATCGTCAACATCTCCTCGATAACGGGGAATGACATGCACGTGAACATGCGGAACGGTTTGTCCTGCGGCATCCCCGGCATTGAATCCGACGTTGTAGCCGTCAGGCTTTGGATTCAGGGTTTGGTCCAGCTTGATTTTGACCCGATTCACCAGTTCCATCAGCGCGAGTTGCTCTTGAGGCGTCGTATCAAACCAGGTGGGAACCAGTCGCTTCGTCACCACCAGCACATGACCGCGACTCACCGGATAGCTGTCAAAGATCGCAAACGCCTCGGCATTTGAGGCGATCCAGTTCGATTCAGGGAGCTCAAGAAACGGCGATTTCATGCGGATAATTTTAGCACAACCAAGGGCAATCGACACCAACTCGGCCCCGATTCAGGTTCATTTTTTGAGCTTGCCGTGAAGCAGGGATCTCATTCAATAGGTCCTGTGTATCAAGCGCATTTGAAAAGTATTACGAATCATTAGAGCATCTTTCGGAAGTACCACGAAATGGTTCGTCGCCCCCTCCGCCGGATTCTCCTCGAGCGACATCGTCGGCATCCCAAACATTGCATCGTTATCAACGATGGACCAATGCCTACTTTACGGAATGTGGGTTGTTAAGCCTGAACGCGGCCCACATGCGTTTCGCTCAATCCATCGGAACCGACTGACCAGAGATCCGTATGCGGGAGAACCGCCCGCACGGTTCGGAGGAGGGGGGACTGAATGTAATCAGTTCTTCCTACCCTTATCGTTGACTTTCGTCTGGTCAAAGTCGCTTGCGGCTTTCCCAACGTCGCCATCATCGTTCCGCGTGATGTAGCTCCGTCGTGAACCAAACAATCGTTCATAACCGACCAATTTTAAATGTATGAGTATAAGTCGACGCGAGTACCCTTGCGAAACGAGAAAGTCCACCGGTTCTCATAACGCCAGATTTTCCTGATTGTTTTTCTGACCGAATTTCCACAAAAATGATGATCCGAATATGTTGGAGGCGAGCTCGAAAAAATCACAGTCCCGTGATCGAGCCTCATCACGCGGAGCGATGATGGCTACGTTGACCACTTTCGTCTCGTCAAAGCCGCTGGCGGCTTCACTAACGATAGGGGTAGTAAGGACTGATTGCATTCAGTCCCCCTCTCCCTCCGCACCGTACAGGCGGTTCTCCCACATACGGCTCTTTGGTCAGTAGGTTCCGATGGATTGAACGAAACGCATGTGGGCCACGTTCAGGCTTAACAACCCACATTCCGTAAATCAGACGATAGCCACCAGCCCACCCCCACGGCGACGCCCCTGAAGGGGCGTCGCTGAGGAATTTCCAGTAGCGGATCCCGTCGAATCATCACTTTTTCGAGAAGGGATGAACAAGCAGGTCGAGATAGAGCACCAGGAACATCAAACTCAACAGAAAGGCAAACCCCACATAGGTGGCTGCGATCATGACCCGGTCACTCGGTCGGCGTCCTGTGATCGCTTCCCAGATCAAGAAGATCATGTGCCCGCCGTCCAAAACGGGAATCGGCAGAAAATTGAGTACCGCCAAGTTGACGCTGAGGAAGCCCAGGAACAGCAGCATGGGAATCCAGCCTTGTTGTGCAACCTGGTATGCCGCCCCCGCAATTCCCAGTGGGCCATTCAATTCTTTGTAAGAAACTCGCCCCACCACCAGGCTTCGTAAGGTCAAATAGATATCGACGGCAGAGCTTTTCGTCTTCGCCAACGATTTCCAGCAGGCATCCGTGAACGAAGTCGCTTTCTGAATCGGCCTTTTCAATTCCAACTGCAACCCAATGATTGGCAATGGCCAGTCCGTGTCCGGTTGCGGAACTAAGTCGACTTCCTTCGGCTTACCTTCGTCGCTGAAGGTCAACGCGACTTTCCGTTGCGGCAAATATTGGATCAGCCAGAAGGCATAGGCACCGTTGTTACGATGGGCCTCATCAAAATTGACCGTAATGACGGCATCCTTGTCAGGATCGGTGGAACTGGTGGTCTCGGCGGGCCTGGTCAGAGTCAATTTCTTCAGTGGTCCTGGCTTCACCCCACCCTTGTCAGCGGTTCCGCCCGGCTCGACCGTTAAAACCACAGGAAGAACATGGAATGCGGCACCAATCGCAGGAATCGACAGGGGCTCTCCTTCGAGCATCGGTTGGTCAAGCCAGCCAGGGGTGTCGTCGGGAATCAGCCTCAGGCTGACACTCTCTTGACCACCACCGACAATTTGCCGGGTGACGATCACCTCGATCTCTTTTCCCGCTCGTTTGGCAAATTCATTCGGGAGCTTCAACGGGTCGAGCTGAGTCCCGATATTTAATCCATCCAGGTTGGCAAGCTTATCACCCTCTTTCAGTCCCGCAGTCTCGGCGGGTGACCCTTTTCGTACTGCTGCAATCGGCCCCGAATCGAGCGTCAGTCCGAGTGTTCGGAAGAAATTGTCAGTGATCGTGATGGTTTCGGTCGTGGGGCTGGCAAGGGGTTTGCCTTCCTTGTCATTGATGCGGTTGACCGTGATTTCCAGGGATTTTCCCGACTGCAGGGCGACCTCGCGATGGAATTCCACCGCGCTCGTGACCTCACGATCACCCACCTTGGCGATTTGATCACCCTGGCGAAAGCGAGGTGTTGCGCGGCTGGCTGCAAGACCAGGTATGTCCCCAAAAACAGTAAGACCCTCGATTTGCCGGACACCGATCTGAGGATGCAACCCCTTCGCTTCGGGTTCGACCAAAATATGAAATGGCTGACCATCCGCATGTTTTCCTTCGAGTTTCAGTGTCCCCGAAGATAACGCGACACCCATTTGCAGCTCTTGATAGGTCTGGATGGGTTGGTCATTGAGTTTTTCGATCGCGTCGCCCGCTCGCATGCCCGCTTTCCAGGCAGGCATCCCGGGACGAACGTCACCGATCGTCGAGGGTGGTGATGGAAAGCCAACCTGGTACGAAATCAGAAAAAACAGGAGCGCCGTCAAGACATTCATCGTGACTCCGGCCGAAATAATCGCCATCCGCTGAAAAACGGTTTTGGCAATGTACGACCGGGGGTCCTGAGCGATCTCTTCATTCGTGAGCTGACTTGGGTCCGCATCGTCTTGACCGAGCATCTTGACGTAGCCACCAAAGGGAATCAGCGACAAGGCGTATTCCGTTTCGCCCCATTTGCGGCTGAAAAAGACCGGCCCGAATCCAATGCTGAATCGTTCCACGAATACATTACACCACTTGGCGACGGCAAAATGCCCGAGCTCGTGCAAGAAAATGACCAAGGCCAGACCCAGTGCGGCGATTGCAATATAGGGCACATTACCAGCCAGTTTCATCAAATCGACTGCGAGGACTTCCACTGTTGCATCTCCTTTCGTGCCCATTCATCCAAGCGGAGCAATTCCGCTAAGGTTGGCTGGGCATCGAAGTTGTGTCCGTTCAGAATATCACCACAAGCCTGTGGAATTTCTGTAAATTTTAAACTGCCATCTAAAAAACGCTCGACAGCGACTTCGTTCGCTGCATTCAAGACGGAACCACAGGTCCCCCCCCGCTTGGCCACTTCAAAACCCAAACGCAATGCGGGGAAGGCATCGAGGTCAGGTGGAAAAAAATCGAGTTGGTGCGACTGCGACCAATCCAGCCTTCGGATCGTTCCCGCCCATCGTTCCGGGTAGGTTAACGCATACTGGATCGGAAGTTTCATATCCGGCGGTGAAAGCTGGGCCAGCACACTCCCGTCGACGAATTCCACAAACGAATGAACGATCGATTGAGGATG
>Ga0209500_10003612_pt1 | contig 10462 bp, 6 predicted proteins | sample S_140212_EF_Meta_FD_187323 | JGI IMG/M metagenome (GOLD analysis project Ga0209500, IMG submission 187323) | Freshwater microbial communities from Lake Simoncouche, Canada to study carbon cycling - S_140212_EF_MetaG (SPAdes) (version 2) | ecosystem: Environmental > Aquatic > Freshwater > Lake ...
ATCATAAGAGTTATCAAAAGTAAAAGAACAACCTTCTACTACCGATCCTTCTGTGAAAATATGGCGACCAAATTTGTCAATTTGGTCTTGCAAAATAGTTTGCATTTGATTGAGTTCACGAGTTTGAACAGCTGTACCTGGTCTATAAAGAACTCTATAGAAATTTTTGTCAGAGCTGTAATCATCATAATAAGGACTACGTGATAAGTCTGTTTGTAATGCCATATTTTCCTCTAAAACTTAATAATCAAATTAATTTTTTCTTTTGAAGTAGCTGTTCTAGTTACTGGCGCTATGTTTTCCAAATAAACTACCGAACCACTGTCTCTTACTAACTCTGGATAAATTATAGTTGTTGCTATTTCGCTTTTACCTATTGCCCCACTTTGTTCACCAATTATCACGTTAGCACCAGTTTGAAATTTATTACTTCCGTTAACATCATTTAAAACTAATGCTGGATAAACATTCGTAATATCAGCACCTATATTTACATTATTTATGATTCTGTGGGCGGAAGAAAACAAGCCATTTTTAGAAGTAATTCTCAAAAAAGAAGAGTTTGCAAACGTTACAATACCGCTAGCAGCTGATGTACCATCCACAACTTGATTACCGATAGAGAAAGCGCCATTCGAATTTGTATACAACACATCGATATCTGTATTCGTACTTATAATTGTTCCAGAAGCTAACGTTACTGTTTGAGTAACAGTTTCACCAACGACAAAAGCTCCAGTATTCGAAGACAATGTAATACGAGCTACCTGAGAAAATTTTCTACCGAAGTTTGTAGTTGAATCTACTGTATTGTTTACTGTGTAGATAGCAGTAACGTTAGCATAGGCATTGACAACAGAATCATACACAGTATCATTAGCATCAAAACGTCCTGAAACATTAGTTAACTTCAATACTGTGTTGTTTGACTGTATAACTTGAGCCTGAGCATTTGAAATAGTTTCAGAAACGATTGTTACATTTGATGTAGAGAAATTAATTACATTTGCAATGTATACATTAGCTGATGTATTCGAAGTTAATCCTTTAATATTATCAGCAGTTACAGCCTGTACAAATGAACCTTTTATGTTTTTTAATTGCATAGCTGTACTATTTGCAGTAACAATAACTCCAGCTGCGCTTGAATTAGCTTGAACTACATACTCACCAACAACAAATCCAGTCCCACTTCTATTTCTTATTGAAAGGTTAATGCGTTCAAAATTAGATATACGAGCAGAAGCATCAGCAAACAATGGATTTTCGATTATACCAACTTTACGATAGCTACCATATGTAGGATACTTATATCCTTCATTCTCACCAGTGTCAATGGTCATTGAAATACCAGCGTATCTAGCACCTAATTCTTTATATGCATTTGCGCCATGTCCAGAAAGTGGTGAGATAACAGGAGTAGCAACAGCTCCAGTACCAAACAAATTATTAGAAGTTATAGAAATATTAGCATATGTATAATTTTGACCTGGATTCAACATAACAACAGAATTAATTTCATTTGCTGATAAGAAAGTAGTATTGACGACGGAATACGCTAGAGCGCCAGTACCATCACCAACAATTTTAACAGTTGGTGAAATAACATATTCTGTTAGTTCATTTGGAATATTATATGAAGCAATTAGAGTCGCATTAGCTACTGTTGAATAAGTTGGTAAAGTTTTAATGAATATTTTTTGACCAGATATAAATTCACCTTGTGGTGAAGCTAATGTAATATTTGGAAAAGAAATCGCAGAAACAATATTTGATTTTTGTAAACTAGAAACACCACGAATAAAATTATTAGTACTGGTAGCAAACGTGCCTTGAATTGAACTTAAAATAACAGAGGTAGAATTGCAATAAGAAACGATACCATTAGCACCCTGAACAATATTATCACCACCAACCATATCAACACGTTCACCTACTGTGAACAACAAACTGTTTATAGAAGAGTTGTTGTATTTTAAAGTTACGCTGTTAAGATTGGTGTCAGAAATAATACCGTTAGCTTGAGTTGTTGTAATAGAAGTTGGTAACGCTGCATAAGTAACTTTATATACACTATTAGCAATAGCGTTAGTTGACAATGGATAATTAACAGTAACAATGCTACTATTAACAGTTGTAATACGACGAATGTTAATATTAGCATTTGCGCCAATACGAATATAATCACCAACAGAAAAATTAGCAAATGGTGTTCCACTGTTTGCACTAACAGTATATGTTAATATGGTAGGAATAGCAGTAGCTGTTTCACCAGTAAACGAGTGTCCTGGTTCTTGAATACCAACAGTTAAATCGATTGGAGTTGATGTAGTATTGTTTGCTGCAATTTTAAATCCAGTACTGTTAGCTCCGAGAACATAATAATACGTATTATTAGATAGTCCAGACAGCGCTGTGTTGCCTGCAGCTACATTATAACGTACATAATCACCGTTTGCAAAATACTGAGCATAGCCCTGCAAAGTAATAAAATCACTTGTTGAATTTACGTTATAAAAAGCATCAAAATAGATAGATGGAGGTGAAGACAAAGTAACAGTTGGAGTAAGAGTATATCCAGAACCAGGATTACTTATACTAATAGATGCAATTCTACCAGTTGAGTTAGCAACAGAATTAGCAGTAGCTCCTGTTCCAGTAGTATCATTAACTGAATTAGCTATTGTTACTGTTGCATTTGCTACATATCCAGAACCAGATTTTGTTAATGTTAACGTTCTCAAAATATTAGTTTTGATATCGGCTGAACCAGTTTGAAGTGTACCACTTTGTGAAGTATTATAAAACGGTAGTTCCTGGACGAAATCGTTTGAACTGGATTTAATTGCTCGTATCTGTGTTACGTTTGCATTTAAAATATTAGCAGTAGCAACAGTATCAGACTGTACTATCTGATCTCCTACATTAAAATAACCTTGCTGATAAAGGAAAGAAATATATTCTAGTCTTTGTGTTGCAAGTGTTCCTACGTCAAAAGAACCATTGAAATTTTCGATATTTAAAACAACAGCTGTATCAAATGGCTGTGAAACTGTCACAAGTCTATTCAAACCACTATATGTAATAATGTTCCTTATTTGACCAGCACCAAAACCTGTTTTTAAATAGATAGAAGAATCAACATATCTACCAGTAATCGGAGAAGCTGTATTTGCGATTTGAACTACGAAATTATTTTGAAAGTTTTGTAGATAACCAGTATGATACGCCTGATAATTATTACCAGTGTTTACGAGTTTTATGAAATCGATAGAACCTTTAACAGCGTTATTAGTTACGCTATTATTTGGAGTAACTGGAATATATGAAGAAGAAGTAAATTTAGTATTAGCATTCGATTCAATCGTATACATATACTTCCAAACATACCCATCAGAAGTAGAAAATACACCACTGGTTGTAGTCAACGAAGGTTTTACAATTGAATTAGCGCCATTTTTATTATCGATGCATTTATAAACTTCATAAGCATCTGTCATAACATAAAATTGTTTATCGTAAAGATTTGCTTCAGATTGAGTATAAGAAGAATATACTGTGCCACTTGTCCAGTTATATCTTGGAATCATGTAAGTGACATCTTCTGGTGTAATTAATTTACCAAAAACAAGATCTTTGTAGATAGACTGTTCGTATGAATAAACAGAATCGTCAGCTGTTGTAACAGCTGTATCGTCTTGTTGACCACTAGAATTTACCCAAGAATTAGCCTTACCATAAAATAGATAATACGAATTTTTAGAACTTTCAACATTGTTGATGAAAGAACTAATAGTGTCGATATACTGATTGATCGTTAAAACTGCCATTCTTCAGCCCAATTTATTTTATCTATTTATGATTGCGTAATCGAAAATGTTTTTGGCTTATTGTAATTGTCTACCAAATAACTGTTTAGTGCATATTTACCAAACATTTTCATACCGCTTGGATGTATTAATTCTTTAACATATTTTTCGTAGGTGCTCATCATACGAGAAGCTACAATTTCATATGAAAAACTTTGATAATAATAGCTATCTTGTATATTTATGGTGTCAGAGAGAAAGCTTTTGTTATTTTTCCAATAACCCAATCCTTTACCATTATTATCAACAACAGAAACTCCACTAACAACTACAGAGTTGTTCGGGCTACTCAAATAAAGAGTTTCATTTATATTATAACCATATCCAGAATCAACAACTTCTAATGCAGTAACAACACCTTTGGCAGAACTAGCCTTTGATGTTACGATAGCGTCATAACCATAATAACCATCACGACCGTTGCTTATTCTTAAATTGTAAATATCTGGTTCAATAATGCTAACTATTGGGTTATCAGAGTATCCTTTACCAGGATTTATATTCTTAAGATACGTAATTGTTCCAACTTCAAAATTTCTTATAGTTAATAGCTTATTCAATGGTGTATCTAAATTTGATCTAAACCCGATTCCTGTTGCGTAAGGGAACATCCAATTCGTCATTCTTATTTGAGAATCGATTGTAGCTGTATAGCTATACAAATCACCATATTGAGTTCCTGTCACAATACTACCAGGAATAAATTTACCTTGAATTTGATTTAGTAATACTTCGGAAGTATTAGCTGTAACTACGATACCATTCGCTACGTTTTGAACTTTAACATTTGCTCTGTTAATTTTAATAAGTGCAGAAGAACCACTACTAATAAGAATAGCACCACTAGCTAAATTTGCGTTATTTAAATTAGTATCTGTTCCAGTTATAGAAATACTGTTACCGTCGACATTGTACGCTATTAGATTACTAATACCTAAAAATGTATTTGAGAAAATTTCGCCATTTGCAGCTGCAGAATATAATTGTTGAACGTCAAGTAAACGTGTATTAGCAGAACCTTTTACCTTTTCACCTACGATATATGTTCCAGTCGGACTGCTTATTGAAAAACGAATACCTGCAGCAGAATCTTCCATGGCAGTTTGCGTGTAGTTTGATAATTTATCAGAAACAATTCTGTATACTTGCTTATCAGTTATACCACCAACTTGAAATGATGCTCCAGCTCCATATCCCCCTGTAACACTTACGATAGCATTAACAGAGAAACCATGTCCACCATCGACTAAAGTAAAATCAACCTTACCATTTTCTTCTTTAATAGCTGCTACACGAGCAATACCGCCTTCACCACCAGCATTAATTTTTAATAAATCACCAATATTAAAATTACTTCCACCATTTGTTATACTAATAGATGAAAGCGAACCAAAAATTATAGGAGCATTTTCGAAAGTTATTTCAGGAAAATCATCACAGTATATTTTTTCGTTGAAATTAAAATTTCCTTTTATACCAGACAGTGTCAACACGTTAATAGTTTTGTTATTAACGATTTTTATAAAATAATTTTCTACAGTTGCAAATCCCTCTTTCTTAGAGTATATTCTTCTACCAACTAAGTCAGGTAACAGAGGATGATCGGAAATTTCTATGTAAAATGGTATATACCAAAGAGCTTCTGATGGTTTGAAAATATAATCGCTAGGTATGTATAGAGAAATTTCTTCGTTGAAAAAAATACGAAAAAGCAGTTCATATGCTCTTTGAGTTCCTTTTGATCTATATAACTCTAATATGTGCTTGACTAATAGCTTCTTATCCGCTATAATAGATTCTGGAAGCGATGAAATATATTTATTTTTAAAATACTTGATAAAGCTTTCTGATGTTGAATCAATATCTTTTATCTCGTATATCGAACGAGATAGATTAATAAAATTGTTTTGTTGTTCAGCCCATTCGTAGTATGCTTTTATGAAAGCAATAAAATTCTGTCCTTCTTCTTCGTAGAAACTAGGAAATTGTGAAGCTATAAATGGTGAAATATGTTTTTCTATATTCATGAAGACACTACTGAAACACTAACATTATCGATATCAATTTCAATTAAATCATTTTTTAGAGCATGTAAATCTTCATATTTTGGAGAAGCATAAAAAGAAATACCTACTTCACCTAAGAAATTTGATATAATTAAAGATTTAACAGATATAATAGATCCATTATCATAATCGATAGTTCCAACTTCTGTATAATTTTGAATATTAGAGGCAGTTATTTGTTTCAAATATATTACTTTATTTGTGTTTGAGATATCATAAGTTGAATTAGATCCAGTTCTCACGAATGTGTTTTTATTTGGATTATAATCAGTAAGGATATAAGTGTTTCCGTCATTCAATAAAAATTCGCTACTAATTAATGTTCCTGGCACTATTACGTTATTAAATGCAGTTGAAACAGGAGAATTAATATTTAAAGTTGGTGACGCTATTTTTTTAATTATATTATATACTTGAATACTTTCAATACTAGGATCAGCATTATTTAATGCATTTAAAAATTTCGAAAATCTCATCGATGTATTAAAATCTTGAAGATAAGATGTATTAAATGATTGTACAGCTGTTAAAACCAAACTTTTTATGTCAGCTGGCGACAAATTTGTTTGATCAAAATTTACTGTAGTTATTATTGAAGGGATAACATATAGAAAATTAGGATCTATAATTACTGGTTTAATAGAAATAGAGTTTTTATCTGATAGATAATTTACGATATCAGTTTTTAAAGAATTTGTTATTGTAGCTCCAGAACGACTAACCGCCGAAATAAACACTCTACCATACTCGACAGAATCATATAAAGATTCTCCACCATAGACGTTAACAGCTTTTATTTCTGGAAAATTTTCGAAAACCATATTTCTATAATCGCTATTAGTAATAGCTCTATCTTGTGTTTGATAATGTTTAGGAGCTCTAAAACGTATTGATTCTATAGACTCCATAGAATCACCATTTACTGATTTACTTACGGTTGTAACTCTTACTGTTGCTTGAACATTATTAAATGCGCCGATATCTCTGTCAGTCGTGAATGATGCTACTCCATTACCATCTAATCCATTTGTAATACGGTATGTTATAAGAACAGTAGAATTATTTTGAGGAGTGCGACCGAATACACCATCGCCAAATACTACTTCATAATAACCTTCTAATGTACACTGAACAAAATAAGCAGGAGAAGTGTTAGTTAAACCATATAAATTTGTAGCCTGTTTATAATCGAATACATTTAAACCATCGTTTTCTAAAACAGTAACAGATATACTTGTTGTATCTACGTTTTTATTTGATAAAATAAACTTTTGATTTTCGATAGAATTATCAAAAGTTTGTGTTTCGTTTATGTATGTGCCTTCATAGATAGCTAAATTAGCAATAGAAAAAGCAGTAGATGTTGATGTTAAAATATGAGTTTCTGCAGTAGTATACACATAAGAACCATTAGCATTCTGACCACTAAATTGTGTACCCTTTGGAATTTCTATCGTCTTAGTAGTTCCAGAATTTACTGTAATAGCAAGATTAACTAAAGCTTTTGCTGATCTAGCTGATCTAGGAGTATAGTTCAATTCTTTCGCATGCGAAATAACAGAACTCATCATTTGAGCTGAGTCAAGAAACCCTTCAGAAACAGCCATATTTAAGTAGAAAGAGTTTAAATATGAGTTGTACGAAAGAACATCAAGAAGAACGTTGATGTTTGAACCTTCGAAATCGTAATCTCTGAATACACTTTGAGACTTCAAGTATGTTTTAAAATTTGTTTTTAAAGCGTCAAAATCTAATGATACAAGGCTTAACGAGCTATTTGCCATTATCTTACTCTTTTGAGAATTACGGACAGTTGGATAGGTGTATTACTATTTATTAAAGAGAAAACAACATTTACAGTAAATGCATTTCTATCTGGATTAGGGTAAACATTTACTTCTAACAACAAAGCCCTTGGTTCGTTTTGAGAAATAGTGCTTCTTACAAAGAAAGTTATATTTTCAGCTGTGATAACATCGTTTGGTTCGAATAATGAACGGTAGATATCTGAACCGATTGTAGGCTGGAATAATCTTTCACCTCTGTTGGTAAGTATTAAATTACGAATCGATTGTTTAACAGCGTTTTCGTTAGTAACTTTAGCAAGAGTATTGTTCAAAGGATGCTTGTCGAAATCGTTTAGGAAATCTGTAAAGAACTCCTGTTTTTGTGATTGTGTATATTTGTCTGCTCTTGATGCTACCATTTTATCCGCCTGCAAATACGTTTGAAGAACCAGCTGCTACCGAAGTGCAGCCAGAAATAGCGTCGCCAACTCTACCAGCGCCTTTACCATTAACAAAAACAGTGGTAGAACCTGTAGCGATAGGAGCAGCATGAGATGGGCATGGAGCGCCTGGTAAAAGATGACCAGTGTTATTGTCACCCTGACGACTCCAAGCAATACCATTAACGAATACGTTTGGAGAACCCTGAGCTCTTGTCATCCCAGAACAGTGAGCAACGTCTGCGTCGCCTATCCTTGTTGCTGCTGGCATTATTTCTTTTCCCTCTTCATAAGCTCTTGAAGTTTATCATTCCATTGCTCTATTTCTTCGTGTTGAGCTTCTGTATGTGGTGGTTCAGGAATCTGAGGTAAAAATTTAATTACATAATCAAAAGATTCGGGTATATCTTCATATTTAGTATATGTTTCAAGAATACCATTAATAAGAATAACGAATTCGTGATTCATGGATTAATATCTACCTTGGCGCTCTTTATTGTAATTACTGACGGCTCGATAACAATCGTAGATCCGCCCACTTTCAAAGTTATTTTAGATGTACTTTCAATCAATATATCGTCAGAAGCCCAAATTCTACCTTTACCAGCGTCTACTTGCATATCATAGTTGCCTTCTGATATATTGACGCCATATTCTCCTTTGATCATGTTTACTTTATTACCGTTAACCTGATCAACAAAATCACCAGTATAATTGTGATTTACCGAACCTGTATGATCAGTAACGATATTACCTTCGCTAACGTGAAAAACATCACCATCTGAATGAGTTATCTGAGAGCCTTTTGTACCAACAACACAAACACCTCCACCACCAGAGTATTTGTTTCCTGCTGTTTCTGAATGATCGCTTCCCGCAATAGAAGAACGATTAGATCCGCTTATCTTTGTATCGGTATGACCGTCTGTAGTTTGAGATGTACCATCAGCATTGTAGCTATGTTGTTTACCAACTGTTACTTTAATCTCAGCACCATCAGGACCATGACCAGTATAGTTACCAGTTGGTTGTACTACGAAGAAACTTTCATTCCCAGGATCTAAACTGCGTATTTCTTGACTACCATCCGCCCTTTGAGTAACCCAAAGGTTAGGGTACGTACCTTTGAAAGGTATTTTAGGATGGGCGTTATTTGGATCGTATTCTGTTGCCATATCTCACCTTTATCCGAATGCTGAACCAACAGCTAGTGGACCAGTTCCCTGAATAGCTTCTTGATTATTAATTATATTTTGTGTATCGTTTACAACCGTAGGAGTAGCTCCAAACGATCCTGTTTCTCCTGCTATAGACATATCGCCTTTAGCAACATAATCATTATACGCTTGTATTTGTGCATCTTGCTGCGCTGGTGGCTCTGGTTCTATAGCTTTTTTCATCTCTTTCTTTTTCATCGCAAGTAACGATTGATTTTTAGTAAAATCATTCATAGATCCACCAACTTTACCAACATCTAAAACAGATTTAGGTAAATGACCACCAGTTAATTTATCAATAGCACCAGCTATGTTTGGTATAAGCTTACTAGCCATTCCTATAATCGATTTTAAATCAACACCTTTACCTAATACTTTAGAAAGACCATCAGCTGCAACATCGTCCATTGATTTAGTTAAAGTTGTTGCTAATTTAGTTATATCAGAATTAGATAATGTTCCGCCCTGTGTAAGCTTCGTTAATATTGGCGCTAAGGTTTTAACCATTTGCGCAGCTGAGTTACCTTGCACATGCGCTTGGGCTGAAGAATAGTGTGGTTCTTGACCTCTTAAAGTATAATTTACTCTACCAGAAGTAGGATCTTTCCATTGAATATAACCTGGATATGGTTCTTTATCCAGAGCAAAATATTGCTGGACATATGTAGCAGCTACCGTAGCTACTATCAAATTTGTAGACGGTGAACCTTTTCTTGAATTGATACCTGGTATTGTTGTGCTTATCGCATTCGAATTATATTTACCACCACTACTCATTGCAGATTTAGCTACATTAGCTAACGCACCACGTAATGCATTTTGAACAACTGGTGGTAAGTTAGCTTGTTTTAGCACCTCATTTAAAGGACCCATAACATTAGCTAGTCCTAAATTTTTAGCAAGACCACCAATAGCTCCTTGTATACCACCACTCAATAACTTAGATATGCCTCCAGGACTAGTCATACTCATAATGTTTTGTACTTGTTTAAATCCATCAGCAGCTTCTGGTAATACTCTGCTCTTCTTGTCTGGATCAACCTGTTTTACAATATCAAGAACGTCGGATGTATCGTCTTTTTT
>Ga0209500_10003622_pt1 | contig 10447 bp, 7 predicted proteins | sample S_140212_EF_Meta_FD_187323 | JGI IMG/M metagenome (GOLD analysis project Ga0209500, IMG submission 187323) | Freshwater microbial communities from Lake Simoncouche, Canada to study carbon cycling - S_140212_EF_MetaG (SPAdes) (version 2) | ecosystem: Environmental > Aquatic > Freshwater > Lake ...
ATACTTTACAAGATAAAGTTTACCCCAAACTCCTGAAGAATTGATGTCTTTAATTACTGGTTTTTCCATTATTTTATTAATAAATTATAAATTAATCCAATCGCATTGACAGATGCCAAAGTAAGATTGGTTACAATTAATGCAGGTTCTTTCCACATTATACTTACCACTAGCCAAAGTAATCCACCAATTAAATATAATATTGGTCCCAAAGGATAAATGTTAAGTGATGTCATTGCAGTTGCAACAACCAGAACGGCCGTCGCTAACCACTTTAAATTAGTATCTAAGGCTTTCATATATTCCTATGTAATCAGCGAAGTAATAGAAGCCGAACATTAAACCGTAACCGAATGCTACTATTGCAGCAGCAACTAGTAAACTTTTTATATCATTTTTTGTCATATTATTATTAATTGTTAATATACATATAATATAACATATAAAAATCAACAAAACAAGCGAAAAGCGCCATAGTTTTAAAGAAATAAAGCAGTAAAATCAATAACTTAAATGAATATTGCAAAAATATAATCTCTAAAATCATTATAAATAGTAAATATATGATTGATTTTGACAAAATTGATGATTTATCATTTATGATTGATGATAGTGATTCGAAAAAACTAAAAAAGGCAAAAAATTATGGCAAGAAAAGTTGCAGGAAACACAAATTCCTCAAAAAAAACAAGCAAACCTAAAAGAAAAAACATTGGCCGTGGATTTCACAGCAAATGTATGATGAATAAGCATAAAAGAAGAAGTTTTAAGAAATATAGAGGTCAAGGAAGATAATGCCAGGCGTTGCACGTAAAGATACAGACGCTGCCGGCGGCGTTGCAATTGAAGGAAGCGAAAATGTTTTTGTAAATAGTTTCGGAGTTGTTAGAATTGGCGATAGAGTTGCAGGACACGGATTGCCACCACATAGTCCATCGCCACCAATGACAGAAGGCTCAGAAAACGTATTTGTAAATGGTATCGGAGTGTGTAGAGCAGGTGATTCAGCATCTTGTGGCGATATTATTAGTGGTTCTGATAATGTTTCAGTAAATTAATATAAATATACATATGCCAAACTACGATGCTGGTTCTTTAAACAAAAGTAAAAGAGCCACAAGACAATATAGAGATTTAGATTTAGATTTTGGTCGTAATACGGTTACAAATGATGTTAATAAATTAACAGATGTTGAATCTGTTAAAAGAAGTGTAAGAAATTTAATTAATACATCACACTTTGAAAGACCTTTTCATCCTGAAATAGGTTCAAATATAAGAGCGATGTTATTTGAATTAATGACACCATTAACTGCTTTGAATCTGCAAAGAAAAGTACACGAGGTGTTACAAAATTTTGAACCAAGAATTAAATTGGTTCAAGTGTCAGCAAGACCTGATATTGATAGAAATTCATATGATTTGAGTATTTACTTTTATGTTATTGGTTCTACTGAATTGGTTACAGTACAAACATTTTTAGAAAGACTAAGATAAGATGGCAAGTAATAAATTAGAAGTATCAGATTTTGATTTTGATAGCATAAAAGCAAATTTAAAAACATTTTTACAAAGTCAAACAGAATTTCAAGATTATAATTTTGAAGGTTCAGGCTTTTCTATACTTTTAGATGTGCTAGCATACAACACACACTATCTAGGCTTCAATGCTAATATGTTAGCAAACGAAATGTACTTAGATAGTGCTGACATACGAAAAAATATTGTATCATTAGCTAAAATGTTAAACTACACACCATCATCAGTAAGATCGCCAGCAGCGAGTATAGATATTGAAGTAAATGATGCAACAGGCTCAACTTTAACATTATCAAAAGGCACAATATTTACAACTACAGTTTCAGGAGTAGGTTATCAATATTTAACAAATCAAGATTATACAATTACTCCTATAAATGGTATATTTAATTTTTCAGATATAGATATTTACGAGGGCACGTTAGTTACATTTAGATATACAGTTGATAATGAAGATCCAGACCAAAAATACATAATTCAAAATGCAAATGCTGATACAACAACACTCAAAGTATCAGTACAAGAAAGTTCTACAAACACAACTACAAACATTTACTCTTTAGCAGGCGGTTTTAATAATGTTACAGATACATCTAAAGTTTATTTTTTACAAGAAGTAGAAGATGGTAAATTTGAAGTTTATTTTGGCGATGGTGTTTTAGGTGCGGCTGTTTCAACAGGCAATATAATAATTTTAGAATATATTGTTACAAATAGAGATGAATCTAACGGAGCTTCTACATTTACTTTAGCAACAACTATAGGTGGATTTTCTGATATTACTGTTACAACTAAATCTATATCACAAGGTGGCAGTGCAGCTGAGTCTAAAGAGTCAATTCGTTTTAATGCACCATTAGGATATGCTACACAAAATCGTGCTGTAACAACTTCTGATTACGAAACAATTGTAAGATCAATTTATCCTAATGCTCTATCAGTTAGTGCTTGGGGCGGAGAAGATGATGAAACTCCTGTTTATGGTACAGTTAAAATTGCAATCAAAGCGGCCAGTGGTTCTACATTAACAACTTCTACTAAACAAAATATAGTATCATCATTAAAAGCTTTCAATGTTGCTTCAGTAAGACCAGTAATTGTAGATCCTGAAGTTACAAGTATATTAATAACTACGAATGCCAAGTATGATGCAAGACTGACTTCAAAATCATCAGATACTATAAAATCAAATATCATTGAATCAATATCTGATTACAACACAAACGTATTACAAAGATTTGACGGTGTTTTTAGACATTCTAAAGTAATAAGTTTAATCGATAACGCAGATACAAGTGTTATTTCAAATATTACATCAATTAAAATTAGAAAAAATTTTACACCCATATTGAACTCATCTATAAGATATGATATTTTTTTTAGAAATTCATTATTTAATCCATTTTTAGGATATGCAGCTGCACAAGGTGGTATTTTAGAATCATCTGGTTTTAAAGTAAGTGGCGATACTACTAATATTTATTTTTTAGATGATGATGGTGAAGGTAAAGTAAGAAGATTTAAATTAGTAAGCGGTATTAGATCATACGTAAATAATAATCAAGGAACAATTGATTATACAACAGGACAAATTACTCTTACATCTTTAAATATAACCTCAATTGAAAATATAAGAGGTGCTTTATCTACAGTTATAGAATTAACAGTAAAACCAAACTCAAACGATATTGTTCCTGTAAGAGATCAAATTATAGAAATTGATATAGAAAATATTTTAGTAACAGTGCAAGCCGATAGTTTTTTGAACGGAGCATCTGACGCTGGAATAGGATATACAACTATCACTAGCTATTAATTATTATGGCTACATTTAAAGATAAACTTTCAAACCTCATAGGTTCACAAGTACCTGATTTTGTACTTGACGATCATCCTAAATTTTTAAAATTTTTAGAAACTTATTATACTTTTATGGAGGCTGCCGAATTATCGGTTACTTCTATTGAAACAACTGATGGTATTCAATTAGAAACTGAAACTAATCAACAAAATAATTTATTATTAGATGGTTCAAATATTGGTTCAGATATAACACCATTAGATGAAGGCGATAAATTAATTTTAGAAAGTTCAACTTTTGGTAAATTTACAAAAGGTGAAACAATTAAAGGTCAAACATCTAAATCATCATCAACAATATTAACAGAAGATCTAACAAATAATAGATTAATTATTGTTGCACAAGATAAGTTTATTCAGGGTGAAACAATTTTAGGGTTATCTTCAAACGCAAGTGCTGTAATTAATAATTATAAACCAAATCCAGTAAATAATATACAAGAGTTATTAAACTTTAGAGATCCTGATAAAGTTATATCAAATTTTTTAAGTCAATTTAGAAATGAATTTTTAACTACATTACCTGAAAATTTAAATGTTAATGTAAATAAAAGAAATTTAATTAAAAATGTAAAATCATTATATAAACAAAAAGGTACAAGAGCAGGACACGAAGTTTTTTTTAGATTATTATTTAATGAAACATCAGAAACATTATATCCACGTGAACAAATGTTAAGAATATCAGATGGTAAATTTACAACAAATAAAATTTTAAGATCAATAGATTTTTCAGGAGATTTAAATGATTTAGTAGGTCGTGAAATAACAGGTCAAACTTCACAAGCAAAAGCAACTATAGAAAATGTTAAAAAATTTATTATAGGAGGCCATGTAATTTCTGAGAGTACTTTAAATAATGATACAATATCAGGAACATTTTTGCCTAATGAAGAAATAAGAGGAACTAAAACTGATGATGACGATAATATTATTAAATCTGAAATTACAGGTATACCTACAACATTAACAATTACAAACTCTGGTGCATTATATAGTGAGAATTTACCCGTTACGGTAACTGGTGGAGGCTTTGAGGCTTTAATTCAAACTAAAACTATAAAATCAGGCAATATTACAGAAATATTAATTGATAATCCAGGATTAAACTATTCTATTGGTGATGAATTAATTTTTAATAATGCAAACACAAATGGTGCTGGAGCAGCAGGATTTATTTCTATAGTTAATGGAGGAATATCAAATGAAGATAATTCAGGTGACCGTATTATTTTAGAAGATGCAACAGGTTTAGGAGATTCATATGAGGGCAGTGTAATGGTTCAAGAATTAGGAACAGATTTAGGAGACATTACAGATATATTTTTATATGATTTAGGCAAAAGTTATACAAGACTTCCTACTGTTACAATTTCTTCAACAACTGGATTAAATGGTTCATTAAAAGCTTATAGTGATAATATAGGTAAAGTTGTAGAATTAGCGGTGATAGAACCTGGAGCTGAATATGATAATGCGCCTACTCCACCTACTTTAAATTTTTATAAAAATTTAATTTTAACAAATAAAACAGGAACGTTTATAATAGAAGAAACCGTAACTAGTAGCACTTCAGCAACAGGTAAAATTGTAAGTTTTAATAGTAATACTGGTTTATTAGTATTAAAAGATATAACAGGAACATTTACAGAAAATTCTACAATCACCGGTAATACTTCTACAGCAACTGCCTCAATTAAAAAAATAAATCAAGCATCAGCTACAGTTACAGTGGGTGCGGTAAGAGATACTGATGGTGTTTATATAAATGAAGATGGAAAATTGTCTGAGAACACAATGAAAATACAAGACAGCTTACTCTATCAAGATTTTTCTTACTTAATTAGAGTTGCACGTTCTATTGACGACTGGCGTGGTAGCTTTAAAAAAACAATGCATACAGCAGGATTTTATTTATCTAATGAAGTTAGAATACAATCACAAATTAATGCCAGAATAAGATTTCCTATTACTGGACAAATGTCAGGCGCAGTTGATGAACCTTTATTTTCAGTAATCAATACTTTATTTGGAACAATATTTGGCAGAAGATTAGGTACTACAACCGACGGAACAACATTAAGAACAAATGCAAAATTAGGTGTGCCTGTGGATTTAAATCCAGCTACAATAGAACATTTTACTGCAAATACAAGAGATGTAACTTTATTTAGACCATCAATAGATTTATCTATCGTGTCAAGAGTAAGAGGAATATTTACGAATGTTAATTCAATTCCAGTTACAATTGTACAAGGATTTGTTTACGCAGGACCAAGATATGGCACAATCAATAGAGAAGTTTTAAGAACTTTTGTACGACAATCTGGAACAAATTATTCTATAGAAGAATTGAGTAAAAATGTTACTTTTGGTACAAGAACTTCTTTTGATGGACAAGATAATACGTTATTATTTTGTTCAACAGAATTAGGTAGACCAATTAAAACAAAATTAACAATACCTGCTGAAATTTTTATTATTGAACCACTTAATCAATTTGATAATACATTAACTTTCTTCGATAGTAATATTGGAACCTTTGATGATACAACACCGTAATATATGTATAAATATAACAAAAGAATAATCAATGGCCAAACAAACACTTAATTTAGGAACAATAGCTAACGACGGAACAGGTAGTAATCTACGTGCCGGCGGTACAATTATAAACGCTAACTTTAATGAAATTTATACGGCCCTTGGTAATGGTACAACAATTACACTTACTGCTACACCTACAGAATTAAATTTATTATCAGGTGCAACGGCAATCGTTACAACCACTAACGCCGTTACTTTAACAAATAAAACTTTAACTAGCCCAACGCTAACTACTCCAGTATTAGGAACTCCTACTTCTGGTAACTTTAGTACTGGCACATTTACTTGGCCAACTTTCAATCAAAACACAACTGGTTCTGCAGCAACATTAACAACTCCAAGAGCAATTAATGGTGTAAACTTTGATGGATCCGCTGCAATTACCGTAACTGCTGCAGCTGGAACATTATCTGGAGCAACTCTTGCTTCTGGTGTTACTGCTTCTAGTTTAACTTCTGTTGGAACTATTGCCGCTGGTGTTTGGAATGGTACATTAATCGGTTCTACATATGGTGGTACTGGTGTTAATAATGGATCTTCTACTCTTACAATGGCTGGATCAGTGACTCACGCTGGTTTATTTACTCAATCATTTACCGCAACTGCAAATACTACATTAACACTACCTGTTACTGGCACTCTTGCTACTTTAGCTGGTACAGAAACTCTAACAAACAAAACTATAAGTGGTTCATCAAACACTTTATCAAATATTGCAAATGGAAGTTTAACAAATTCATCTATCACATTAGGCTCAACTTCTACATCATTAGGAGGAACAACAACTTCTATTGCTGGCCTTTCTTTAACAGGTTCAGCAAACACAATTGATTTGACAAGCTCAGGAAATAAATTAAGATTTAACTTTGCAAGCACTGGTGCTAGACCAAGTGCTTCAACATATCAAGGCGCTTTTGCAGTTGTTGATAGTACAGCTAAAGCTTATTTTGCAGACTCAGGTGGTTGGAATGAAATTGCAAACGAAAACTCTAGTATTAATATATTTACAGACGTTGACTTAGTAACGGCATCTCCAACAGGAAAACAAACTTTAAGTTGGGTATCAGCAAGTGGTAAATTTATACCAGCAACACTAGGTGCAACTACATTACTTACAGGTGACGGAGCAACAGTAGCCTTTACTATAACTAATTTATATAATGTAAATAATATACTAGTTTTTCAAAACGGTTTATGTTTAAGACCAACATCAGATTATACAGTATCAGGAACAACCTTAACTTTCTTATCACCACCGCCTTTAGCTGCTATTATTATGATAAGATATTTGGGATAATACTATGAAAAACTTGTATAAATATAACAAAAGAAACTAAAAAATATGCCAGCAATTATAACAAATAAATTTAGAATAAACAACGCTGAACAATTTAGCGAGTCATTTTCAGAAGCATCACCAGAAACTTATTACCTAGGTATTGGTAGACCTCAAGCATTTGCTACACAAACAAGAGGTGATTTAAGAACAGAAAATCAAGGCACAGATTCAGCTGCAATTACACCAGCCGACAGTGTTATAGAAGAATTTAATACGTTTGATGATTTACTGGCTGTTAAAAAAATTACAACTTCAGATACATCATTTGTAATACCAAGAAGAAACTGGACTACATCTACAGTTTATGATTATTACAGACACGATTACGGCAATCGTATTACAGGTACAACAACAACACAAACAGCAAACAGTGGTGCAACAACATTATTTGATGCAACTTTCTATGTATTAACTACAGCAAGAAACGTTTATAAATGTTTAGATAATAATGGTAATGCAGCTTCAACTACAGAACCAACAGGAACATCTACATCTATTCTATCAACTGCTGATGGTTATAAATGGAAATATATGTACACTCTATCAGCATCACAACAATCAAATTTTTTATCAACAGATTTTATGGCTGTTGAAACAAATTCTACAGTTTCATCTGCTGCCGTTGACGGTGCAATCAGTGTAGTAAAAATTAAATCAGGTGGTTCAGGTGGAACAAACGGATCATTTACAAATATTCCAATAAGAGGTGATGGTACAGGTGGAGTTATTTCTGCCACAGTATCGGGAGGTATTGTAACATCAGTAACAGTTACAACCGCAGGTACAGGTTATACAATTGCATATGTAAGAAATGCTGATATAGTAACCGCTGGTGCAACAAGTTTATCAGGTGCTGAAATAGATGTAATTATTTCACCAAAAGGTGGACATGGTTTTGATGCAGTAAAAGAATTGGGTGGTTTTTTTGTGATGTTAAACGTAAGTTTAGAAGGAACAGAATCTACAAACACAGGTGACTTTACAGCAGAAAATGATTTTAGAAGAATTGTTTTAATAAGAAATCCACTTTCAGGTGGTGTAGCAGCTAGCACTACAACATTAAGAGGAACAAAAGCTATAAGATTTGCTGCTTCTCCTGCACCAGGAACTTTTACAGTTGATGAAAAAATTACTCAAACAACAACAGGTGCTATAGGTAAAGTTGTAGAATATGATGCTGCAAATAGAATTTTACATTATATACAAACAAGATTTAATGATGAAGGTCTTAGTTCTTTAGGTAATAGAACGGCATTTTCAGGAGCAAATGTTATTACAGGTGCAACTTCGGGTGCTACAGGCACACCGAGTGCAACAGCGAGTGAAACTGCTGACCAAATTACATTTACAAGTGGTTATAAAGATACAGAATTAGATAGACATAAAGGCGATGTTTTATACATTGAAAACAGAGCACCAATAACAAGAGCTTCAGACCAAACTGAAAATATTAAATTAGTAATTGAGTTTTAGGGAGATTTATGCCAAGTCCAACAGACTTTAACCTCTCACCATACTTTGATGACTACGCTGAGTCAAAGAAATTTCATAGAGTTCTTTTTAGACCAGCTTTTGCAGTACAGGCCAGAGAGTTAACACAATCACAAACAATTCTTCAAAATCAAATTGAAAGAGTATCAGATCATCTTTTTGAAAAAGGTGCTATGATTATTCCTGGAGAAATTGCTTTTGATTTAAATTACTACGCTGTAAAACTTACATCCAAAACATATGCCACAGTTGCTGAATATATTGGTAAACAATTAACAGGTGTTACTTCAGGTGTTGTAGGTATTTGTGTCAATGCTGTTGTAACAGACGGTACAGATCCAGATACTTTATATGTAAAATATAATAAATCAGGAACAAACAATACATCTTTTGCTTTTACTAGTGGTGAAACAATACAAGCTAGAACAGTAGGTGTTGCGACAGTTTTAGCAACTGCCGTGGTAAATTCAACGGCAACTGGTTCTGCTGCTAATATATCGGCCGGTGTTTATTACATAAATGGTTTTCACGTTTCAGTTTTAGAACAAACACTAATACTTGACAAATATACAAACACACCAAGTTATAGAATTGGGTTAACAGTTGAAGAATCTTTTATTACATCTAATGATGATACTAGTTTAGTTGATAATGCTCAAGGTTCATCAAACATAAATGCACCAGGAGCTCACAGATTTAAGATAGATTTAATTCTTGCAAAAAGAACATTAACGTCATCTGCTGATAATAATTTTGTAGAATTATTAAGATTAAAAACAGGTATTAGACAAAATCAAGTTCGTTCTACCGATTATGCAGTTTTAGAGGATACTTTTGCACGAAGAACATATGATGAATCGGGCGACTACACAGTAAGAAATTTTCAATTAGACGTAAGAGAACATATACTTAATACCGCTGAAAATAATAGAGGTATATATTTAGCTCCACCTACAGACATTGGTGATGAAGCAAAACTTGCATATGGTATGGGTCCTGGAAAAGCATATATTAAAGGATATGAAGTTGAAACTCTAAGTACTATTTTTTTAGATGCTGATAAAGCAAGGGATTTTAATAGTGAAAGTAATTTTAGTACAAGATTTGACGTAGAGAATTTTGTAAATGTTACAAACGTATTTGGCACACCTGATATGGGATTTGTTTCTGGTGAAATAGAAGCATTTAAAGGAATAAATTTATACGACACGGCTACAGTTACTAGAGGTACTGAACAATCGACAGTAGGAGTTACAGTACCGCAAATTGGTCGTGCTAAGTCAAGAGGCTTTGAATTAAACAGTGGAACGGCCAGTGCAAACACATTTTCTAGTTCAGCTTTAACAAGTGCAGTTTATAAACATTTTTTATTTGATATAGAAATGTTTACACATTTAAATGTAAAAACAGCGCCTGCTTTTACTAATGGAGAAAAGGTAACAGGTGGAACATCAGGAGCTTTTGGTTATGTTCAATCTATATCTAATACAAAATCGGCAGCAGTTTCAAGTATTTCAGTTGCAAGTCCTGGAGTTGTAACATTAAACGCACATTCATTTGAAGAAGGAATGCAAATAACTTTAACAGGTGGTTCTTTTGCTATTAATTCTG
>Ga0209500_10003624_pt1 | contig 10445 bp, 13 predicted proteins | sample S_140212_EF_Meta_FD_187323 | JGI IMG/M metagenome (GOLD analysis project Ga0209500, IMG submission 187323) | Freshwater microbial communities from Lake Simoncouche, Canada to study carbon cycling - S_140212_EF_MetaG (SPAdes) (version 2) | ecosystem: Environmental > Aquatic > Freshwater > Lake ...
GTGCAACACTGAACTGATCAATGCACCAGGCATAGGATTGTTCTGCCCTAACAAAGAGTGTGATGTAATGGATGGCCCGTTCTCTGATGATGAAGAAACAGTAGTTCTGGAAGATGATGACGACGAAGACAGCCCCGAACTCAAGTCAGCCAAAGCACAATGGAAAGCCGACAACCCACGAGATTCTCTCAAACGCCAACGACGATTACTTGATGTAGGGTTGATAGATCGACTGCCTTGGATAGACTACTTGCATCGCGAACCTGAATCAGGATTTGGTGCAGATTTACCTGCCAAAGGAACCAAGGGCGATACATATGTTCTTACCTCGGCTATTCCCAATCAACTATATAAACACAATGGCGACCAATGGATCAACATTGTTAATCGAGACAACTACACTTACGACACAGCATACATCGATCACTTGATCACTCAGATTGAACATGGATTATATGATCCTGACATGCTCAGTGACAGCGAACGAGACCAGATAGAACAACGCATACAAATCAAATGACCAAAGAAACACACACAAATTGCAGCTTTTGCGGCAAACACAAAGACTCTGTAAAGAACCTCATCGTGGGCGAATACGCAGGTATATGCAACGAATGCGTGGATTTCTGTCAGGACTTGCTCAAAGACGAAACACCTACATTGGAGATAGCTCCCCAACCATCTGACAAGATGGATCCAATGGCCTTGAAGAAATACCTAGATCAATATGTGATAGGTCAACATGCTGCCAAGATCATGCTGGCTGTGGCCATTGTTAACCACTACAAACGCATCAGCAAGACTACAGCAGAGCCTGAACTGGACAAAGCCAATATCCTGATGTTAGGACCGACTGGGTCGGGTAAGACATTGCTGGCCAAGAGTGTAGCACGATATCTTGATGTACCTTTTGCAATCGCAGATGCCACAAGTATCACTGAAGCTGGATATGTAGGTGATGATGTAGAGAGCTTGATCAGCAGACTGTATGCTGCATCGGGCAACGACATTGCTAAAACACAGCAAGGCATTGTGTTCGTGGATGAGATTGACAAGATTGCTCGCAAAGGTGAATCAACCAGCATCACAAGAGATGTAAGTGGTGAAGGTGTGCAACAGGCCCTGCTCAAGATGGTAGAAGGCACAGTATGCCGCGTGAGTGCCGGAGGTGGACGCAAACATCCCGGCGGTGAGATGATCGAGATTGATACCAAGAATATCTTGTTCATCGCCGGCGGTGCGTTTGTGGGCCTAGACAGTATTGTAAAGAACCGTGTGCAAGGCACCAGTATCGGATTTAATGCCCGAGTAGAAGCCAACATGGACACAGACTTGGATATGACCACGCCAGACGACCTTGTGAAGTTTGGTATGATCCCAGAGTTTGTAGGACGCTTTCCTAACTGGGTAAGTCTGCGTGAACTGTCAAAAGCAGACTTGATCCGCATCCTCACTGAAGTCAAGAACAACTATATCGAGCAGTATCACTGGCTGTTCAAAGAAGATGGCGTGGAGTTGGAGTTCACTGAATCTGCCCTGGATCTCATTGCAGAACGCACTCTTACAAACAAAACAGGTGCTCGTGGCTTGCATTCAGAGATTGAACGCACACTGATACCACACATGTTTAATCTGCGCCGTTATTCAGGCATGGGTATCAAGGTGTTGAAGATCGAGTCCAGCATGGTAGAAACACCTGCTGCGTTAGACGGCACAGACTGATGTATATCGCGTTTGATCTTCCGCGAGGTGCAGGAGGGTCGACGGCTGCCTGGTGGAATCACATCTTACATCAAGAGTTAAGTATTTGGTATCAAAAGTACAATGTTGATTATCAAATCAAAACAGTAAAATATGTAACCAGAGTGGTGCTAGAGCCTGATGAGATGTATAGTTTTTTCGCACTAACTTGGAATCCCCGGAATCCAGAACTCAAAAATTACCGAGTAGTCGAGCCAATGAAACTTGACAACTCTTGAGATTTCCTGTATAAATACACTTGTAGATGCCCATGGTGGGGTCTACATTACAAAGTCATAACTTGCTTACTAAAGGAGAAACAACATGACAAAAACTCTACACCTTCGTAGTTTCGATATCCCCGCATTCAACAAATTTGGAATTGGTTTTGAGAACCTGTTTGACGACCTACAGCGTGTCACACAGATTCAAAGTTCAACCAACTACCCGCCCCACAATGTGATCAAGACCGGTGATAACACTGTCACGATTGAAGTGGCTGTGGCTGGATTTGCAGAAGGCGAAATCGACATTGCGTTAGACAAGCGTTTGCTCACCATCACAGGTGCCAAGAAAACTGAAAAAGATGATTCAGTAGAATATCTGCACCGTGGAATTTCTGCTAGAGATTTCAAGCAGACATTCCCGCTTGCTGAGCATGTGGAAGTGAAAGGTGCTGCCATCCGTGATGGTATCTTGACTGTGCTGTTGGAACGCGAAATTCCCGAGTCAGCCAAGCCAAAGAGTATTGCGATCACTTACACTTCGTAATATAATTGTGTAAATACAGTGGCAGGAATAACCCTGCCACTCCATGAGGACCACTATGTCAAACGCAGAAGCAGCAACTATTACTCGAACAAAAAAAGCCATCAAAGAGCCGCCTCTTTATCGTGTGATCTACATCAACGACAACACTACCACAATGGAATTTGTAGTAGGCAGTCTAGTGGAGTTTTTTGATTACTCAGTGGAAACTGCCACACAACTCACAGTGAACATTCATGATCATGGACAAGCCATTGTGGCTGTGCTGCCTTTTGAGATTGCTGAACAAAAAGGTACAGAAGTCACCAACAGCGCACGTGAGCAAGAATATCCACTACAGGTCAAGCTAGAACCCGATAGTAAGTAATCAGGTCTCTATTTCTATCCGTTTAGGATAATAGGGATTTTGATTGTAAGGTGTATCACCACGCCCGCGACAGTTGTTGATATATCTTATACCATCCACAATCTGTTCTACGTGGCCATGATAGTGACCAAAGCACCAGGTATGGATCTTTCGTTCACTGTCATTGGTTCTTACCAGATGCATGAGTCTGTTGCCCATATGATTGAACTGTGTTGTGCCTGATAATTTGATATCATGTTGGATGAGATTTGCCCTGGGAACTGTATGAGTAACAATCACTATTTTTTTCACATCATTATGAGTTTGCAATCTCTGAACAGAGTTGATTAGATATGCTGCATCTTTACGTGAAAGGTCGCTGATCAGTTCAGGATCAATTTCGTGCTCGGGCTGGATCGTTGCATACCAATCGGCCATGTGTTGTTTACTATCTTCTCTATCAATGTTTTCATCTAGATCGTATCCCCACCAACCATTGGTACCAATGATTGCTACTCCGTCGATCACTACTACATTGTCCTGAAGATAGGTCACACGAGGAATTCTGTTAATACTTCTTGCTAGATCTCGATAACTTTCGCCCATCTCATGAAATCTAAATTTGTGCTCGTCGTTGCCATCAATGTAGAACACAGCCGCATAGCAGTTGGCAAGATGTTTAAGACAGTTTCTTACTACTCTAGGATCCGAACTAACGTCCCCGGCTACTACACAAACTGGACTGGTGGGTTGACCTGACCAATCAAATTCGTTGGGCCAAGTTTCCAGATGCAGGTCAGAAATTAAGTCAAATGCAATACTCATGATACATATTTAAAAGGAAACGCGATGAACATAATATTTGGAGACAATATAGCAGAACTAGCCAGAGAAAAATATACTGTGCTGGAATTGGATACTTTTTTAATCGAAAGTCGAAATCAAACAGCCACCGCTTATGCTGTGGTAGAACAGGTACCATTACATGAATTAGCTGCATTAGGTCAGTTCAAAACTCTACACGAGAATCTCATGATGGAATATCGCAAACGTAATTGGAAATATTGTGAAGATGCCATTGAACATCTCAAAGGCAAATGGGGGCAGGTGATCGATACATTTTACACTGAAATATATGATCGCATCCAGTCTTTAAAAACACAATCATTGCCCGATGACTGGAGTGGATACATTCCGAAATCGGGTTGATCTATGCTTACGAAGTTCTCTTACGGTATTTTTTGAAATCTCGCTTTTAAAAAATGCATACTGATTATGTATTCCGGACTGTCGAATAAATTTTCGCCAGGCCCAATAAGTTTCACCACGATGCTGCGAACAGAAACTCACAGCATGATTGAGATTTGTTTGTAGTTCATCTACTATTTGTTTTATAAATTCTTCACTAAAAAAGTGTTGTTTGTTGTACTCCGCAATCTTGTTGATGTTTATCCAGTCCGAGTCAGATAGTTGTTGAACTTGGGCCATGGATCTTGTGATCATTTCCATTCGCTTTAGTGTGTCGGCTTCTTGATCATAATCTTCATTCCAGAAATCACTGAAAGTATGGAATCCGTAGGATTTTAGATATGCCAACGAACCAGGACCTGCCATTAAAATAAACGGATGAGCGCAAGCAATAGGTCTTAATGTTTTTTCAGTGAGATGTATTTTGTCACCATCCGCCACTGTCTCCAACACAATACTCACAGCAGTAGAAGTGATGTCAGTGACATCGTAATCTGCACTAGCACTGGGTAAAGAGTTGTTGTCCGGTATGCACAATAAACTTTGAGCATTTACTACAAATCTTGAATCTTGTGGCTGATAGTCAGTTATATGCACCCCTTGATTGTTTGTATGTTGAGTGCTGACTACACAATTTTCAGACAATCTAGATGATACCAGCAGCTCAAGAAATTTTAATCTATATTCTCTGTTGGGTGTCCAATCTCTGCAATAAACTAAGAAAGTTTTTTCTATCTGCCGCGATGTAAGTCTAACATCTCTCAGAGCAAATCTATACCAATCTCTCGATATCACAGCATGACTCCAGTAATAAACTGGTAAGAATCCTTGTTGAGCAAATTGCTCAACATCTTTGCTATTTTGTTCGCTATGAAGCAGTATACTCCAATCACGAAACCTACCAGCATCAAGCCAATTTGGTTTAAAATTTGGAAACCGGTCCAGATTTGAATAAAACAACATCATCAGAAATAACGCATCGTCACTGGTATCTCTTTTTCTAAATAAATCTTCCAATCGAGTGGGGTCATGATTGAATTCACGTGCAGCAAAATCCAATGGTTCCTGGTCGTGGCATATGATTCCGGTGGCCAATGGTTCACCATATGTGATCGATGAGACATCTTCAAGTTCGGTGAGGTCAAAAATATCTTTGCTACCATGCGGGCGGAATACATAAAGCATCACGGGATGCTGTGCAAGACCTTGTATCCAGTGATAAAGATTATCTAAAGGAATGTTCATATGAAGAAAATTGGATTTATTGGCATTGGTAAATTAGGGCTCGATTGTGCCGAGGTCATGGCTGAGAAGCATGAAGTCAGAGGCTATGATATTTACCCACGCACCAGTGACTCAGTAAAAGTTTGCGATATTGATGAATTGGTTAACGAAAGCGAATGGATTTTTATCGCCGTACCAACTCCACATGCCGAAGGCTATGACGGATCGGTTCCAAGCAGCCATATGGAACCTCGAGACTTTGGGCACGATGCAGTGATTGATGCTATCAACAAAGTCAATACTCATGCCCGTAGTCCTAAAAAAGTAGTGTTGATCAGCACAGTATTGCCAGGCACTACTCGTAGGCATTTTGTGCCACTGTTGGACCCAAAGCATCAGTTCTTATACAACCCTTATCTCATTGCCATGGGATCGGTCAAGTGGGACATGGTCAATCCTGAGATGATCATGATTGGCACAGAAGATGGTGACTGGAATGGCATTGCCGGCGAACTCAAAGACCTATACGACACAGTGATGCAAAACGATCCACGCTACGAAATTGGCACCTGGGACGAATGCGAAGCCGTGAAGATCTTTTACAATACATTCATCAGTGCCAAAGTGGGTCTGGTAAACATGGTGCAGGACTTTGCTATGAAGATTGGCAATATCAATGTAGATGTTGTGACCAATGCACTTGCCCGTAGCACTATGCGTATCATGGGACCTAAGTACATGACCGCAGGCATGGGTGACGCAGGTGCTTGCCATCCACGAGACAACATTGCTCTGCGTTGGTTGGCTAAAGAATACGACATTGGATATGACTTGTTTGATACTGTGATGCATGCTCGTGAGGTACAAGCAAAAAATCTAGCCAAGTTCTTGATCAGTCATGCCAAACAAAATGCACTAGGTATTGTGATACATGGCAAGGCCTACAAGCCCGACGTACCTTACTGCATTGGATCATACTCTACCTTGGTTGGACATTATGTCAAAGAGGCAGGATTTGAAGTTAGATATCTTGATCCATTGGCTGACGATCCTACAGATGTGGTTAAGGAGTTGACTGGACCGGCTGTGATCCTGTGGGCACATGATCGCAAGATCACATATGAATACACTGGTGATCAGCCCGAAACTGAACCCTACTGCGATATTCCACAGGGTTCCGTGATCGTTGATCCATGGCGTAAACTTGTTGACATGACCGGACTGACTGTGGTCCACTATGGTAACACCCGCACAAAATAACACCTGGGCACAGGGGCATGTAGATCCTTGGTGGGGTCTACGTCACAGAGATCTAGCCTACATCAATGAACCATTCAATGATCCTTCTAGTCTCACAGAATGGCGTAGATTAGGTTATACACAAAGTAGATTCACCGGCGACATGTATGACATGCGTAACAGTGAGCCTGCTTGGGTAGATCCATTTCGCAGTGTATTTCCTTTTGAAAGATTCTCTTGGAGTTTCTATCGCATGGTTCCGGGCTGTGTTCTGCCTGCACACAGAGATACCTACGACAGATTCAAGCTCATACATGGATTGGAAACCGCTCACTCTGTGGTAAGAACCATAGTATTCCTAGAAGACTGGGACAGCGGACATTACTTAGAAATGAACGGAACTCCTTTCACAGGCTGGCGTGCTGGTGATTGGGTCTCGTGGCATGATGACTTTTTGCACCTGGCGGCCAACATGGGCCGAACTGATAGATATACATTACAACTAACCGGAACTGTATGAAAATACATAGTTACAATGAATGGGACCCGTTGCGGTCCGTGGTAGTAGGGCGTGCCGATCATGCCAATTGGCCCACAAATGATCCTGTGTTCAAGCTAGAAAGTGAACGCACATTGTGGAAGGAAACTCCGGTTCCATCCGGACCGGTTCCGGATTGGATCATTAAAGAAGCCAACGAAGATCTTGATCAACTGTGTAGTCTATTGAGGTCGCTGAATGTAGAAGTGTTTCGCCCAGATGATTTCAATTTTCAAGCACATGATGGCATGTATAACTATTGCCCAAGAGATCGACTTTTGGTCTACGGCGAGACGGTTGTGAATCCTGCCATGATGTATCCTTGTAGAGATATGGAACTACAATGCTATCATGACGTTGTGGATTCAGCTGCCAACTACCTATTCATGCCTCGCCACGAAGGAATGACCCTAGATGCTGCTAACATCGCCAGGCTCAACGATAAGTGGATTTACTTAGAATCAGCCTCGGGCAATCGTGCTGCGTATGATTGGATGTGTAAACATTTTCCTACAGTTGACATCGAACTGGTTAATTTCTACTCAGGTGTGCATATCGACTCAACCATAGTGCCGCTGAGAGAAGGTCTTGTGCTGGTCAACGGCAGTCGGGTAACACCGGAAAACTTACCACGCACACTCCGAGACTGGGAAGTGATCTACTGCAATCATGTGGAAGAACAAGTATTCTTTCAATACCCATATGCATCAAAATGGATAGCATTAAATATGTTAGTAGTGAATCCTCACACAGTGATCGTGGATAAGAATCAACCTATGTTGATCGACTTCTTGGAAAAGAACCAGTTCCTAGTTATACCTATGCAACTGCGTCACAGTAGAACATTGGGCGGTGGATTCCATTGCGTTACTTTGGATCTACATAGAGAAGCATGAACATAGCATGGTTATTTGCAGAAAATACAGTATTACCGCCCACCACACCAGTGCAGGCCATAAAGGATCTCGCACCCATCTGGGGTAGTTGGCGCACCCAAAGAAGTTACCAATCTGACAATGTGGTATGTTGGGATCCGACTCAAGCAGAGAAACTGGCCCGCCAAGGCTATGCTAAGACCTGTAATCTCTACATACCCGAAACCGTTTATCAACAATTGAACAAACCTGCAGGGGTGCGAGCATTTGGTGGTGTATTCGATTTTGTTGTGGATTCAGTTGACGATATCATCGCCACACACTTGGTTGCTAGTGTAGCAGATGTGATACTCATGGTAGGATTCGATCTGGAAACAAAGACCAAACCGAGTCCCAGCCGAAACAATTACATTGGTATCCTTGCTCAAGCTATCGCTGCCAGCGGTAAGCAATGGGTGATTGTAGATCATCACACCGATCTTGCCGAACCCATCCAAAAACTCTCCAATATCACTAGAGATCTATTGCCAAATGTGTTACAATTACTAGGTAACAACAACGGTAAATGATCATGGCACGATTTGGATTTTGCTGCAAGTGGCTTAACGACCCTTCCGAAACCGGAGGTATGAAGGTCAATGCGGTTGACCGCGATATCAACGGTCGATCAACCACAATGCGTTGGCTACGCGAACACAAGGAAGAAGCTGAACAGCGTCAGTGGGATATCATGAACCACAATGCCCGTGCTGCCTTGCTCATGGTTGAGCGTGTGGGTGCCATGGTGCCTGAACGCCGTATGGTTCGACTGGGCAGTGAGATGCTGCAAGGCTACACTGAACCTAGCTGGATCGACTGGTGGCAACGATCGGAAATCCAAGATCATTGCGAAAAGATCTTTGCTCCGGTAGGCGAGGCTGCTCGTCGACTTGGTGTGCGTCTCAGCTTCCATCCTGGACAGTTCTGTGTGCTGGCAAGTGAAGCAGACGAAATTGTTGAACGCAGTATACTAGAGTTTGAATACCACGCAGACATGGCTCGTTGGATGGGCTATGGTAGCTCGTGGCATGATCACGGTTTCAAGATAAATGTGCATTTAAGCGGTAAAGGTGGCCCCGCTAAATTCCTACGCACCTTGGGCAAGCTCTCGCCCGAAGCAAGGAACTTAATCGCCATCGAGAATGATGAGATGACAAATGGTATTGACATTACTTTGGCTGTGGCTGAGCATTGTGCTCTTACGCTGGACATCCACCACCACTGGATCAACAGCGGTGAATACATCACCCCCGCGGACCCTAGGGCGCGTCGTGTTGTGGAGTCTTGGCGCGGTGCTCGTCCTGCACTTCACTATAGTGTTAGTCGTGAAGATATTCTGGTTGATCACGATCCCGGAACTCGACCTGATCTCGCACAACTTCTTGACCGGGGATTCCGTAAGCAGAAACTTCGAGCACATTCGGACTTTCTTTGGAACTCAGCTGTGACTGACTGGGCATTGACCTTTAGTGAGGATTGGGATATCCAAGTAGAGGCCAAAGGCAAGAACTTGGCCACTGATCAACTGCATCGTCGTTGGATGGAGTTGTAATACTACTGTAACAGTTTTCTCCGTAAATACCATATGGAGAAAACATATCGTAGTATCTTTGTCTCCGATGTTCATCTTGGCACAAGAGACTGCCAAGCCGAACGCCTCAACAACTTCCTTAAACATAACACCTGTGATACCCTGTACCTAGTGGGGGATATTATTGATGTGTGGAAGATCCAACAGAACAAATGGCGTTGGAAACAGAGCCATACTAATGTGGTCCGGCGTGTGCTAGGTCATGCCAAACGCGGCACACGAGTGATCTATGTAGCCGGAAATCACGATGAGTTCCTGAGGCCAATGATCCCATATGGATTCAGTTTTGGACTGATCGAAATTAAAAATCAAACTGAACACATAGGTGCGGATGGTCGACACTATCTTGTGGTGCATGGTGACATGTTTGATGGTATCACAAGACTGGCACCATGGCTGAGTTTCCTTGGCGACACCGCTTATGACTTCATTCTCATATGGAACACCAGGTTCAACTGGCTGCGGCACAAGTTGGGATTTGGCTATTGGAGTTTGAGTCAGTATCTCAAACACCGAGTGAAAAAAGCAGTGGATTTTATTTTCCAGTTCGAGCAGAACCTCGCTAACTACTGCAAGAAGCGTGGATATGACGGCGTGATATGTGGCCACATCCACCATGCAGAGATCCGAGAGATCAATGGTATCACTTATATGAATGATGGTGACTGGGTTGAGTCATGCACAGCACTGGTAGAACATCACAGTGGTAAGTGGGAAATAGTTACATGGACCAAGGAAAATGACCAAGACGATACTGATAATAACGGATAACTTGCCGGAGCAGATCAATGGCGTTGTCACCACATATAAGAATATTGAGGCATGTGCGGTTCTGGA
>Ga0209500_10003625_pt1 | contig 10444 bp, 8 predicted proteins | sample S_140212_EF_Meta_FD_187323 | JGI IMG/M metagenome (GOLD analysis project Ga0209500, IMG submission 187323) | Freshwater microbial communities from Lake Simoncouche, Canada to study carbon cycling - S_140212_EF_MetaG (SPAdes) (version 2) | ecosystem: Environmental > Aquatic > Freshwater > Lake ...
TCGCACAAGAAGTTCGCATTCCGGGCTTCCGCCAAGGCAAGGCTCCTCGCCAATTGCTCGAGGCACAAATTGGGTCAGGGGCTGCTCGCTCACAGGCCATTCAAGATGCAGTACCTGAGTATCTCTCGCAAGCAGTGCGCGAACACAAGATCGACCTCATCGCGACACCTTCTATTGAAGTGACGAAGGGTGAAGTTGAAGGCGTTGTCGGATTCGACGCAACGTGTGAAGTTCGCCCAGTTGTCACTGTTGGCGGTTACAAGGGATTGCGTGTTGAGCTTCCATCCATTGAAGTGAAGGACAGCGAAGTAGACGATGCAATTCGCAGTGAGCAATCACGCCACGGCAAGTTGGAAGACGTTGATCGCGCAATTGCAAAGGGTGATCATGTTTCGCTCGACCTCAGTGGCGTTCGCGAAGGTTCGCCAGTTCCAGGACTCAACGTTGAAGATTGGGCATACGAAGTTGGCAAGGCTTGGGTGTCTCCAAGTTTTGATGACAAGTTGATTGGCGCAAAAGTTGGCGACAAGGTGGAATACACCGAAGCACCAAACGGAACCACTCAAGATGCAGAGATGACCGTCGTTGTGAAAAAAGTGCAAGAGATGGTGCTTGAAGAGCTCACCGATGAGTGGGTGTCAAGCCATGTTGCAGAATTCGACACCGTTGATGCTTGGAAGGCTGCATTGCGTAAGCGTCTTGAAGACATGAAGTTGAATCAGACTCGTGGAGTATTCGTAGACCGCACCACAACTGCTCTAGCCGAGTTGGTTGAAGTTGACTCACCAGAGGCAATGATCAATAGCGACTTGCAATCACGTGTGCGTGGCACGGTTGAACAGTTCCAAGCACAGGGCATTGCACTTGAGCAGTGGTTGTCGGCAACTGGTCAAACAACGGAAACATTTATTGAGTCATTGCGTGGTGAATCGGTAAAAGCAGTGAAGATTGATCTTGCATTGCGTGCAGTTGCACTTGCCGAAGGTTTTGAGTCTGACGCAGACGACCTTGAAGCAGAACTTTCCCGCATTGCAACACAGGCCGGTCGCAAGTTGGCTCAGGTGCGCAAGTTGTACGAGCAGAACGACGCGATCGCAGAACTTGAAGCACAGATTCGTAAGTCGAAGGCTGTGGACTGGTTGCTGCGCAATTCGACCCTTGTCGATGCTGACGGAAACTCAATTAGCGCCGACATTTTGTTTGGTGAGGAAGACGGCGAATAAGCCCCAAACTCGCGTTTTGTAGCGAGTAGTGGGCAAGTGCCACACCTAATTGACGCAAGGGCGTGAGCCCCCGCAACTATCATCGTCTCCAGAAGGTTTGCCCTGAGGAGATGCACCATGCGTGAAGACAATGTGATGCGGAATTACTACATTCCGAGTGTCACCGAGACAACGAGCCGTGGTGAGCGCACGTCCGACTTGTACAGCCGGTTGTTGAAGGAAAACATCATTTTCCTCGGCACGCCAATTGACGACACCATTGCCAACTTGATCTGCGCACAGCTCATCCACCTGGAGAGCGAAAACCCAGACAAGGACATCAACATCTATATCAATAGTCCTGGTGGAGACATCACGGCGTTGTTCGCGATTTACGACACTATGCAGTTCATTAAGAACGACATTGCCACCATTTGTTTGGGTCAAGCAGCCTCAGCTGCTGCAGTGTTGCTTGCCGCTGGCACAAAGGGCAAGCGTCTTGCGCTGCCACACGCTCGAGTGTTGTTGCACCAGCCATATGGTCAAGTTGGATATTCGCAGGTCACCGACTTGGAACTTGCGGCGCGCGAAATTTTGCGCATGCGCGAATTGCTTGAGCAGATTTTGTCGAAGCACACCGGCCAGACGATTGATCGCATTCACGGTGATACCGATCGTGACTTCACACTTGAAGCACAAGCTGCACTCGACTACGGCGTGATTGACGAAATCATTACGAGCCGTGGAATGACCGACCGCTCCGGCCCGATTCGCTGAGGCTCGGTTAACTACTCATGGCAAAGTTTGGCGACACCGCAGAGTTAGTGAAGTGTTCGTTCTGCGCAAAATCGCAGAAGCAGGTGAAGAAGCTCATTGCTGGTCCTGGTGTCTACATCTGTGATGAGTGCATCGACCTGTGCAATGAAATTATTGACGAAGAGTTCACGCAAACACCGTCAGTTGGTGTTGAAGAACTTCCAATCCCGCGCGACATTCGTGCGTTCCTCGATGAATATGTAGTTGGACAAGACCAAGCCAAGAAAGTACTCGCGGTTGCGGTGTTTAATCACTACCGACGCATTAGGCACAAGTCAACGAGCACTCGCAAGGATGAAGTTGAATTGCAAAAGAGCAACATCTTGCTGCTTGGTCCTACTGGTTGCGGTAAAACACACATGGCGCAAACGCTTGCCAAGTTGCTCAATGTTCCATTTGCCATTGCGGATGCAACTGCACTCACCGAGGCTGGCTATGTAGGCGAAGACGTTGAAAACATTTTGTTGAAGCTTTTGCAAGCTGCAGACTTTGACGTGGCTCGTGCTGAAACCGGCATTGTGTACATTGACGAAATTGACAAGGTTGCGCGTAAAAGCGAGAACCCGTCGATTACTCGTGACGTTTCGGGTGAAGGCGTTCAGCAGGCTCTTCTCAAAATTCTTGAAGGAACCGTTGCCGCCGTTCCGCCGCAAGGTGGTCGCAAGCATCCTCACCAAGAGTTCATTCAAATAGACACCACCAATGTGTTGTTCATTGTTGGTGGAGCATTCGCCGGTCTCGATTCGATCATCGAACAGCGCATTGGCCACAAGGGCGTTGGTTTCCATGCCACCGTCCGCTCGAAGGCAGAAAAAGACCCAGGTGAATTGTTTGCCCAGGTACTTCCAGAAGACTTGCAAAAGTTTGGCATGATTCCTGAGTTCATTGGTCGTTTGCCAATGATTGGGGCAGTGCACAGCCTGGACAAGCAGGCGCTGATTCAAATTCTGACTGAGCCAAAGAATGCGTTGCTGAAGCAGTATCAAAAGTTCTTTGAGTTTGAAGACATTGAATTGGAAATTACGCCAGATGCAATGGTGGCAATTGCTGATCAAGCTTTGAACCGCGGCACTGGAGCTCGTGGGTTGCGTGCAATTCTTGAAGAAGTATTGCTCAACACCATGTATGAATTGCCAGGCCGTACCGATGTGGCGAAAGTGATTGTGGACGTGGACTCAGTAGTAAGCAAAGCTGATCCAACCATCGTCCCTCGTTCCACACGCGTTGCCCGCCAACGCCGCGCTGCTTCATAGCCCTAACCTCATCGTTATGAATTACGCCGAGGCGCTCGTCTATCTTGACGAGCACGCAAGCTACGAAAAAACAGGGCGAGTGGAATCTCCTTCACTCGACAACATTTCGGCGTTCATGGATGTGATGGCACACCCTGAATTGAATTATCCAGTCATTCACGTAACTGGAACCAATGGCAAGGGCTCGACCACACAGATCATCACCAAGTTGCTGATGGCTCATGGTTTGCATGTTGGTACGTACACGAGCCCGCACCTCGAACATTTGACCGAGCGCATTTCTCGTAATGGTGTGCCAATCACTCAGGAAGCGTTTGCTGAATGTGTTGCCGCAATCGCAGATGCTGAGGTTATTTCCGGAGTGCGACCAACCTATTTTGAAATAGTCACTGCTGCAGCGTTTCGACATTTTGCCGACGAAGCAGTGGATGTGGCAGTCATCGAAGTTGGCATGCTGGGCCGATGGGATGCCACCAATGTGGTGCGCTCTGAAGTTGCGGTCATCACCAACATTGCACTTGACCACATGGAGTTCGCTGGTCCAACGCTTGCCGACATCGCATTCGAAAAAGTTGGAATTTCAAAAGAACACAGTTCGCTTGTCATTGGCGACATCAATCCAGATTTAGAGTCGGTGTGGGCAAATGCTCCTGCCGCAAAGTTGCTGAAGCGCAATGATGATTTTGATTGCGCTGATAACGAACTGGCAGTAGGCGGGCGGCTACTAGATGTGCGTACTCCGCGTGCGATGTATCAAGAACTGATGTTGCCTCTTCACGGACAGCATCAAGGTGACAACGCAAGCATTGCACTTGTTGCGGTAGAAGAGTTTTTTGATGCACAACTCGATGTTGACGTAGTGCGCGAAGGTTTTGCAATGGTGGAAATGCCAGGTCGCTTTGAAGTGCTTGGACGTCAACCACTTGTTGTTGTGGATGGCGCACACAACCCGGCGGGTGCAGATGTGTGTGCACAAGTATTCTTCGACGATTTTTCTCCCGAAGGTCGACGTATTGCCGTAGTCGGACAATTGATGGGTCGCGATCCCGAGCTGCTGCTTTCGGCTCTGAGAATTGATGAGTTTGATTTGGTGGTGTGCTGCACGGCACCATCTCCACGAGGCATGAGTGGCGAAGAAATTGCTCAACAGGCTCGTGCAATGGGGTGCGACGAAGTAGTGGTGTGCAGCACGGTGGAAATGGCATGTTCACGAGCGCTCAAGGATGCACGTGCTGAAGACGCCGTATTGATAGCGGGATCTTTGTATGTAGTGGGTAGTGCGCGCACCTATTTACGGCGTAACCTGTAGCCCGTGAGCAACAGAACCCTCGTCCTCCTTAAGCCAGATGCAGTTGAACGCCAATTGGTGGGCAGCATCGTTTCCCGTTTTGAGACCAAAGGCCTCAAGATCGTCGCCATGGAATTGCGCACGCTTGATGCCGCAATTTTGGAGCGCCACTACGAAGAGCACAAGGGCAAAGGCTTTTATGCCGAGCTCGTGTCGTTCATGTCGCGCGGTCCAGTGGTGGCCATGGTCATTGAAGGTCCTGAAGATGCCTGGGAAATTTTGCGCAACATGATGGGCGCAACAAACCCACGTAATGCAGCACCAGGAACGATTCGCGGCGATTACGGCACATTGTTCACCGAAAACCTGATTCACGGAAGTGACTCTGCAGCATCTGCAGCCCGTGAAATTGGTATCTTTTTCCCAAACCTGTAGGCGTTAGGCGCTCGTCGCCTGCTGAGGAGACCTAATACATGGCTGGTGGAGGCTCACTTTCGTTGGGGCGTGATATCGCCATCGACCTGGGTACCGCAAACACGTTGGTGTATGTCAAAGGTGAAGGCGTCGTGCTTAACGAGCCAAGCACTGCGGCAGTAGACAGTCGCACCGGCCAACTCGTGGCCGTTGGGTTTGAGGCCAAGCGCATGTGGGGCCGAGCTCCGCAAAACATCCGCCTTGTGCGCCCTCTTAAAGATGGTGTCATTGCCGACTTCGATGTGTGCGAAAAGATGTTGCGTTTTTTCATTCAAAAAGTGCATACCAGCAAGTGGAACAAACCGCGCATGATCATTTGTGTTCCTTCCGAAATTACGGGAGTAGAAAAGCGCGCAGTACAAGATGCCGCTGAGTTTGCTGGTGCACGTAGGCCGGTGTACATCATTGAAGAACCAATGGCCGCAGCCATTGGCGCTGGTCTTCCGGTGCACTTACCAAGCGCAAACTTGATTGTTGATATTGGCGGTGGAACAACTGAAGTTGCAGTTATCTCCATGGGCGGAATTGTGACCGCGCATTCAGCGCGCGTTGCGGGCGATGAATTGAACGAAGCTATTGTGGCCATGTTTCGCAAAGAGTTTTCGCTTGAGATTGGTGAGAACACTGCAGAAGAAGTGAAGTTGCAACTTGGGTCCGCATGGCCACTTGCTGAAGAATTAACTGCAGACGTTGGTGGTCGTGACCTGAACTCAGGTCTTCCACGCACGCAAGTAATTACGAGCGAAGATGTTCGTGCTGCGTTAGACGAATCAGTCGGAATGATTATTGCCGCAATTAAGACCACGCTTGAACGAACACCGCCAGAGCTTGCTGCCGACATTATTGGTCACGGTCTGGTGTTGTCGGGTGGTGGGGCATTGCTGGCAGGTTTGTGCGAACGCGTTACCTATGAGACCGGCATTCATGCGTATTTGGCACCAGAACCGTTGTATTCAGTGGTGCTTGGTTGCGGACTTACATTGGACAACATTGACGCGATGAAGGGTCTGACAACACAGACCTCATTCGACTAGGTCGTATTGGTACACGATTGTGTCTGCAATTTCGGCGAGACGAAAAAGAGCAATCGCGCTTCTTTCACTGACCTCAATCATTTTGGTCACTCTTGATCTGCAGGGAAGTGGTTCTGCTTCTGTATTGCGCGGAACGTTTGGCGTGTTCTTTCGTCCTATCGAAGGTGTAACACGCGTCATCACACGACCAGTGAGTAACGCATGGCATGGCATTACTCACTACAACGCAGTGACGAAAGAAAACGATTTGTTACGCGAGAAGATCGCTCAGCAAGAAGGTGCAGCAGTTGCTGCAGCTGCTTCGGTTCGCTTGTCGCAAGAGCTGTTGGCGCTCAATGGCTTGCCAACACTTGCCGGAATCAACTCGGTGAGTGCGCAGGTAATTGGAGATTCACCGTCCAACTATTCGCAAAGCGTTGAAATCAACCAGGGCAGCGATAGCGGAATCAAAGTTGGCATGCCGGTAATGAATGCTGCCGGCCTTGTGGGAAAAATTACCAAGGTCTTCCCACGACGTTCAATAGTGATGTTGATAACCGATCCCGAATATGCGCTTTCGGTAAAAGTGATCAATAATCCTGAGGCAGCCTCACCAATTGGAGACCCTGAAGCTTCTGCGTCAACTTCGAGCACCACCACAACGACGACGACCATTCCAAAACCGCAGGCGACGTCAAATATTCCTGGGTTCACACCGGGCACAACAACGATGCCGCTAACAACCGTGAACGTAACCGTGAACGTTCCATCGCTGACACCAACGTTGACTGTTCCTGCAAATGGTGCACTGCCAGTGCGCGAGACGGGAATTCTTGAAGGTCGCGGGTCATCGAGAGTTCCAATTGTTCGATTTATTGACAGCGCGCAACGCTTTGGAACGATTCTTCCTGGCGCCCCAATTGTGACTTCTGGTGGTTCGCTGAGTCTTGCCCCTCCAGACATTGTTGTTGGAACGGTGTCGAAGGTAACTGATCGATTGGGTACAGCTGGACCAATTTTGGAAATCAATCTTGTTGCAGACTTAACCAACCTTTCGTTCGTGCGTATTTTGCTGTACCAACCAATCACTGAGCAGGTGAAGCCGTGAGCATTCGGTTCATTCGATTTATTTCGTCGCGATGGACGCGCTTGGTGCTGGTTGCATCGGTGGTTCTCGGTTTTCAAACCACGCTGTTCAACGACTTAAGACCATTCGGTGTGATGGCACAAGTAATGGTTTTGTTTGCAGCATGTGCAGGAGTGATTTACGGCGCCGAAATTGGTGCCGTAGCTGGGTTGATTGTCGGTTTGATGTATGACTGCGTGTTAACTACGCCACTTGGTTTGGCGTCACTTGTGCTCGGTGCTACCGCTTTGGTTGCAGGAGCGTTTCCGTATTTTGTGCGCGAATCAAGTTGGTGGAACAAGGCCATAGCAGTGGCAGTAGCCAGCGCCTTCGGCGAAATTTTGTTTCCCGTAGCGCAAGCACTTGTTGGTCTCGGTGGGTGGGTGCAGTGGCGCGTAATTGGCGTTGCACTGATAGTTGCGCTCCTCAATTTGTTCCTTGCTCCGCTGTTGATGCCTGTTGTTCGTTGGACCCTTAAAGAATCCTTAGTTGGGTAGCACGAGCGATGCCGCCAAATAATCAGTCGCGTCGGTTGCTGTCACTTGGCATTGTGGCGTTGGTGCTGATGGGAACATTGACTGCACGCATGTGGTTTTTGCAAGCCGTCAAAGCCGAGACAAATGAGCAGATTGTGCTCTCCGTGCGTACGCGAACTATTCGTCTGTATCCAGAACGGGGGAGAATATTTGACGTAACCGGACGGGTTGTCGCCGATAACAAGCGCGTGTTAACCGCCACGATTGACCGACAGGTTATTCGTGATCCAGAAGATCGCTTACTGATGTTTCAGCGGCTGTCGGGACCATTACAAATTTCGGTAGAAGGATTGTTTAAGCGATACGAAGACAAACGTTTCGGGCCGCTTGAAGCACTTCCATTGAAAGAAGATATTTCCGAAGAAACCGCACAGTTCCTTGTTGAACGGTCTGAGGACTACCCGGGTATTTACATTCGCGAAGATTGGAAACGTAATTATCCGTTCGGGGCTATTGGCAGTCATGTCATTGGCTACATGGGCGCAATCTTGGAAAAGAATCTCGCGTACTACAGATCAATTGGGTATGACCCCAACGAGCGTGTCGGTGGGTACGGAGTTGAGCAGTCGTATGAAACCATTCTTCGCGGCACGCCTGGTTATGTGCGCTATGAAGTGAATGCTCAGGGAAAGTTGTTACGCCTAGAAGAACGAGTCGAACCAATTGTTGGTAACGACATTGTGTTGTCTGTTGATATGCAGATGCAACAATTTGCCGAACAGGCATTGGAAACGCAATTAGCAATGCGTCGGCGGGTTGAGGCCGGAATAGTGAAACTTGAAGACGGAACTCCAGACCCCAAACATCCGGAGCCGATGTATTACAAGGCGCCAGCTGGTTCTGTAGTGATGTTGAATCAAGACAATGGTCAAGTGTTGGCGATGGCCTCGTACCCACGTTTCGATTCACGTTGGTTCACCGCTGGTGTTTCCACTGAAAAGTTCGCTCAAGTTTTTCCAAAGTCCGATGACCCTGACATGTCGATTCTGGTCAATCGTGCAGTGTCGGGTCGTTACAACCTTGGATCCTCTTTCAAGCCATTCGTTGCATACGCGGCTTTAGATTCCGGACAACTTTCAGGCGGAGCTGCATATGAATACCTAGATTTGGGTTCGTACAAGCTTGAAAGTATTCCCAATGGTCGCTGTCAAGACGGTGTGAAGTGTGTGTTTCGTAATGCAATTTGTGCGTCAACGGGATCGCCGTGTCGATACGGACCAGTGAATGTTGAAGATGCTCTAGCGGTGTCAAGTGACTCGTTCTTTTACAAAATTGGCGAACAGATTTTGACTGAACGTGGTTACCAACCGATTTTAGAAAACGAAGTTCGCAAATTTGGGTTTGGCTCGCCAACCAACATTGACTTGCCGTATGAATACGCAGGAACGATTCCGAACAAAGCATTGAAGAAGCGCATGGCAGATATTGGTGCCATTTCAAAAGAATCTGGTCAGGCGTATTACGTGGGTGACCAAATTTTGTTTTCCATTGGACAGGGTTTGCTCTCTGCAACGCCAATTCAAGTAGCCAATGCTTACGGCGTGCTTGGCAATGGAGGCAATGTAATGCAGCCACACGTGGTGAAGGCAGTATTGGCGCCAGGGACTCCAGACATTAAACCTGGTGTAGCTGATATCAGTTTCATGAATATTCCCGGTTCTTCGCAGGTGGTGGAACGTTTTGATGATGAAGCGCCGACGAACACTCTGGACATGACGGGGGATCGCCGCGACCCAATCGTTCGTGGATTGCAACGTGTAATCCGTGGTCCTGGCGTAAATTTTGGTTCGTATCACAAGACCACCGGAGAGTTGTTGTTCCGGGGATATCCATATGCGGAGTTACCGATTGCAGGCAAGACGGGAACGGCGCAAGGTCTTGGCAACTTGCCGTGGAATGACTCGTCTGCATTTGGCGCATTTAGCTTGAGCCCGCGCAGTGAATACAAGTACGCGGCCTTTGCGTATTTGGAAAAGTCTGGTTACGGATCACAAGCAGCCGCGCCAGTGGTGAAGTGCATGTACGTGGCGCTCGCGGGTAAGTATCGGTTCGATCCGATTAACGCTGCGGATCCGTTGAATACCAACAGCAGTCTTGCTGCGCAGCCAACATATTTGCGCAATCCATCATGCTTGGTAAGTGGTCGATCAGAGAGTCGTGATTAATGGACTTCTCTGTAGTTAATCGCGTTCTTCCGCGCAAACCGTCTTCGAATTCACTTGGCTTGCGAGGAAGTTACGCCGATCCAATTCGAAATATTGATTGGATTCTGCTGAGTGCGGTAATCGCGCAGGTGATCATTGGTCTGTTTACGGTGTTCAGTGCAACACGCCAGCGATTGCTTGACCAGAATATGGATGTATTCGTATACGTGCAGCGCCAGGTGTTCTTTGTGATTATTGCTGCAGCCGTGATGGCGGTGGTGATGTCGCTCGGCCACGATTGGCTTCGTGCGCAAAGCGGGTTTCTGTACGGCGGAGTGTTGTTGTTGCTCATCATGGTGCTCGGCGCTGGAGCAGTAACCGGCGGTGCACGTTTGGCTTTCGATTTCGGTCCGTTTTCGGTGCAGCCGGCAGAGTTGGCAAAACCTGTGTTGTTGATTTTGGTATCGAGTTATTTGAGTGAATCTGTTCCTGACAAAATTGACTGGCATCACTTTGTGATGACGCTGTACATCGTGCTCATTCCATGTGGATTGATCTTGATGCAACCAGACCTGGGGTCTGCTTCAGTGAT
>Ga0209500_10003628_pt1 | contig 10434 bp, 24 predicted proteins | sample S_140212_EF_Meta_FD_187323 | JGI IMG/M metagenome (GOLD analysis project Ga0209500, IMG submission 187323) | Freshwater microbial communities from Lake Simoncouche, Canada to study carbon cycling - S_140212_EF_MetaG (SPAdes) (version 2) | ecosystem: Environmental > Aquatic > Freshwater > Lake ...
TTTATCCTTTTGTGACGAAGATAATTGTATTTTTAAGTATTTGACAAAAGATAAGACGTATATATTACACAACCCATAATGGAAAATTTTTAACAATACACCACTTTTAGTGGAAAATAATCACCTTCATTGGTGATTTTTTGTTTTATAATGGAAAAATTAGTATTTATTAATATGAAGTTTATTATATCTGAAAATAGAATTGATGATTTGGTTGTTAAACATCTTGATAGTGTGTTTGATGTTGCAAATATTGGTTGGACATATGGTTCAGATGATATGGGTAATGAGGTTGATTATGCTGCCGAGTTCTATGAAGGTGACTATGAAGATGGTTGGGGTGAGAACACTTTGTTTAGATGGTATAATAAAGATTATTGGTATGATGAAGAATCGAATTTACCTAGAGACGGGCACGAATACGACCGTAGAATATTGAATAAGAGTATAAAAGAATCACCAATAGTTGAATTTGAAAATTCTCATTTATCAAGTCAATTAGATGGTATTTTTGGAGACCGATGGGAAGAACCTTTCAAAAGATGGTTTGAAGATAATTTTCATTTTCCGGTAAAAACAATTTATAAATAAAAAACTATGAAAAAAATTTTATTACTTTTAATGTTAGTTTTGTTAACTTCTTGTGAGGGTTATCAAGCTGTTGTGTATTCTTATGGTATTCGTCAAAGACCTCAACCAAGACCAAGACGTGTGTATCATTACTATACCCCATACACTTATTATCCGGTTGCGACTCCGGTTTATGTTTACTCACCAAGATTTAGAGCCCCATATTTTAATGTTAGAGGGAACAACTTTGAACAACAACATCAGGGAGGAAGAAGACGTTAATTTTTTTTTAATCAATTTGGATTTTTATTTTTTTGAGATATTTATAAAAACTAGAGCAATATATTTCTAGCTTTTTATTTCTAGAATTTTTTATTATATAAGATATTAAAATTATCAAGACCCAAATTCCCTCTAATTCAGAGGGTTTTTTATTTTTACAAGTATTTATAACTATGGATATTATTATTACAGAATCTCAATTAAAATACATCATTAAAGAGACATTTAATGTTGATTACACATTTGATAGATTTAAACCAACTTTTGACCCAAAATACGGACCACCTAAAATTTTCTTCAATAATTCCGTTAAAGTTGATGGTAATAAAGATTCTGAAACTGAAATTTATAAATTCACTCGTAAAGATGGTGAAGAATATCAGTTCGATAGCCGTGATATATCTATAGCATCTAATGGAACACCTTTTATTAAATTATCGGATTTTGAAATTGAATACCCTGAAGAAGGTGATAAAATTCGTGGAATGATTGAATTAGAAAAGAAAAATAATGAAACCAAAGTTAATTCGGTTGATACTAATGAAATTATTGACAATCCATTATCCGATATTAATCAGGCATATTTTAAGAAAAATATAAGTGGTGTCCCACAAACAATATTAGATTCTATTAAAAGTGTTTATCCTTCTAATTGGGGTAAGATTGATGAGGAGGGTTGTAAAACAGGTGAAGGATTATTAGATATCGAAACCGTTGGTGTTGGACAGAGATGGTCGATTATGAATTATTTTGATACCAATCCTAAAGTGATTTATATTTTAACTAATGAATTTTTAAATGACCATAATAATTTTACAATAAATGATTTTAAAAATTGGATTCAAAGAGAATCAAAAAAATTGTTTGGAGAAAATAGTGATGTGTTAAAACAGATGGTGTCGGTGAATAAAAAAAGTTTAGAATCAGGGCTTAAAACTGAAGAACAAGCCATAAATCATTTGGTTAATAAATTTGGTGTGTCACCCGAAAAGATTGTTCAATATTGTAGTGGGTCAGAAGATGATAGAAAACTTTCTAGAGACATTAAATTCACCGTAAATGGTAGAGATTATTATATTCAAATAAAACCATTGTCGTCCATAAATAAAGTTAATGATAGATATGATGTGAGTACAAGAGGTATGAAGGATTCGTATAAAACATACAATCAAAAAACCGTTGATTATATTGGATACGCAGACAGAAATGATTTAATATTATTTCCAAACAAACAATATAGCACTCAAGAAAATGGAAGAAAGGTGATACACTATGTTGACCCTATAGAAAAAGTTTAAATAAAAAAACCCTCCTGTCCGGAGGGTTTCTTTTTATTTTTTAATTCTGTAGAAACGTAAAATTTCTTTTCTTGAAAACAATGACTTATCAAATACTTCAGGTGCTGCCCAATCATATTTTACGTAATATGTTTTAACATATTGTTTTACGGTTTCAATATCTTCTTGATTAAGATTCTTTTTTGTTTCAACAATCAGGTGACCCTCTTTTGTGTAGTAAATTTTTTGACCATATTCCATTGGTTCAGGAAGTTTATCTACTTGAGTTGATTGTGAATAAATTTGTGTTGATAACAACAATACAATTATTATAAGTATTTTTTTCATAAAATTATTAAATTAAAATTAAAGATTTTTTTATATTTATCGTTTTAATATTTCTTTAGAGTAGAACTCGTCGAACCCAACCATCATTTCAGTCATAGATTTGTTTGTTTCTAACCCAACGATGTTATCAATTAAACCAAACTCTTTCGACTCATCCGAGTTGAACCATTTGTCATTTCTTGATGATTCATACATCTCGTCAAATGTTTTCCCACAATTCTCTGCCAAGATTTTAAATAACATATAGTTATACTTCTCAGCTTCCAATTGATTGATACGAGTATCTTGAACATTTCCTTGTGTTCCGTGAGACACCATATGTGTCATAATTTTTGAGAAGATTAATGAACTTCTTTTCCCTTTGGTTCCTGACGATACTAACACCGAACCCATTGACGCACACATCCCAACATTTAATGTTGCAACATCCGGTTTGATGTAGTTCATTGTGTCTCTAATTCCAAGTCCACTTAAAACTGAACCTCCCGGAGTGTCAAGATACATACTAATATCCTTTTTATCTGTTGTTTCCAAGAAGATAAGTTGAGCTTGGATGATAGACGCCATCTGACTCTCAACCGGTCCGGAAACCCAAATAATTCTGTCCATCATAAGTCGGGAGAAAATATCAAGTTGAGTTGCTCTCATCTCTCTTTCTTCCAAAATATATGGGGTTACACTCTCAATGTGTTTTTGGTAGTAATCCAAATTAAGACCTGAGATACCTCTGTCACCTATTGCGAACTTTTGAAACTCTTTTCCGTAATTCATATTATGATTTTTTGGTTTTCTTTCTTTTTTTAGGTTTTAGGGTCGCCACGGCATCTGTTAAGATATCAATTGTACCTTCTTCCGCCCCATATACGTCAACATTAACAATAACTTTAATGTTTTCTTTTTTAAGTTGTTTTACAATTTTGCGTTTTAGTTTTGATTTAACTTTACTTAAATTCAAATCAACTAATACGTCGAACCCGGTTTTTGTTTCTATTTCACTCATTACGCTTTTTGTTTAGATGGAACTAATGTTAATGCTTTTGCAACTGCAATATCTTTGGATTTTAATCCTTTTTCTACAAGTTTTCCGTTTTTAAATATTCGGTAATCAAACGTCATTGAATATCCGTGTTTTTTTGTTGTGTCCGGTTTTTTTGTTGCCAACACATAAATGTCATTAAGACCCACTTTAACTACATACTTCCCTTTTGAACTTGGTTTTCCCATTTTTAAATGTTTTAGATTATTAATATTGGACAAAGATATACAAAAAATGTTATTGCAACAACTTTTTATTAAAAATATTTTTATTATACTTGTTACATGAGACGTGAGGTATTTGAAAAGGCTTTGAAGTGTTTTTGTTCCAAAGCTAAAATTGAAGAATATAATACTTGGGATAGAAGTAGATTGGATGAAAATAATAAATGGATTAAAGATTCTCCGGCATTATTTGTTGTGATAAGTTTTGATACAACTGAATCCAATTCAAAGTGTAATGGGTTATCTCAACAATTATCAGATTTATTAGGTCATGAGATTATGATTGAAAATAATTCAAATTTAAATTATTTAAATTAAATGGAAAAAAAACCAGATTTGGTAGTTTGGAGTGAAAAGAATGGTTACGACGCAAAATTAAAGGAGTATCCAACAAGTGCTGGTGGTCAAGGTTTTGATTTACCAAATGTTCCTTTGTTTAGAAGTTTGGCATCAAAAAAGATGATGGATGTCTTTAATAGAGAACAACAAGAGATTAGAGAACGAATTGAAAAAATGTATGATGAGTATAATACTTCCATTATGGTTTGGGAATCTAAAATTTCTTTTGAGCCAATAGTTGGAAAGTCATATTTTTTATATAACTTTGCCGGAGAATTAACATTATCGTTAATTGCGCCCAATGAATGGGGACGTGGAAATGATTTTGTTGGTGAATATATTTTAAACTCAGATAACAAATGGATAACAAAAAATCTTGCAAAGAATGTCCATGGGTAGTTAGGAATCATTTTAATGATATGATTATCGGACATTCAATGAAACACGACAAGCCCCACAATTGTCATATGATACCTCCGGAGAAAAGAGGTGGTCTGTGGGAAACAAAAGAAGAAACTAAATGTATTGGTAGAAAACAATTTGAAAAACAACAAGAATATGAAAGCAACATTATCGTATAACTTAAACGACCCTGATGACAGAATGGCTCACTTGAGAGCAGTTAAATCTATGGATATGGCATCCGCATTATTTGAAATAAGTAGAAACCTAAAAAAACGAATTGAGCATAGATTTGAAAATACTGATAACACAAATAACGATGTGTTTGACGGGATTCAAGAAGTTTTCGACGGGATTTACGAAATATTGGGTGATAACAGCATAGATATTGATGAGTTAATTAATTAAGGTATGGAACAAGCTGAATTAGAATTTGTTTTCTTTATGAGGGGAACATCAGGGTCATTTATGACAAACTTATTTAAAACCATTATGAGTGCTGATTTGGAAAATATGAGAAAATTATCATTAGGATTTCCTAATGAAGTTGATGTGGTTCATAGATATCAAAATGAAGAAGGTTATTGGCAAAAATTAGAAAAAAAATTAGGGTAAGATGAAAAAAAATCTACAAATAGCGGTAATTGCTCACGACGGAAAAAAAGCAGATATGGTTGCCTTTATTATGAAGAGATTAGATTTCTTTAGAAAGGTTGATGTTATGGCGACAGGCACAACTGGAAAACATATTGAACACGCAGGTCTTGATGTGAATTGTCTTAAATCAGGTCCTTTAGGTGGTGATGCTCAAATCGCTTCGTTAATATCTGATGGTGAAATAGACGCTGTTGTATTTTTTATTGACCCGCTAGGTCTTCATCCCCATCAGGTAGATGTGAATATGTTATTACGAATTTGTAATGTTTATAATATACCATTAGCAACAAATTATTCCACAGCATCTTTAGTAATAAGTGGACTTGAAAAAAAATTAAAACTGTAACATTAAATTATGAAAAAGTTAGTATTATTATTGTGTTTAGTGTTGTCATCGTGTTATGTTCAGGAAATCCCAAATGGGCCAAATGAGAATAGTAACGGTAATGTTATTATTGTTCCCCCACCAAACGGGAATGGAATAACAAGTCAAAATTTGGTTGGACAAACGTGGGTTATTACGAATTATAGGATTGGACAGATGGGTCAAATACTCCCAAAAAACGATACCCTTCGTTTTCTGACACCAACAACCTACAAGTATAATAACTATACCACCACATATAGTTTGTATCTTACAGGGTCAGGGTATAACTTAACTTTGAACTACACACCTTGGGGTAATTTAAGTGGAAACATAAACGATTACAACATTACGTCAGGTCAGATTGTTGGGTCAAGATTTGTGGATATATCAACAGGGTCGTCAAACACAACAGAATATTTTTTGTGGATGAATAAAATATAAATAAGATGATAGATAAATTATTTGAAAAGTTTATGAACACCTCTGAAGGTGACCCCGATTTAATTTGGAATAAAGAACAATTCGTTGATATGTTATTAACTGATGATGATTTCTACCAAGAGTGGGGTGAAGATTGTTGTGAGGAATTAACATATACTGAGAGATACAATATATGGATTGGAAATAACTATGAAACTGGTATAGAATATAATCCGGAGATTATTCCTGATTTTGAAAATGATTATTATGAACCAACACCAAAAAGAAAATTAAAATGGAATTAACAAAAAAATATATAGATTTTATGTTGGAGAACGTTATTGGTTCCAACATCAGGGTTCAGTTACCGAATCCCCAAGAAGACGGAAAATTGTTTTGGACTAAATTAGGCCCGACAGTTTATATGAATGTTGAGTTGGAAGTTATTGAAAAATATACCCGTTCAGTTATTTTTAAATTGAAATTTGATAGATACGAAGTTGAGAAAATTATATTCATACCAATTGAATCTTCACCAATGAGTATAAAAGAAAAACTACACAACACTATTGAAAATTTAGTTAGTAAAACTTTTATCAGTGATGGTAGACAGGAAGAAATGAGACAGATGTATGAGGAAAAAAGAAAAACAATGTTTTCCAAATTAGAAAAGATGGTCGGTAAGATTAAAGAGGTTGAAGATAATAAATCAAATAAAATTATAGAATAATGACATACGATGAATTAGAAAATTGGCAAGCGGTTAGTTACCGAATGGATAACGAAGGGATTGATTATTGTTTTGAACACTACTCAAGTTTTGAGGAAATCAAAGATGAAGAATTTCACAGATTAAGATTGAGTTTCTTACAATATATGACAGAAATTCGTGAATACGTTGACAAAAAAGTTGATGAAGGTGAAAACTTTGAATTAGATGGAGAGTTGGAAGATGAATAATACACAATCAACTGACGATGAATTGTGGGACTATTATAGCGGATTACCAAATCCAATGTGGTATCAACATATCAAAGAATTAGAAGATGAGGAAGAAGATACAGGTAATAGTGATGATACTGAAGTTACTACTGAATAAAATAAAACGAAAAAGAAAAAGTATATGGGACTTATGAATAATATAGATAAAAAATATCAAGAGCTATTACAAGACATTCTTGATAACGGAGTAGAAAAGAAAGACAGAACCGGAACGGGAACAATCTCTGTGTTCGGAAGACAAATCAGACATAAAATGTCAGAAGGTTTCCCATTACTTACGACCAAGAAGATGCCATTTAAAACAATTGTAACAGAACTACTTTGGTTCTTACGAGGTGATACCAATATTAAGTTTTTAGTTGATAATAATTGTCACATTTGGGATGGAGACGCTTATAAACGATATGAAAATAGTTATGCTGCTTGGGTTGGAAATTCTTCGTGGTCAAATAATGCTGAGCCTTGGGATATGGAAAACTTTATTCGACTAATAAAAGAAGACGAGAGGTTTTGTTCCATATTTGGTGAGTTAGGTCCAATTTACGGAGCACAATGGAGAAATTGGGATGGTTATCATAATGCAATTGGTGAAGATAATAGATTCATAAAAAATATGAATGGTATAGACCAAATCCAAAACCTAATCAATGACCTTAAAGCGAATCCAGACAGTAGACGATTGATGGTTAATGCTTGGAATGTTGGAGAATTAGACCAAATGGTTCTTCCACCTTGTCATTATGGATTTCAAGTTTATACAAGAGAGTTGAGTTTGGAGGAAAGAGCAAAATGGTTAGAAGATAATAAAGGATACGACTTATTGGTTGGTAATTTAGAACACGACCATATAAGAGAAGTTGTTGAAGAAGAAGCACCAACCAGAGCAATCTCCCTAATGTGGAATCAACGTTCAGTAGATACAGGATTGGGTTGGAGTTTCAATATAGCGTCTTATTCATTACTTTTAATTATGTTAGCAAAACAAGTTAATATGATTCCGGATGAAATAATATGTAATTTAGGTGATGTTCATCTTTATTCAAATCATATTGAACCAATTAAAGAACAATTAGGTAGAGAACCATTTCCACTACCAAATGTTACATTATCAGATAGAATTGTTAATGATATTTCTGAATATACTTTAGAAGATATTAGATTGGAAAATTACCAATCTCATCCAACCATAAAGTTACCACTATCTAATTAATTTTTAGGACTACCCTTTAACTTTTAACATTTTAATGATATTTATATTAAAAGGTAGTCCTATGATTGGTATTTATAAAATTACAAATAAGAATAACGGTAAATCATATTTTGGTTCATCAAAGAATATTGAAACCCGATGGTTAACTCATAAAAATCAATTAAAAAATGGTATACACCATAATATATATTTACAAAGAACTTGGGATAAGTATGGTGAAGACATTTTTGTTTTTGAGATTGTTGAAGAATGTGATATAAATATTTTACTTGAAACCGAGCAGAAGTATTTAGATTCTAATCCGGAATATAATATTGGGTTAACCGCTAGCGGTGGTGATAATATTAGTAAAAATCCAAATAAAAAGGACATTATTAGTAGAATAACTAAATCGGTTAAAGATAGGTATGATTCTATGACTGATGATGAAAAAAAAATGAAACATTCTCAACCTATGGAACAAAACCCAAATTGGAGAGGTGGTACAAGTTTCAAATATTGTGAATGTGGTAATAGAATAGGTTATGGTAACATTTGTTGTAGTAAGTGTAGACCAAGAACTGAAAGTAATAATCCTTTTTACGGAAAAAACCATACAGAAGAAACTAAAAATAATTTAAGAGAAAAAAGATTGGGTGTTTATAACGGAAACCAAAATATCCCAATAATAATTGATAATGTTGAATATAGGTCTTCAGGTGAAGCCTCAAAGATACTTAATATCCCAATGGTTACAATTCGTTGGAGGGTTAGAAGTAATAATAAAAAATTTAATAATTACCAATATAAAGAATAAAAAATATGGAACAAAATATAAGAAAATATACCCACGAAGAAAGAACAGAATTGTTAAAACAAGCGATGGGGGAAGAAAGATATAATAAAGCGGTCGATGAGTTAATGCCGTTTGGTGGTGGTATGAGTGAATATTACGACTTTTATAAAATACCTTATAACGTAATAGCACCTTTAAGCAATTAAAAATGTTAATTCATATTCAGACACAGGAATTGGAAAAAGAGTTTATAAATCCGGTTAAAAATGGGTTTGTGTCTCATCCGGCAATTGATTACCAAACAAACGCCATCCACGCACAATTTGAAGGGAAAGATGTTATCATCTTTAACTTCAAAAAGTATGGATGGTTTAACGATAATAGATTTAACACATACAACCTATCATTAGGACCAGCAGGTATAACAATTGAAATATTATTATGAAAAGTCCATTAAGTGGGAGAGAAATGAAACTAATGACGGAACCATCCACATTAGATTATAAAGGAAAGACTTATAATGTTATTCACCATTATTATTTATGTGAATTAACAAACGAACAATTCACAACAACAGAGTTGGATGAACAAAATTTACAAGAACTTAACAAACAAGTTAAACTTGATTTTTTAGAAGAATGTGGTCTTTTAGAAAGTGAAGAGGGAAAAATAAATATATCAACCTTATATGAAGGAAGAACAAAATACAGAATTGGAGAACAATAATTACTTTAATAAGAATAAAGTAAAAATTAATAAAATAGTTAAGGAGTATGAAAGCGCCTCAAATAAAGAAGTTTGGGAAGGCGTAAGGGATAATTTTACCTTTGGGTTCTTAGGTGCTACCTTAGTCGTTTTTATTGCAACACGGACAGATATTGCGGTTTTATTGGGGTATCTGATATATTACTTCTTTATGGGTAAGATTGTTAACCGACCAAAATATGTAACGGACTTGGGTAAACTAATTGTGTTTCCGATACCATCCGCATTAGGTGCGTTTGTAGGTTATAAATTAAGTTATGTATTACTTAATTTAATTCAATAAAAAAACCGACGTAATGTCGGTTTTGTTGTTTTAAACCAAATAAAAATCTGGACTTGTCATAACTGAAGCTACTTTATCTTGATTATATAAATTTGTATTTTTTCTATCGGAAATTGCTTGTTTAATTAATTCTTCATCAGATTTACCGGATTTAATTCCGGACTCTAAACTTTTTGCAAATTTCTGAAAATATCCCGGGCCATTCCAACTAGCGTATGAGAAGTGCATTAATAACCTATCATTAGACTCAACACGTTCTCTAAGTTCGGGTGAAAAATAATTATTCGAATTTATATCATATTGATTTTTCATTATTTTTGCGGCTAAAGTTTTTAATGTATCTTCTAGTTGACCCCCTTTATAATTATGAAACCAAGTTTTACAAAAAGGTTTTAGACCTAATTTTGTTTTTTCATCATCAATAATTTTGAAAAACTCTTTACCGTCCTGAGTACTTTCCCAATTACCATTCTTTCT
>Ga0209500_10003629_pt1 | contig 10430 bp, 11 predicted proteins | sample S_140212_EF_Meta_FD_187323 | JGI IMG/M metagenome (GOLD analysis project Ga0209500, IMG submission 187323) | Freshwater microbial communities from Lake Simoncouche, Canada to study carbon cycling - S_140212_EF_MetaG (SPAdes) (version 2) | ecosystem: Environmental > Aquatic > Freshwater > Lake ...
AAATTTTTTACCATCATATCTCCAAGCTTCAGTAACATCATCATCACAATCAACCCATTTTAAATCTTGATGAACAGGAAATTCATTATCTGCTATTTGGCAAATTTTATTTTCTTTAATTAAAATAAGTGCTTTTTTCATATTTAATCCTTATTTGTATTCGTAAACAATAACTAATCCATTTGCTCCTGCCACGCCACTTGTTCCTGCAGCTCCACCTGTTCCTACAGTTGCAGTTACAGAAGCAGCTAAAGATGTTGCATCTAGTTTTTCTCTAGCATATCCACCACCACCACCAGCAGAACCAGCAATATTACTTTTTCCTGATGTATAATTAACTCCAGCGCCACCTGATCCTGTTGCACCTAAAAAAGATACTCCACTACTAGATCTACCGTTACTGTTAGAACCTCCAGTGCTTCCCGATATGTTTAAATCTCCACCTGTGCCAGCTCCGCCTGTGCCACCACTTGATCCACCCGCACCACCTGTTGCAGAACAAAAAGATCCAAAAGATGAAGTTCCGCCTGTGGTGTTGTTATTACCACCACCGCCAGCACCTACAACCTCAACAATTACAAAAGTTGGATTATTTGTAGCTTTAGTATAAGTGCCTGTTGAAGTAAAATATTGAATATTATATAATGTGCCTGTTAAAGAAAGCGTAGTCCATGTTGGCGCACTAGCACCAGCAGATGTTAATACTTGCCCTGATGTCCCTGCCGCAGTAAGAGCAATTGCAGTTCCCGTTCCATAAGCCGCACCGCCCGCAGTTGCAGTAGCAGTTGAGTTTGTTCCACCATTAGCAATAGGAAGTGTTCCTGTTACCGCAGTGGTTAAACTAGCTTGTCCTGAAGTATTTACCTTATTGGCAAATTGACTTAAATTAAATGCTTGTGTCATCTTTTCCCCTTATGCCGCACCTGCGCGAGCAAATGTTTGTTGTTGTAATAAAAAGGTTTGCGTTGGCGAGTTAGTTAAATTATAACTATTTACATATTCTGTGTAATCAACGCTTGATTCATATAATACACCATTAGCATAAATTCCTAAAGAACCACTTGTATAGTTAAATGAATAGCTTGTTTGTCCAATAGTTGTATATGTTACCACATTTTGAGGTGATCCCGTAGGTGAGGTTAGATTGTTTCCGCTAAATTGAATGATTGTCAAAATACCACTAGAAGTTGCAGGTATATTCGTATAAGTATTGCCTGCAATATCGTAATCTTGGTCAGGAACAATTGTGCCATTATAAAAAGGCAATTCGTATCCCGATTGAAATTGCCAATCAGTAGGCGTATAAGATGAAGCGGAAGTAAGTGTTGTTTCAAATCGGCTAAATACAGGATAACTTGAGCTTGAAGCCCTATAAGTATAAATATTTGAACCTGCTGAAGCGGTTGGTGCGGTTGTAAATGTAATAGTTTGAGTGCCATAATTAACACTTGATACAGTATATTGAGTTGGCGTTCCTGTATTGCTAAATGTTATTTTATCGCCTGCATTAATAAGTTGATATGGCATAGCAGAATTATTCCAAGTCATATTATTTCCTGAAGTTGATGCGACTTGTAAATGGGTATTGTCATAAAAAGCACCACTTGAGATGGCTCTCATTGAATAAATAGTTACTATGTCATTTAAAGTAGCGCCTGTTGTTAAAGTGACTGTTCCTGTTGCTCCACCTGTGTCAGTATATTCTGTTGTTGATAATAATAAACCATTTAAAAATACTAAACATTGACCTGAAATATAAGTTGATGCTCTTGTTATTGAAAACACTGTTTGACCGCTTGTAGCAGTAAAGTTAGCAATAGTCATGTAAAAATTATCAGGTGTTGTAAATCCTCTAATACGACCATAAATATCAAAAGTAATAGTTGCGGCTGATCCTGTAAAAGTAGCAGGACCACCAAAATCTAAAAATGGATCAAGTGCTGCAATAAGCTGACCATCTTCAGTATTTTTTATTTTTACAAGCCCATCATTAATTCCCGTTGATGAGGTTGCCGTAGTAATTAATTGACCTGTTCTTACATCAAGATCAATAAGATTTGGAAGTGTTAATGGTATTACAGGCACTCCATTAGGTAAAGCTGACCAAAGTCTAGGGTCAAATGAAGCTACATCAGTAGGCACAAAAGCACCTGAACCTGAAGCGTAATCAGCAAAATAAGTATCAAAGCTAAATTTACGACCTGTTCTATTTATATATACAAGATATTTATTAGTGCCAAAAGCAGGATCAGCTAAATACCATTTATAATCTGAAGGTGTAGTTGATACACTTGCTGAATTAGTATTATAAAGACCATAATAAAGTCTATTTGTAGGGCTTAAACTAAAATTAGTTAATCCATCAATGCTATCTGCATAAGCTACGGATAAAAATTTTTCAATATATTGAAAAGTGGTTGGTCGCCATATAAGTTTTGCTGAAGCTAAAGAATAATGGCTATTAGCAAGATTATTAACCATTTGACAAAAGAAATACCAATCGCCTGCGGGTATATTAAATAATTGAACATCAGGCATATAAGTATCAACAACATAAGGAACGCCTGCAGGTTGCACTTCAGTAGTGCCTGCAAATATAAGCTGATCTTCAGTTGGGTATTGATAAGCTGAATAATATATATTGGCATATTCAGAAATACCTGCACTTGAAGTTTGTATTCTTAATGTAAAAGCAGGGTTAGTAATAGAAGGATATTGAGCAATAACAACAGGCGAATAAACTGTGCCAAAAGTAAGAGGGCTAGGCAGTCCTGAATTATCTAATGGTGCAAATTGAGTAACATTATATTCATCATAAACCGCAGGATTATATTCAGATAAACTTAATGTTGCAGTTATAGTTCCGTTTTCACCAAATTTTTCAATAACTTTTAATATTCTAAATAATTTAGCTGACCAACCATAATTAACATTAGTAACTGTAACAATATCGCCTGCTTCTAATTCAAGACCAATATAATTAATTTCACATTGAATTTGTAAATCTTCTCTTGCCGCTTCTAACATACGATTAGCAAGGTATTGAGCAGTTACAGAATTGTTAGTTAAGTAAAGACTTACTGATTGTTTATTGACAGGTTCATTAGGAAATAAAAGGCTAGGGTTTAATTCTGCTAAATCAAAAGTTGCCGCATTAAATAAATCTTGTTGATCTCTGTCAGGAAATTTACATTCAATAACATTAAATGAATTTGAAATATCAATAGGGCTGATAGATAATGGACCAATCATATTAGTATCATTAATATCCATAGCCACAGAATAAGATGGTGTTTGAACAATTACACCCCAAAGACCTGTAATTTCATTATATTTAACCAAGCAATCGCAACAATTAGCCATCATTTGAATATTTGGCATAATTTTTTGAGCAGTATCTAATGTGCCATTAAATTCAAATCGTTTCATTGTAGATGGATCGCCATTGTAAAGCGTATAAGTAATATTTTGATTTGAATAAGTATTAAGCGCAGTTAAACTTGCAGTATCAATATTATCTACAGGTATTGCCGCACCATAACGAGTTGATGATAAATAATCTAAAAAGCAATCACCAGGAGCTTTTCTTGAATTAGTTAATTCAAAATTAGTTCCATTAAGACCTAAAAGATTTCTTGATTGAGAATATTTAAGTTTAATAATTGCAAAAGCGCAATTACTCATTGTTTTTGCACTACTCCATTTATAAGTAAGATTAGAATTACTCATAATTGTAATAGCGCTTGTAGATGAATTAGCAGGTGAATTTGAACCATTTTTATATAAATAAATATTCATATACCCTGAAATATCTTGAACCTCTCCTGTGCTTGGATCATAAAGTCCTGTAACTTTAGTTAAATCTGTAGCATCAAATACACATTGTTTTCCACCCCAAAATATATTGCCAAAAGTTATAGTGTCAGGAGTTCCGCCTGTTTCTGTATTAGTTACTTCAGACAAAGCAAATACATAATAAAGAGTTTGATTGTCTTTAGTAATAGAAAGGTCTGTAATAATTCCACCTGTCCAAGCATGACCATAAATTACAGGCAGTTTATTGTCCCCTGCTGGCGGAGTTTGTGCGCGACCACCAGGATTAGGTTCAGCTTGTTGAGGTGCTGGCGGTGAAGGCGCAAGTAATTTAGATAAAATAGCACTTGCTATCATTTGAATAGCAAAACTCATAGGATTAAATGCGGCAAAAGCGGCAGTTATAAAGCTCATTTAATTTCCCATATATGTTCTAGTTTTTGCATACCATATCTTTCAAATTTTAAATCATCATAAGATGACATTGTAGCTTGATTAATTTCCTTTTTTATTAATAATTCTTTTGCTATCTTGATATATTCTTTAATCAACCTAGCAATAACAAATTTGTTATATCCATGCAACATGACTTCTTGAAGCTGAATACTTTTATCATTCCAAAAACAATGATTTTTATAAGCAATTAAAATTCCTGTTTGCTCATCATCAATCAATATAAATCCTTGACCTGATATTATATTTGTAATGAGTTGCATTACATAAGTTTTAGACCAATCTAATGGATTACCTTTTAATTGACTATCTGTTTTTATAGCAAAGTCTTTTAAAAGTTCTATTATCTTATCTATGTCGTATTTGTTAGCTTTTCTTATCAACTTCTATAAACGCTTGGATCAGCATCTCTACCAAAGAAATAATTTATTTGTCCAATAGTAGAAACTCTATCCATTGAAGTATCTGCGGGTGAAAAAAATTGCCATGAATTATTATTAGTATAACGACCAGCGGTTCTATTTTGTAAAATAATTTGAATGCTTGATGCAGTTACATTGATTGCACCATAATACATTCTAGCTTCTTCAAACCATTGCTCTGTAATATTAAAAGAATTAACATAACCTGTAAAAAACTTATAAAGACCGCCTGTGCCACCTGTAGTTATAAGCTCATTATTTTCATCAAAAAATCCATGCCACATTTCAATAAAAGAACCTTTAATTTTATTACTTAATACCCAACCTAATTCAGCGGTATTAATGCCTACTAAAGTAATTGAAGTTTCATTAGCAGTTGATTTAATATCTCTTTGAACATCACCTACTTTAACTAATGCACCAAGCGCATCAAATGGCTCTGAATCAACCGCAGGAATTGTTAATACGGAAGGAGTAGAAGCAAGGCGATAAACAACATTATCACCTAAAGCATCTTGAGTAGTAACGCGGATAAAATCCGCCATTCTAATGTTATTTGTATTTTGTATTGGTGTTATATTGTTTGACATTATAAAACCGCTTCTATCGCTTTAAATGTTCCTGACCATTGAATAAATGAATCATTAGTCATTGGAATAAGAGTGTAATTAGGATAACTTTGAAGAATGACAGGAAATGTTATACCTGTAAAAGTGCTACCACCTAATGATTGTGTAGTGCCATATTGACCTATAACTGCATACATAGGGCTTGCAAGTGTAGTCATAATAGTTCTATGCACAGGAATTGATACTGTAGAGCTACCACCTCTTTGAACATTGGCAGTTGCTATATAAGAATATCTATCAATCTGTAAAAAGTCGCCTGTTTTTACAATATATTCTGTAGGCGACATTGAAGGTAGTGATCCTAATACAATAGTTTTATTAGCTGAAGATGTTTGATATGCACAAGCGCCAATTTCGGCAGAAGTCATATCGCCTTGATAATAAATATAATTAGCCCAACCTGTTACACCAAAATTAAGATATTGTTCAAACTCTCGATCAGCCGCTCTTAATGATGATAGCAATTGTCTATTTTGAGAATACAAAAGATAATTCATAGGTTTCATATCAAAGCCAAAAGGTTGCACACCAATAATTTCAGAAGTAGAAATTCTTTGATTTCGGCTCATCATTTGACCAATAAATCTTTGATCGTTAATGCCTACGGATTCAGCTATAGAAAGAATTGTATTTAAAGTAGCCATATATTATCTCGATTGTGGTAGTGATCTTTGAGCAGATTGATTAGCCGCCCATACACCTTGTTTATTTTTAGCCAAGAATTGTAAACCTGATTGTGTATCAATAGCACTCATGTTAGCAATGTAAGGACCATTATAAACTACTTGAGGTTGATTTTGCCCCATCATTTGATTTGTATTAGTATTAGATACAATTTTTCCTGCTGATTTAGGAATAAACATTTCAGGACCATTCTCACCTACCATTGAAGGTTGTCCAGCATTAATATCATTACCACCTGCTGATTGAAGCATTGATGGTATATAAAGATTACCTAATGATGAATTTACGCCTACTGTAGAAGCCGCGCCACCGCCACCAAATATACTACTTGCCAAACTACTAAAAAATCCACCAATACCACCACCGCCACCGCCAAATATTCCCATGATAGATTTAGCCGCCGCTTGAGCTTGAATGCGAGCCATTTCGTGAATGATAGATGAAGCAAATGATCTAAAGTTAAGTTTACCTGTTTCAAAAAATGTTGTTAATGTATCCTCTAAACTTTTTGTCATATTAGTAAATGCTTGTGCGCCAATTTCACCAGCTTTTTCTGATTCACGCATATAAATAGCGTAGGCATTTTTCCAACCTTCAGCAAAATTAGTTTGAATTTCTTTTTGTTTTTCAGATAAAGCTACTTCACTATCTAATGCTTCTTTAGCGCCTTGTTTTCTGACATCATAAATTTCTTTAATTTTTTGCGCTCTTTGAGAATTATCAGGAATGCTTTTAAGCTCTTGAGCCATTTCATTATTAAGTTTAGCTATGTCTTGATCATATTTAAGTTGTAATTCTTTTTGCTTTGTAGTCCATTCATCAGTGTTGTATGAATCTAATTTAATTTGTAATGATCGTTTTTGAAATTCTAATTCTTCTTTGGCTAAAGTAAGTCTAGCTTTATATTGAGCATAATAAGCATTTTCTAAATCAAGATTTCCTTTTGATAAATCTGCAGCAGTAACATCAACAGTAGAGGTAACAGGTTTTTCTACTTCCGCTCGCATTTCTGCAATTTTTTTAAGAAGGTCTGCAAGACCAGGCGTATCGGTTCCTAATGAACCAATAGCTGACATAAATTTTAATAAAAGACCAGCACCCGGAAAGAAAGCAATCGTAGCATTTTTAAGAGCTATCATAGCTCCTGTTAATTCCATAATAGCAATAGTAAATGAGCTAATTGCTTTTACTGTGTAAACAGAAAATACCACTTCAATAATATCTTTAAATTGTTGAACGCTAACTACTAAACCATCATTACCAACAAACTTTCCTAAAATATCTGCAAATGCAATAGTAAGATTTTGCATAGACACTTTAAGATTATCATCTAATTGTGCCAAACGATTGACTGAATCACCCGCGCTATCGTAACCACCTTTTACTTTTTTAAGGTTTTCTAAAAATGCTTCAGGACCAAATGTTTTAGAGCCTTTGCCTAAAAACATTGCCTTTATATTAGCTCTTTCAAAATCGCTATCTAATTTTAATAGGCCTTTAGAAAATACTTCAAGAGCTTGGCTAGGTTGTAATTTAGCAATTTCAGATAAGCTAATGCCCATCTTGTTGAATTTTTCAACAGCATCAATACCTTTGCCTGATTGCATTTCATCAATTTTGCTGAATAAAGTTGCAAGGACTTTACTTGTGTTTTCTGCTGCAACGCCTGAAGCTTCTAACGCTGCTCTGTATTCAAGGACTTTAGCAGTAGATAATCCAAAGCTGTCTGCCATATCTTTAACATCACGAGATAGCCCAATAGCTTTAGCTGTAAGTGCAGCAATGCCTATTCCTGCAAGATTGAAATTTGATGTAAAAGAACCGAATGCCCTTTGAACAAGATTAAGTTCTTTACCTAGGTTGTTAAACGCAGTTTGAAGGTCTTTGGCTTGTTTTTTTGCCTTGTCTGTGGCTTTGTCCCAATCGACAGTAATGAGGCCTAATTTGACGCTTAATGAGCCAATGGTTGCCATTATTTTTTACCTTCTGCAATTTTATCTATTTGAGCTTTTAAAGCTTGGCCAAGCCTGCCTTGAATATTTTCAATATTATCATTCAAAGCTGGTTTCAAAAATGCGTGTTTACGCACTCGTTTGTTACCAAACTCTTGAGATACGCCAACGGGTTTGAGGCCTTTCCAACGAGTTTGAAATTTGCCTTTTTTATTTAAAGTTGTATGTAAAAATGAAGTATCACGAATTGGGCTAGATGTAACACGAACCAAGTAGCTTTCACCTTGATAATATTTTGAGCCTCTGTCAAACATTTGAGGCCTGTGAGCTTTCATATAAATATGGTCTTTTAAATGGCCATCTTTACTGTCTGCGTCATAAGGTGCATATGAAATAGCATCTTGTAAAACAGGCTCCATAGCATAAAGTAAAGCACTACGCCAAATTCTGTCAGTTTTAGCTCGGCCAATTTCCTCACGCAATTCGTCCATGCGTTCAAAGAGAGCCTCAAAACCTTCAGCTTTAAATTGATAATCCATTATTTTTTAAATATATCCATTTTAAATTTAGGCGCTTGCGTCATAAATAATAACAATGAATTACTTACATCATTATCTTCAATATCAGGGCTTTTTGAATAATCATCAATCCAAGGGAATATTTCATTTGACTTATATGCTCTTTGGTTAGGACCACGCATATAATTATAGAGAGCGGTTGTAATGGGTGTTAAAGCATTGTAGATAGCTTTATTACCTAACATTCCTTCCGCATACATAACTTGTATCTCCGCAAATAATTCTTCATCTAATGAATTAATGTATTGTTCTGTATGCCCATTAAAAACCATTGCCGCAGTAACTTGCCTACGAAGTGATTTTCTTAATTTTTTTTTACGCTACTATAATCAGGCTTAATAACTTTTTCTATTTCATTGACTATTTGCTTTATTACATCATCAGGAAATTCTTTTGATATTTCCTCAAAACTTTCAGTAATTGGCTCACCTGTTTCTGAAACCAATAAATGAAAGTATTCTTCTACTTTAATTTCCCACATAATAGATAATGTTGCAACATTTCGTATTGAATTACCATCTACAATAATGTCATTATCTTTAACAATAATAAAATCTTTATCTTTGTTGATTGCTTTTAAAAATTCATCGCCACCTTCATCAATTGATTTTTTTACAGGTTTGGCTAATTTTTTATAAAGCGCTTCTACTTTTGTTTCATCTACTGCGACAATGGTTTCATTAATAGATTCCATTTCTTGTTTGAAAGGTATTCTCACTTTCAAATCAAATTCAGCTTCATCTGTTTTAATATGAAGCACTCTTAAATTAACTTTGTCTTTTACAGCGGTATATTTACTACCTAATTTGTCAGCAAACGCCATACAAACTCCTCTTGTTATTGTGATTTAATTATTTTTTCATATATAGCATTATTAACTTTTTGTGCATAATCTACTACTTCTTGCGGGGACATTGTGTCAGCATGGTGTTTCGCAATTTCATGAGCCAAAACAATTCCTGTAATTCGTTGTTCAGAAAAACCGAACCAATTCTTTTGACCTGAATTAGCTCGGTTCACTAAATAATCTAACATGCCATTGTTGAGTAAATAACTACTTAAATCTTGTTGTGTTTTTACTTGCATTATTTTGTCCTAGACGTTATTTGACCAACCATATTGATTGCCTCTTGGGTGAATCGTAAATGAGCATTTTGCTTCAGCAGTTGGGTTAGTATCTACATCCCATTGACCAACGCGGCCATTGAAAGCATAAGCAACATAATTACTTTGACCATCAGTAGCAAGAATAACAAAAGTGCGGTCAATAGTGCCATTGTATGCATCTGCTCGCATTTGAAGTAATTGTGTGTCAGCAGGATTCCATGCCGCAGTAATTGTCATTGATGTTGGTGGCGCTTGTGTAGGAATCTTGTCTGATTGACGAGAGCCAGCTACATTGAAGTTTGCCATTGCATCATCTTGACCAAAAGCAGGAATAGCTTCTACAGGAACAATATTTGCATCAATAGCAATAGCATTAACATCTGCCCATGTTTCTAATTCTGTGTTATCTAGTGCGGTTGGATTTGCACCTGATTGAGCAAATAAGGTTGCGCTAAATCCCGGTAATACTCTATTTGGAAGTGCCATAATTAAATTTCCTTTTTAAAAATAATCAAAAAATCTTATGTTGGAATGTATAAAGTGCAATCCAATGAAATATTATATAGTTTAATTTCGTCATCATAACTTTGAAACCTCATTGCTACATCAGCTTTAGATATTGCAAATCCTGTTGTATCAGGATTACCAAACATGCCTTGATAGCCATGTAACGCTTGTATAATACTATTTGCTACATCATAACAATCTGCCATCTGTTTAGTATATACATTCATTTCAATTAAAGGTGTATCTATCCCTTTGTTATTTTGCGGGATACCTGTGTAAACAGGT
>Ga0209500_10003631_pt1 | contig 10429 bp, 12 predicted proteins | sample S_140212_EF_Meta_FD_187323 | JGI IMG/M metagenome (GOLD analysis project Ga0209500, IMG submission 187323) | Freshwater microbial communities from Lake Simoncouche, Canada to study carbon cycling - S_140212_EF_MetaG (SPAdes) (version 2) | ecosystem: Environmental > Aquatic > Freshwater > Lake ...
CCTGTTGTTTTAACACCTAAACGTATGCCTGCACCTTTACCTCGTTTTTCCAGTAAAGATTTAATCTTTTTGTAGGCCTGTTCATTAATTGTTATCATACCAATATTTAACGTTAAATACATGCTATATGTCCTATTCAGAAAAAGTAATTGATCATTATGAAAATCCACGTAACGTGGGTAGCTTTGCTAAAGACGAAGATGGCGTAGGCACGGGTATGGTTGGGGCCCCAGCGTGTGGGGATGTTATGAAGTTACAAATTAAGGTAGATGAACATGGTATTATTAGAGATGCTCGTTTCAAGACATATGGATGCGGTTCAGCAATCGCCAGTAGTTCGTTGGTTACAGAACTTATTCGTGGGATGCATATTGATGATGCTTCTAATATACGCAACAATCAGATTGCCGAAGAACTAGCATTACCCCCGGTTAAAATACATTGCTCAATCCTTGCTGAAGACGCAATCAAAGCGGCTGTAGCAGACTATAAAGAAAAACATGGAACAAATTAATATAAGTGATAGCTGTCTATACAAAGTAGCAGATTTACTAGCAGAAGAAAACGATCCTAATTTAAAACTACGAGTATTTGTTCAAGGCGGTGGTTGTAGTGGTTTTCAATACGGCTTTACATTTGATGAAGCAGTTAACGAAGATGACTTTGTTATTGAAAAGGAATCTGTTAAAGTGTTAATTGACAGCATGAGCTATCAGTATCTTGTTGGTTCAACTATAGACTACAAAGAAGATATAACAGGCAGTCAGTTTGTTATTCAAAATCCTAATGCCCAAACAACTTGCGGGTGCGGGTCTAGCTTTTCGGTATGAATGGCCATTGTATTATTTTATCCACCAAAGCATTAGGTATTCTAACAAGGAATCCTGGAGTATACAGGATAGCAACCCATTTACGTAGTAACGGTTGGAATTGCGATGTTTTAGATTGGTTTGATTTTTGGGAAAAAGCAGATCTAGAAAATTATCTACGTCGACACGTTACTTCAGAAACCAAATGGATCGGCATATCAAATACATGGATACCGCATAATTTCCAGGTTGAAAAAACACTTAAAATTTTAAAAGAAACTATACAGTTTATTAAGTCATTAAACTCGGATATTCTTATCGTAGCCGGAGGCCAAACCCCATTTGATACTTGCCTAGGAGCCGATTATTACATATATGGATACGCTGAAAATGCTTTATTAAAATTGTTAGATTACAAGTTTGGTAATGGCAATCCTATATTCTATACTAAACATCTTGACGGTAAACTAATCGATGCCGTCCATACCGAGCCTTCGGCAGGACTGAACAGTTACGAAATTGCTTATCAAGACGACGACTTTATCAGTGACACAGAAACTCTTACAATCGAATTTGGGAGGGGCTGTAAATTTTCTTGTGATTTTTGTAATTTTCCATTTATCGGGATTAAAGAAGATACTTCAACTTCCGAAGAAAATCTCTATAGGGAGCTAATGACCAACTATGAAAAATGGGGCACCACTTCATACACAGTAGCAGACGAGACAGTTAATGATAGAATAGAAAAACTTATAAAAATAAAAAATGTAGTAAATCGATTACCCTTTAAACCAGATTTTGCAGCCTTCACTAGACTAGACTTATTTCGGAGTCATCCAGAAAAAATAGAGCTAATGTGCGAAGGACGGATCTGGAGTCAGTTTTACGGAATAGAAACATTCAATCATAGGACTGGAAAATTAGTAGGCAAAGGACTAAATCCAGAATATTCAAAAGAACTTTTATTAAACATACGAGAATATTTTTTGAAAAATCTAGGAAGATATAGAGGTACAGTATCAATGATAGCCGGATTACCCCACGAGTCAATTGATAGTATGCGAGAATCTAATAAATGGTTATTAGAAAATTGGTCTGATCAACATGTCCATTGGTGGCCTTTTCAGATTGTTAAAAATGGTAGTATGAGTGCTATAGGTGAAGATTTTATCAAATATGGTTATAAAGAAATGTCACCAGACGATCCGTCGTTTACGAGCTTTTCTTCTGAAGGTTCGTTGAACTGGATAAATGAACACACCAACTATCATGAGGTTAATAAGCTCGTAGAAACCGAATTTAGCCCGAATGAAAAATTCAGATTATCTAATTTTAAATTAATGCAAATGTTGCCGCTTGTTGGCTTCGAACACGCAATCACGTTGACCCCAAATTATACTAAATCTCTAAGTTTTCGTGGACTTCTCGACTCTGAAGTAAATATCTACATAGACCAAAAGAAAAACTCCTAATGCTATATAGAGCACTTAAAAATAATACAATCAATTTGGGCAGTAAAGAAACTGTAGAGTTTGATGCGGGCGAAGGTGTTGTATTTGTGCCACAACCAAATAGTAAAATATACCTACACTGGCTTACTGATAGCGGTAAAATGCGCCAAACCTACACTATGACATTCGACACACGAGTCACAGGTAAACTCAAAATAATCAACGGCTTAGATAGCCCTACTAGCGTTCATGTTATTCATATCGATTGACAAGGCTGGTAAATTCTGTTATACTATTAGCATCATAGTTAGAAAGGTATAGCATGTTCCAAATTATTCAAGAACTTGAAGCAGATAATTCTCGCCTCGCCAAAGAAGCGATCATTGAGCGTGAGAAAGACAACGTTGAATTGCTTGAAGGCATTCACTTAGCTCTTAGTCCCTATATTACATTTGGTGTTAAAAAAGTCCCTACATTTACAGGTCCAGACGGTCAAGGACTTCCGTGGGAAGCATTTAAAGAATTGTGTGAGTTGTTGGCTACACGCAAATTAACAGGCGACGATGCTCGTTCAGCAATTGAACTAGCCCTAAGTGCAAGTACAAAAGCACAGTGGAATGATTGGTACCGCCGTATCCTTATCAAAGACCTGCGTTGCGGAGTTTCAGAAAAGACTGTAAATAAAGTAGTCAAGGGCGCTGTACCTGTTTTTGAATGTATGCTAGCCCACGATGGAGCCAACCATGAGAAGAAAGTTAAAGGTGTTAAACTGCTCGAACCAAAGTTGGACGGAGTACGATGTATCACCGTTGTCGACTACGAAGCCCGCACCGTTGTTCAATACACACGTAATGGTAAAGTCTTGGAAAACTTTAGCCACATTGCAGATAGCCTTTTGGCTAACATCGATGATTTGGGTAGAAGCTATGTTCTCGACGGAGAAGTAGTATCAAGCAGTTTCCAAACGCTAATGAAGCAAGTACATCGCAAGGATGATGTACAAGCAAGCGATGCCCGACTAATGTTGTTTGATATGATTCCATTAGTTGAATTTAAAGAAGGCAAAAGCACACTAGGCCAACGCCGCCGTAGTAACTTGTTGCGTTCATTCAAACACACTTTTGACAAGTGTGGCAACATTGATGTAATTCCACAGACTGAAGTGGACCTTGACGGAATGGTTGGCGAAGTACAGTTCCGTGCCTACAATAAAGAAGCTATTGAAGCGGGCTTTGAAGGTATTATGATTAAAGATCCTAATGCTATGTATGAGTGCAAGCGTTCAGCAAGCTGGTTAAAACAAAAGCCGTTTATCGAAGTTAGTCTTACTGTTACAGCAGTAGAAGAAGGTACGGGTAAAAATCTAGGACGATTAGGAGCATTGATTTGTGAAGGTACAGATGATGGTAAAGTTATTCACGTTAATGTTGGTTCCGGTTTCACTGATGAGCAACGCACTGAATACTGGGGTGACAAAGATACTATGCTTGGTCAGATTGTTGAAGTCCGAGCGGATGCGGCAACTAGGAATCAAGACAGCGAAGATATATATTCGTTACGGTTCCCACGCTTTTTACGCTTCCGAGGTTTTGCAAAAGGTGAAAAAATCTAAAATGGATAGATTAGCAATTAAAGATTTTATGTACGGAGGGCTTTTGGAGCTCATCCGAAATCGTAAGTATTATTATCATAGTGCCGTAGGTGCAGGATACAGTCATCTTACTGATGAGGGCAAAACAGCCCTTGCAGAATATATGAATATGGTCAGTTGGAAAATGCTCGAGGCTGAAGAAATTGACCTTAATAACCGAGCCAAAGAGCAAACATTAAATGCCTTAAAAGGAGAAAGTAAGTAAAGTGTCTAAAGACGATATCCTCGAGTTTGAGGGAGTAGTAGAAGAAGTACTACCTAATGCCATGTTCCGTGTTAGGATAAACGAAAATTATGTACCACTATGCGTAATTGGTGGTAGAATGCGCCAAAACAGAATTCAAATTCTGCTTGGCGACAAAGTCAAAATAGAAGTTAGCACGTATGACCTTAGCAAAGGCCGTGTTACTTACCGAACCAAATGAACTAATTCAAATACATCGCCCAGCTAGGGTGACGCAAATCAAACCTCATCTGTTTACGTTTTTCAACAAGTTCCCAATATGAGGGCTTGTGCGGTAACACTTTTGGTTTGATTTTCTTATTGTTACCTTTACCCGCATTGCATGGTCCGCAGGCCGTAGTAGCGTTTTCCCAAACACTTTTACCGCCGTGACTCGTTGGAACAACGTGATCAAGAGTTGCAGTTTTGCGGTTAACGCTTGTTCCACAATATTGGCAAGTAAACTGGTCGCGCAAGAATACATTCATTTTGGAATAACGAATGTAACCTTTTTTCTTGTAATATTCCCGTAGGATCATTACAGCTGGAACCCGAGTTTCCCAACGAGCGGAATGGACAACCCAGTTGTCGTGCCATTCTAATACGGTTACTTTATCAAGTACCATATAACGAATCGCTTCTTGCCATGTGATTGCGCTAAGTGGCAACACAGAAACTGGGCTAGCATCGGAATTTAACAATAGGCAGTCCAAAATCAACTCTCTTTATAAATAATGTAGTTCGCGATACGGGGGTATCCAACTACTTTAACGCTTTAGGGGGCATCAACCATGTATTTACACAACAAATATACCAAGTGGTACTATCTTATAATAGCACAAGCCGGTAAAAGAATCAATCAAACCGGCTATGTTGAAAAACATCATATAATTCCAAAATCACTAGGAGGAAATAACAATGCTAGTAATCTAGTACTACTTACTCCTAAAGAACATTATATTTGTCATCTTCTATTAACAAAAATGGTAGACGGCACAAATAAAAGAAAGATGTGGTATGCTTCTTATATGATGATGAAAGGATCCGGAAGATATAAACCATCTGCCAAGATGTATGAATATGCTAGACAGAATATGATTAGAGCAAACAAAGATCGCCCTGGCCCAAACTTAGGAAAGACATGGTCAGAAGACACCCGTAAAAAACAGTCAAAATCAAAGAAGGGTGTTCCATTAGGGCCCATGTCAGAAGATCATAAGAATAAACTTCGTACACCAAAATCTGAGGAACATAAAAGAAAACTTTCTCAAGCACGATTGGGAAGAAAATTTAAAAAACACTCTGAGGAAACAAAGGCAAAAATAAGTGCAAAAGCTAAAGGAAGAACATTGCCAAAAGTTATCTGTGAACATTGTAGTATGAATATATCGCATACAAATTATAATAGATGGCATGGTAAAAATTGTAAAACTCTACAAAATAAAGTATAATAAAATATGAGCAAGATATTAGTCACAGGTCATTTGGGTTGGATTGGAAGCAATTTCACCAAGCTACTTGATCAACATAACATTTCGTGGGTAGGAATAGATCGTGTTGCAGGCGAGGATCTCTTGCTGGATATGCAACCCTTCATTGATCGAGTTAAAGACTGTGATACAGTAGTACATCTAGCCGCAACTGCTCGCATACCACCAAGCTGGTCGCAGGCAGATCACTACAGAGAAAACAATGTAGGTGTTACTGATCGTGTGGCTCGCGTCTGTGCAGAACAAGGCAAGTATCTAGTCTTTGCAAGTTCCAGTAGTGTCTACGGCAATGGAAACGGTCCTTTGAATCCCTACTCTTGGACCAAACACGCAGGTGAGGAATGTATACGTATGCACTCTCGAAGTATGGGCTTAGAATATACTATTGCCAGACTGTTTACTAATTACAGCGAGGACGACCCTAGCGGTCTTGTCATATCAAAGTGGCTAGACGCACACCGCAACGGTACTCCCTTAGTCTTGCGTGGAGAAGGCAGTCAAAGTCGAGACTTTATACACGTTAGCGACACTTGTAAAGCCCTGCTGGCTATTTGTGAACAGAAACCTTTAAACTCCAGTTTAGATATAGGCACGGGTACCGCTGTTAAACTTTTAGACATTATCAAATTATTTGGCTCTAATTACGTTACTGAAGCAGAACTTCCGGGTTATGCACGTATTACCAAGGCAAATGTATATGATACGGCTAAACGACTTAATTGGGTAGCTAGAATAGATTTAATCCCTTGGATTAATAGTCAGATTAGATAGCGTCAATATCTATATCAAGGTCGACGGTCGTATTCCAGAATCGTCTTCCTTCAACGGCTTTCTTTTGTGCAAACTGCTTTGGATTACAATTGGCGCAGACATGGCTGTAATCTGTAGTAAGGCGTCTATGATCCATGTCGCTTACTCTGCGCTCAAATTCTTGACCGCAACTGTCGCATTTTAACACGGCCACATTACGATTTCTAAAATACTTGTGCGGCTCGCCATGCTTGCCGTTTCTAATATACTCTACCTTGACCTGATATATTTTTACTAACATCGGGTATTTACATTCGGAGTATAAACGGACAAACTAAATAGCATTATGAGTCCAAATAAAACATCCCTAAACGAAATAGCCAGTGGTTCTAATGCGATTAAAACAGCACGAGCTGAGCCTATACAGCAAGTAGAAGCTCCGAGGCAGAGTATGGATTTCATTCGTAGCTTGGTATTAGATATACCTATTCAAACTACTAGAGAAGTAGTTGAAACCACACAAGAATTAACATCACAGGAGCAACCGCCTGTGGTAGAAAACGAAGCACTAGCTTCAATTAAAAAATTAGCGGGAATTAGATAATGCCAATAAAGTATATTAACACTGGATCAAGTCCAAACAAAGGTGACGGCGATACACTACGCACGGCATTTAATAAAATCAATGCAACATTTGAATACTTAAATGTATCCACCGGTATCCAAGGTAGTGCAGATTTAACAGGATCAATGTTTGCCGCCAATACAGGTACAAACGGAATTAGATCTGTATACAACAGCACAGCATCTACTATTACCCTAAGTGTGCTTCCTGCAACAGTATCACGTATTGGCGGAATCAAAGTAGGTTCCGGATTAAGTGTTAGCCCAGACGGCACACTACAAACAGTTACCGCAAGTTATACATTACCACGTGCAACAACCAGCACACTTGGCGGTATTATCGTTGGCGATAATCTAACAATTGACAACAATGGTAGATTAAGTGGCGTAAACTCCTACGTATTACCTGCGGCAACAACAGGTGCTCTAGGTGGTATCAAAATTGGCACAAACTTAGAAATAGCAGTTGACGGAACATTGACTGCTACTACACAAAGTAATCAAGAGTTATACACAACATCTAGTGTTACATTCCAAAATATCTCATTACCTGGCGCTGGCGGAGATACAGATTGGGAAAGTGTTACATTATTATTACACGGAAACGATTTCCAGGACTACTCCCCGCATCCACAGATTATCAATCAAACAGGCGTAACCATTGACAACAGCGTTAAAAAGTTCAATGATGGTAGCTATGCATTTAACAACTCCGATCAAATCAGCGGACCAAATCTAGTTGCTAACTTTGATAGATTAGATTTTACAGTTGACGGTCAGTTCTATTTTAATCAAAACAACGTTGGCTATCAGCCTCTAATGGCCAATGTGGGTTCTCAAGACTATCAAGGCTGGATGTTATTCTTGAATACCGATAATACATTATCATTGTTTGCATCACGCACCAACGGCTCTTGGAACTATCAATTTACGACTAGTTATGTTCCTCCAACAGGCGAGTGGATACATATTGCTGTTGATCGTAAAGTAGATCTAGTATTAGGTGACTCTTTAAACTTATATGTTAACGGTGTTTCAATAGCCAGCGGTTCTTGTGCAGATTGGACAAGTCCTACTAATCATTTCTATCTAGGGTACTATCCTTACTATCCAGGCGGAGCACGTTCGTTCTCTGGTAATATAGATGAGGTTCGCATCACTATCGGTGTTGCCCGTTATCAAGGCGCCACATTCTCTGTACCAACTGCTCCATATCCATCATTCGGCTACTCACCGTTCCCGGGACAAATTGTATTTGGTGACAATACAATACAGACAACCGCTTGGAATACAGGCACAGAAGTTTACGTCAGTCAAATTTTAGGTGATATTGGTAATACATTCACAGTAACAAACATCAGTTACTTTACTAATGACAGTGGATATGTAACTGCAACATCGACCCTAGTTAATGGCACATACACCGTGGCATTGTCCGCAACAGGCCAGTTAAATTTACCTAATGCGGCTAATACTGAAAGCAATCATGCCCGCATACAGAGCGCCAACGGTATTGATATCTTATCTAATCTGTCATTATGGACATTTGGCACAGATACTACCCTAACTACACCGGGCAATATAATTCCTAATGCAAACAAACAATACGACCTAGGTAGTCCAACACAACAATGGCGTAGTTTGTACGTAGGTACTGCTACAATTTACATTGACAACATTCCGTTATCGATTAACACAGTAAACAATACAGTGGTTGTTGGTCCTACACAAGGCCAGTCTATATTAGCAACACAAGACTATGTTACTGTTGCTATCAGCGGTATTCCAGCAGGACCAAAAGGCGACCAAGGTCCTATCGGCAACACAGGAACACAGGGTATCCAGGGAACACAGGGTGTTCAGGGAATACAAGGTAATACAGGAACACAGGGTATTCAAGGACCCGTCGGTAATACAGGTACACAAGGTATTCAAGGTCCTGTTGGCGATACAGGCGCACAAGGTATTAGCCTTGTACTAATTGGCAGTACAGGAACAGTTAATACAAGTACTGTAGGTTATGGTAGTGCTGGTCAAGGTTGGATTGGAACCAGTACCGGACACGTTTATTTCTGGAACACATTAACAATACAGTGGGAAGATATCGGACCTATCGTAGGTCCGCAAGGCGAACGTGGCCCACAAGGCGTTCAGGGCGAGAAAGGTGATCAAGGTATTCCTGGAGCTAAAGGAGATACTGGCGCACAGGGCAGTACAGGTACTCAGGGAGTTGCTGGACCAACTGGACCAAAAGGTGATCAAGGTATCCAGGGAAATACAGGTACACAGGGATTGTTAGGACCTACGGGACCAAAAGGCGATCGAGGTGACACAGGCGAAACTGGCCCACGAGGTACCACAGGAACTGCGGCTACAGTTACCGTTGGAACTGTTACAGTAAGCACATCTACTGCTAGCGTGACTAACGTTGGCACAACAAGTAGTGCAATACTAAACTTTGTATTGCAACGTGGCCCACAAGGTATTCAAGGTGTACAAGGCCCGATTGGTAATACTGGTACTGGATTTGTTTATAGAGGTGAGTATGTAGCAGGACCAACTTATGTTCCTAATGACATAGTAACATATCAAGGTTCGGCTTATATATGTACCGGTGGAAATACTGAACCAGCAGTTACTCCGCCAGTAGCCGGATACTGGGACTTGTTTGCCGCAAAAGGTACTGATGGCTCAGGTAGCACTGGGACTATATGGACTAACGATGCTAACGGATGCTTGCGAGTTGAATTATCTAGCACAGGATTCCAAGCATTTACAGATGCTAGTCATTTAGATTTACAAGACAGCGGCGAATGGAATATCGGTAGCTATCAAAACAGCACCTTTATCGGCAACGATCAATTTACTAACACAAACATTTTATCATTAAAGTCGGGTGATGAAACATATATCACTACCAATCTACGTGAGAACGGTAATCATCAATGGAAGTTTGGCACAGATGGCAAACTAACATTGCCAGCAGTCAGTGAAATCAACACAAAAAATAATGACGGGATTGTAAATCAACGTATACAGTTGGGCGGAGACGAATCTTATCTCTACTTGGCAAATTACACAGCACCAGTGCTTGGACAATCATTCACTGATGCTGACTGGGCCACTGCCACTTGGGATGGAACAACATTGACCATAACTGACTGTGCAGGATTTGTAACTTATCTAGTCACCCTTACCACCGGTCCAGTACTTAGAATAAATGGTAACATATGGAGTGAAACCAGTAGCCGATCATCAAGCGTAGATGAGGTAACGTTTCTGAATTTATCTGTCAACACACCAACACCAGTAACAGTTACTCAACTTGATGTGTATACTCGCACACAAGCCTCTCTTGCTGTAGAAGGCGACACAGTAGCTATCTATACTCCTAATGACAAATATTGGACCTTTGACGGCAATGGTCTACT